>Ga0066836_10000491_pt1 | contig 19085 bp, 16 predicted proteins | sample ETNtaG_18_FD_71568 | JGI IMG/M metagenome (GOLD analysis project Ga0066836, IMG submission 71568) | Marine microbial and viral communities from oxygen minimum zone, Eastern Pacific Ocean - ETNP201302SV91 | ecosystem: Environmental > Aquatic > Marine > Oceanic | place: Pacific Ocean: Eastern... | reverse complement strand
TTACACAGCGCACGCGCATTGCAACAATATTGTTCAAATAAGAAAATTGATTTGTGGAAAGACGAATCTCGACTCGCAGAATTACAAAAGTTGGATGCTTTGATCAAAGATGATTTGATATGTGGACGAGAAATTGCAATATTGGGTGCAGCCGTAGAACCAGGGGATGTTGTAGTTGCTATCGAAAATGATGCGGTAATAATTGCTGCTGATGGCGCAATAGGTGTTATTTCAGATTTAAATGATTATCACAAAGAAAAGGCATGGAGAAAAATTCGCTTTATTGTTTCAGATGCCGATGGAGATTTCTATCACCTTCAAGAGGCTGCAAGAAGGCATATTCCATTCATTCTACACGCTCATGGAGATAACGAAGATGCATGGTTCTCACTTCTAGAAGAAATATCTGATGCTCCTTCACCGATTATTCTAACTCATCAAACTCCCGCACCTATTCAAGGGATGTACAATCCAGGGGGTTTTACTGATGGAGACCGTGCTGTTTGCATTGCTTTGTCCCTTGGAGTAAATCAAGAAAATTTAGCTCTCTATGGGTTTCGTACCGATAAAGTTGGAAAGTGGACCGGAGCTACGATACCTGAGGTTAAGATGGAAAAATTGCAATGGATGGCCACTATTCTAGATATGTTAGGGGTGATTTGGTGAGTCTAATCAAAGAAGATGCTAAGCAAGAATCTGAGGGGGAAGATGCGGCAAAACCTAAATCACGAAGGAATCATCCAAAAGTGCGAATAATCACCACCATCGTGACTTGCATTATGCTAAATATTGTCTGGATGTTTGCAATTGAGGTGCCCTCATCTAATGAGGTGATGGATCATCATACCAGTATCAAGTCATCACATCCACTAAAAGTACCAAGTTTACTTGAGTTAGAACACGATGTGCCAATAGTCGTCATTTGTGATTTTAAACCAAAAAATGAGTCTTCGATAAATGCATGGATTGAGATATCTTTGAATCATGGGAATTCTGAAGATACCTTGTTGTGGGAAGGAAACACTACCGATACATGTTCCAACATTGAACTTTCTTTACAACCTGGGAATTATAATTTTCAAACCAAAATTTATCCTAATAAAAATTCCAACGAAGAAATCCTATCTGATAAACCAATTACAGGGGAATTAACCCTAAACATGTATATCTGGAAACCACTTGAAATTGAAGGATATATTATCTTGAATGGATTAGGTTTTATTTTGATGATTAGTGAAGGTGCTATTCGAAATTGGATGAAAAAACGTAAGGTTGCGCGCTCAAAGAATCTACCATTGCACAAACAAAGGCAACGTGAAGAATGGGAGCAAGTTATGCAGTCAATGAGCGGGGGTGAGGCTGTGGTGATTGATGATTTGCAAGTTCATCAACAGGATGATGCGGTAAATGAAAGTATGGAATTACAACGAAAAAGGATGCGGGAACAATTTGCAGCACAGACTGAATCTGCGGATAATGACACTGATGAATTTACCGATGATGCTCAAGCAATATTGGACAAAGAACTAGGTGAAGGAACAACAGAAGGGCTTGAAGGTGCGCTTCAAAAAGATGAAAGTATCCAAACTGTTGGTGACATTTGGAAACAACTTAGTGAAGAGGACAACAAGAAAAAGAAGTAATCTCAAATAAAGTCATCAAGAGTGAAAACTTTCACTCTATCATTCTTGAACAATGAGTCCACGCTATTAGCAAGCCAATCAACACGTTGTCTAGTGTAAAGATCGACGCCATATTCTTCAATAACGTGTTTCATTACTTCGATATATTTCCTGACTGCACCTTCACTTACTGTTAATGCTAGGTTTCCACCACATTGGTAGGACTCTCCACCAAATGTCATTCCACTACGCATTGCACTTCCTCGGCCCGAGTTTGGATTCTTGATACACTTTGCAGCAAGTGGCATTCTTCGATAAGATTCCCCACATCTAACACAACGGAATTTCTGGCGGGTGAAAGCCATAAGGTTACCACGAAGGTCCGGTAAAAAGTGGGATTCGACTACTTGGCTAGCTACTTTTCGTACATCTACTGAACGCAATAACCCACCAAGAAGTAATTGCCCATTCATCTTGTCCTTCATAGTTTCAAGAATTTTATATGAAGAATTAACAGGTCCTGCATCAATCTTACCTGATTCATGTGTATATCCATAACCCCGCATAGCTCCAATGGTTTCTAATCTACGTTCAACGACATCCATTTGATTGAATATATCTTTTGGATGTGGTTGATCTTGTGTTGCCTCAAAAAATCCACGAGGGTACCACCAAGCAGTATCGACATTCAAGGCTTCTTTATCTAATTCTGTTGGTTTCAAACGTGTAGTCAAAACTAGAGGTACATCCATTCTCCCCCCACGATTACTGGGCAAAAGAACCTGGGAAAAATTGAGTAAGCCATCTAGAAGTAAGATTAGGGCATCCTCATCACCATCACAATTTCTTCGTTTGGCTGCATGAAACAATGTATGTCCATATCCTGCACTTACACCAGACCAGCCAATGATTCGTGTTAGCACTCCCCCTGATGTGTGTGGTGCTAAAGCAATGCAAAGATGTCCTATCAAATCACTTGATGATTTTACATTGTAAAACGGTTCCATACCATAAAAGCGGGTCAATAATTCGTCAACATATTTACAAGTACGAATCAAATAATCTTCAGCATTTCTACTGGGAATGAAATCTTGTGGATATAATTCCAGAACTTGGCTTTCTCTAGTGAGTGGTTCACCATCAACATCATGTGTATATCCTAATTCTATCAATTGAGATATTTCAGTTCCAATATCGCTAGGTTTGAAATGTGTAATTGGAATGTCGATCATATCAAAGCGGATTGTTCCTGCTTTGAAAGTTGGAAGTTGATACTTAGCACGGAGAATTCCTTTCTCAAGAGGTTCTGGACATTGTTCCAGAGATGTCAAACCCTTAATGCCCTTAAATTTCTGAGGTATTCGATCTAAACCTAAACTGTGTCTCTTTGATTCTAATAATTTAGCAATATCAATGGATTGGTATATTCCCTTGCGCCGTTGATTTATCGAGGTTTTTTCATTGATGATTTTGGTATTCCCACCACACTCTATTGGATCTTCTGGTGTAGTTCTGTGATGACACAATGTAAACGGTGTTTGGCGTCCGCACTTAATGCATTCACGTTGACCCAATTGTGCTCGAATTGATCCTCCATTTGCAGCCTGTGTAATCAGACGCTGGGGGCCCCCTTCATTCCCTATAGGGAAAATACAATGTGGTTTTCCCTTCATCTCTCTGGGTGCTGCTTTTTCTGGTCGACCCATTCGACAACCTACGCGACATGGTGCTGCAGCAACCCACCGCAAATCACTACACTTTCTGATCAACCACAAGCACCCATCAACTGAATGTTCATCCAATAACTGCCTTGCAAGGCGCACCGATGAGGAGTCTTTAGGACCCATGTCTACAATCTTCTCTGTAGCTATACGACCTTCATTCTCAGTTTCTGCAATTGATCTTCCTTGTTGCCTTGCAGCAGTTTCTGCTTCTATTTTTACTAGGGATCGCTTGGCATTCAATGTTTCAACCCGAGTTTTTTCCTCATCTGCAATTTTTTTAGATGATGCTAAATTCGCCATCCTTTCCACAACATGTACTTTAACATCAACTCGTACTCTGGGAGATAAACCAATGGCAGGTACATCCTCAAACTCAAGTCCCATACCTTCCAGTAATGGTTGCCAACACTGAGTAATCAAAAGGTCGTTGCCCTCGTGAATATGCGGGATCCCGAGGAGCATTAAACTTGATTTTACTAAGCCGTGTTCGTGGTGTTGAGTTCTAGCAGGCCATTCTCCTGTAATTGGTTCTGGATATTTCGCAGTACATTCTTCAGAATCATTTCGCGGCCAATCAGTTACAGCACCGTGCAACCTATACCAAATTTCATTTGAATGTGGATACATAGCAACTCCATCGTCTAAATCACTGGATTCTTCGAGTGTTCCTTGCAAAAGTGTGTCAACTAATTCTGGTACAAATTCAATTGGTAAATCATGCCACCATAAATTCCAAGGAGATGGTATCGCTGTGAGGAAATTTCGGGAAATTTCAACAGCAACTGACCACTCTACAACCATCTTCCGAAGGCGTTGATGCCACATTCGTTGTCTTTTGTGGGCTCTAATTTCATCTCTATCGTCCTCCAAATATCCTGTTGATGGAATCCCCGGAGGAAGGCGACGTCGAGATGCGCCAAGGATTACTGCAAATTGCTTAACTTTCTCCTCTGAGTCAAGTACTTCTAAGAGATCACTTGCAAACCATTCAGGTACATACCCTGAAGGTACCAAATTTTTATTATTCTCTACAAATTCACCATAACCAATCATAATTTCCCCATTATCCCAAATGGATAATACGTCTGACTGAACCTCTTTCCAAACATCACTTGATTGAATTCTCCCATACCTTCCATTTTGGAGAAGAACTGTCGGACCGTCCAGTTCTTCACATGGAGTGACTGCGCATGCCTTTCCAGGTCGTTCAATTTTCATCTGAGTACCTATTGCTAAAAACTCGCCCATTGCATGCATTGACGTGGGGTGAATTCCTGCCGCTGCAAGGCCAGATGTTCTGGGGCGACCGTATCTTAATCGGAATCCGCCGGGTTCATTTGGTTCTCCAAATACAGGTCGACCTGCAATGATGTCATCCATAAAACGATCAATGGTCTTAATTTCACGGAATTTTTGTTTCTCTCCTGAGGAATTGGGATCAGATTTCCCTTTAGCAGCAAAATGGCTGATGAATTCCCATCCTGGAATCTCAAGACGTTCAGTATGTTTCTGAATCTTAGGTGCTTTAAGACAAAGTCCTTCTCCAATAACTAAGAGAACTCCTCCCCGGATACGGCTACCTTCTATATTACGGACTTCGCGGTATCCGGCACACTCTATTTTTTCTGTTTCCTCGCCATTTACCATTATAGGGCAGGCCCGCACAATCTTATCGATTTCTTCTGGAGGAGGTTTGTACTGTAATCCACCTCGATACAAACCAAATTCCTCCTTCACCCGTTCAACTTCAGCATCGGTTGGGCTATACTTTGCTAAACCTAATTCGCGACGGATCATATCAGCAATCAGAACCGCCAATGCTTGCGCGGTACCACCTGCGGCACGAATTGGTCCGCAAAAATCAACTGATACGAATCTTGAACCATCGAGATTATTGAGAACTTGTACTCTTCCAATACCTTCCAAAGGTGCAACTAATACCGCTTCGGTCAATACTGCTAATCCGACCCGGAGGCCAGTGTCAATACTTCGCTGAATATCAGATGTTCTGTCATGCATGGCTACTGCAACTTTAACAGCCATATCGATAGATGCCGTCTCTCTATCTTTAACAGCTAATAATTCTCGAATGTCATTAGCAACAGGAATACCATCAAGATATTCTTCAAGCAATTTTTCAGTTCGACCTGCGAGGTCTGCAGCTCGTGGTATTTCAACGACATTCCGTAAATCGAATCCTTTGGCTCTAGCAATACCTGCCAATTCGTAAACGTCCTCGCAATGTGATTCCATCCAATCATGATATGCATCAATTTCACGTTGTAGACGTTCGGTGTCTAAAGGGGATGTGGGCCGACTTACAACCTCATGTGGCATATGTGCACCCCGACGTACATCTCCCAGCGGACAACGAGCGCCCAAAAGCATTCTTGTGAGTCGTCGCACTTCCTATGGAAGTGACCGAAGGTTCATGGAAGGCCTTCTTCTAGAACGAATTGGGATTGATATGGCAAGCACCACCAATGTTACTGATGCAAAAGCAAGATTAATCGAAAAAGTACATTCTCTTGCCTACCTTTGCGCCAAAACCGAAGAGTTCACATTGGCTTCTGGACGAAATAGTAGACATTTTTTTGATACCAAACCTGTCATGTGTGATCCTGAATCTGCACATTTGCTTGGTGTTTTAATTCACCACACTATCGACGAAATTGATGGAGGTGTCGATGTTGTTGGGGGACTCGAATTAGGCGCAGTTCCTCTCACTGGAATTGTCATTGCCAAAGCAGGTGTCGGAAGCTCATTGCGGGGATTCATCATGCGCAAGGAACCCAAAGGGAGAGGGGGGCGGAAAACAGGTAACCCACCTGGAATTGAAGGCAGTACCATTCAAACAGGTGATAGAATTGTCATTTTGGAAGATGTGACCACGACTGGGGGGTCCGCACTAAAGGCGTGTGAACGATTACAAGAGATGGGGTGTGTTGTCGTCGCCTGCATCAGTATTGTTGATCGTGAAGAAGGTGGTCAAGAGGCGTTTGATGCTGCAGGTATTCCGCTTATACCACTCACAACCTTATCCGATTACGCTTAAGGAACAGAGTCAAGAACCTCGGGCGTCCGCCAATGTTCATGACTGGAACACAAGTACTGATGAAGACAAGCAAGGGTGACATCACCATTGAACTGTTTACCGACACCATGCCGATTACAGCCGGAAATTTCCTTGATTTGGTAGACAAGGGATACTACAACGGATTACATTTTCACCGAGTTATTGCTGGATTCATGCTCCAGGGTGGTTGCCCAAACAGCAGAGACCCAAACAGTCCCCGTTGCGGAACCGGTGATCCAGGATACAAAATTGCGGATGAGCACCTTCCAGATGCAAAGTTCTCAAACGAGTCGGGAACATTGAGTATGGCGAATGCTGGACCCAATAGTGGAGGTTCGCAATTCTTCATCAATACTGTTCACAATTCCTTCCTAGATTGGTGGAACACACAAACGCCGTCTGCACACCCTGTATTCGGTAAAGTTGTGAAAGGAATGGACGTTGTTACTGCCATTGAAAATGGACCTACTGGACGTGGTGATCGGCCTCGTGAGCCCATGCAAATCATCTCAGTTAGTCGTTTTTGAATATATTTATTAACAACGGACTGTAGGCCACATTATGGCAAAGCACAGGGCGGGAGACCGTCGTATCATGAGCATTAGCATACCGGAGAAATTAGCAGAGCGCCTGGATCGCCGTGTTGGCAAGGGCCGACGCGATGGTCGAAGTGCCACCATTACGAGAATGATTCAGGAATCATTGGACGGGGGGCAGCAAAACTCTCCCGTTGTTGTTACAGAACAAAGAAAAGCGTCGTCGCCAAAAGGAGATGTTCGTATTGAAGAGGACACCATGGGGTCTCTTGAAGTTCCTGCTGACAGATACTATGGTTGCCAAACTGCACGCTCCATAATCAACTTCGATATTGGAGAAGATACGATGCCGAGAGGTGTGGTTCGAGGTTTTGGAATACTCAAACAAGCCGCCGCGAAAACCAACAAACAGTTAGGGACCCTGGATCAAAAAGTTGCTGATTTGATTATCACTGCCGCGGAAGAAGTCGTCAATGGTGAATTGGATGGGCATTTTCCATTACGAATTTGGCAAACCGGATCTGGTACTCAATCGAATATGAATGCGAATGAAGTCATCGCTAACAGAGCCATTGAGCTCGCAGGCGGCATATTGGGTTCGAAAAATCCAGTGCATCCAAACGATCATGTGAATAAAGCGCAATCATCCAATGACACGTTTCCAACTGCAATGCATATTGCTGGTGCAGAAGAAATGTACCACACATTGAGGCCTCAGGTTTTGCATCTAAGAAATACACTTGCAGAAAAAGTTGAACAGTTTGAAGGAATTGTGAAAATTGGTCGTACCCATTTAATGGATGCTGTTCCACTCACATTAAGTCAAGAATTCAGTGGATATGTTGCCATGTTGGACGCAGACCTAAGGCGCATTGATTTTGCACTTGAGGATCTCTATGAATTAGCATTGGGTGGCACGGCAGTAGGGACTGGATTGAATACTCACCCAGCTTTTGCTGAAATCGTTGCCGACCATATCGCTGAAAAAACTGGGTTGCCTTTTATCACAGCCGAGAATAAATTTGCACAACTTGCAGCACATGATGCAGTTGTTGCAGCCAGTGGAACACTCAACACCCTCGCTGCGAGCCTTATGAAAATTGCAAATGATATTCGTTGGTTGGGATCAGGCCCACGTTGCGGATTGGGTGAACTATCACTGCCTGCCAACGAACCGGGATCAAGTATCATGCCTGGTAAGGTAAACCCGACACAAGCAGAAGCGATGACTATGGTTTGCTGCCAAGTTATGGGGAATCATACTGCCATTACAATTGGTGGCAGCCAAGGAAATTTTGAACTCAACGTGTATAAACCAATGATGATTCATAATCTACTACACAGCACACGGATTTTGGCTGATACTTGTCGAGCATTCGCTGACAAATGTGTCATGGGGCTTGAGGCTAATTCAGATGCAATTCAATCTCATCTAGAAAATTCATTGATGCTTGTCACTGCATTAAACAATCACATTGGTTATGACAAATCAGCGAAAATTGCAAAAAATGCACATGAGAAAGGCATCACATTAAGACAATCTGCTCTAGAATTGAACTTATTGACTAACGATCAGTTTGATGCATGGGTGCGTCCTGAAGAAATGATTGGCCCCCGAGCATAAGTAAAGAAAACAAACGTACAATTGTAAAAGAGTAGCAATCATGAAAAGGTGATTTGGAAGGAAGGCCCTTTATCCTCAAAAGAGGAAGTTGGGAGTGCTGGCTGGCGGGGTTCAATCGAGTAGATCTTTTCCCGCCAGCCAGTCTCCGCATCCGTAACCCTTCCGACATCCGGAGATGTTTTCAGAATCCCGGTTGGGTTGGCACGATGCCGGAGCATCGGCCTTCCCTCTGGACGCCCAGTACAGTTTCCTGTCCTGATTCCCTTGGCGTCGTCCAACATCCGAAGATGTTTTTCTCTTCCATGGTACCGACTCGGATTGCTCCTTCGGATTGCTCCTTGCCGGCGCCCTGGGCATTGTACTCTCTCACGAGTGCACAACTCTTCATTCGGTCTTACTCTGACGAGAATTCCTCCTGAAGTAGAAAGTAACATTGCTGTTACCCCCTATCCCCTTCGAATAGGATTTCACTTTGCAGCTTCATCCCATTCCGGGCCGGTTTCAACTGCAGTATTCACCGTCCCATCAGCATATCACAAGCATTGCTGCCTATGATTTCTGACACAGGAGTTTGTCAAGGTTCATTCGATTCAGCCGGCATTCTTGATCATAAAAGTTCAATTTCGTTTCATTCAGGTCCCTGAGGTCACCTTGCGGCTTCCAGTGATTCCCTTCATCATCTTCATTTCCCTATTGCTTTCAATATTCCTTCTGTCCGGTTCCCGTTCTTGCGAACTAAAGTCAAGCCTGTGTTGCACCGAAGTGCGATATGTGTTTGAGACCAGCTCTCCCACACGTTCACAGATCGATTCACTTACCGAAGTAAGTGTTCGTCTCCTGCGGGTCTGCGTTAGCGAACTTGCGAACGCGCGCACACCCCACCATTCACAATCCAAAGATTGTGTACAATGGCCCACTGCCGATTCCCGATTTGGGTCCCTTGTGGGCTGGGGCCTGCCGGTGACGCTGGCGTCCCGACACCACTCCTCGGGAGCGGCAAAAGTCACTTGGGATACGGTGGCCGATAAACCTTTGTATGAAATTACGTGTTTTCCATTCGAAATAAGGTACAGTGACCCTTTATTCCACTGGAGAAAAATTGGGCCTTCCAAGAAAATGTTAGAAAATTAACCACGCAGAGCTCTCAACTTTGCTGCCAGATCTGACCTATGTGATTTTTCCTCATCTTCATCTGCAGATAGGCGACGATTCAAAAGTTCACCTTGAATAATGGTTAAATTCCCATCGTGGAATCCAATTGCAATATATTCTGCATTGGAAATGCAAGTATTTACTCTAGAATTAGATTCAAATCGTACTTCGGGATTACCATCGATTTCAGCCCTTACTGCGATTTCAGATAAATTTCCATTCCACGACATCAGCCACACGGAGGGGTTTTCATTCAAGTCGGGGCCATCAATTACATGTTCAAATTTACGGCCGCTATTTGTTTCCATTTGCCAACGAAGGTGTCCATCCCAATCATATGCTCGGGCAAGGCTTTCAATTTTATTGCCTGGATCCATTGATACCGATATCACCAAACCATTGGGTGTGCTGTCCAAACTTCTAATCGAACCGGGTTGTTTTGGGAATTGGCCTTCTTCAAGAACAAAACCTGAATCAATACATGTCAACGTTCCATCTACGTGCCCAATCACTATGTGGTCTGGATCAGTCAAACCACAAGTTGTGGGTGATTGACTGGGCAGAGGGTACCAATGTAAACCCTCCATGTCGACTCGTACCATTCCGCACCTTGGGCGGCCCAATGCAAGATGACCGCAACCATCATCACGTATTTCTATGAACCATGGTCTTTCGCCAAGTGTGTCTCTCCTTAGGAGAGTACCTGTTGAATCAAATCTCCAGCATGTTGATTCCATGAAATCATTTACTTCAATATCAAATACTGATGAGGTGGTTAGCACAGTACTACCGTCTGATGTACAAGCAACTAGGTCTGAACTACCTTCTAATTCCACACTCCATTGAATTTCCCCTAGGTCGAAGTCAATGCAAACAATGTCTCGTCCACAAACAGCATAGAGGTTTGTTCCTCCAGAATCAAATCCAGATACACGATCATTGGTCTGCACACGCCACAATTCCTCACCTTCTAAGTTCCAGCAAAGAATGGTGCCAGCCCAATCGCCAGCAAACAAACGGTCGTCCGTAAGATGCAATGCACCAATACTCGCGTCCATGGTTCTCTCAAACCAAGCCACCTGCCGGAGGTTACGCAAAGGAGCGTTCTCCATAATGTCCCCGGACGAGTTCTCCTCCATGATAGTTACCTAAACAGATAAGCCATACAACTTCCCAATTTTAGCCTTCAAATAATCGATGAAGGGTTGGGGTGTGGGGGGGTTCCCTGTTGCTTCTTCTATCAGGTTTGCCGGAGAAACGATGCTGCCCCGCGAGTGCACATTGTCGCGCATCCATTTTAGAAGAGGTTCAAATTGCCCTCTGCTCCACATTTTTTCTAATGTTTCACCTGTTTCAATATCTGCACGGGCTGCAGCTAAAAGTTGGGCACTGTACAAGTTCCCCAACGTGTATGTCGGGAAATAGCCGAATGCTCCCATCGACCAATGGATATCTTGGAGGACTCCTTGCTTCCTATCAGGTGAACGAATCCCAAGGAATTTCTCATACATATCATCCCAAGCATCTGGCAAATTATCTATGTCCAAATCTCCATTGATGAGTTGTTTCTCAATTTCGTATCGAATCATGATGTGCAAATTGTAGGTTGCTTCATCAGCCTCCACTCTAATCAGGCTTGGTTCAACCAAATTCACACTGCGCCACAACATCTCACCAGTAACTCCTTCCATATTTTCAGCAAAGTGTTCGCCCCAATGTGGAATTGCCCACTCACTGAATGCAAGAGAACGCCCGACTTGATTTTCCCATAGCCGACTTTGAGATTCATGTACACCTAGACCATTAGCATGACCCGCGGGCTGGAAATCCAGATTCCGCGGGCGGCCTTGTTCATACAATCCATGACCCGTTTCATGAAGTGACCCGTAGAGGGACCCAAATGGTTCTTCTTCGTCGTACCGAGTAGTCCAGCGCACATCATCTGGATTAGCACCTCCACAAAAAGGGTGAGTGGATTTGTCACGCCGACCTGCATCGAAATCAAATCCAATAGCGGTTGATATACCATGTGAAAGTTGAGCTTGTGATTCCTCAGGCCAATTGTTAGATGTTATCCATGACATGTCAGGGTCTTCACAATCCCCAACAGCAGCAATCAATGGAACTAATGCTTTACGAAGACCTGCGAACAAAGGATCTACTTGAGCCACACATAGACCTGATTCATAAATATCCAATAAGGCATCATACGGGTTATCTTCATACCCAAGATAACCTGCAAGTTCCCGATTGAGTTCGATCATCTCTGCAAGGTCATCGCGGAATATAGAGAAATCATTCTTCTCTCGTGCTTCAGTCCAAGAACCAATAGATTTAGATTTATGGCGTGCAAAACGCTCTACAAAATCTGCAGGTTTCTTGGTAGCCTTATCGTATGCATCACGTATTAAACGGAGATTTCCAGCAGCAATCTCCTCACCCACATCTTCCATTTCTGCTGCCGCCAATACGTCGCCCATACTTGAATCAACCATCATTGAGTGACTAGTTCTAGCTAGCCATGCCTGCTGTTCGGCACGCAGGGGCGCAGCTTTGGGTGGCATCATCACTTCTTGGTCCCAGCCAAGTAAACCTTGTATTTGCCCTACTGTTTCAATTTCTTTCATTCGAGACATTAGTGCATCGTAAGCTTCGCCCATAGACTACCCTGAACAAGTCTCTGCCTCAAACCCACCGATTAGAAAATTACGGATGGATTATGATTCGTCGCTTGGTGCATCCATCATCTTATCCCAAAGAAGTACTCCGAGTAATGAGCCAAGAATTGGACCAATTGTATAAATTATCAAATCAATATTGTTCTCCATATCGCTAAATATCCAAGTGCCAAACCAGCGTGCTGGGTTCATTGCTGCTCCAGTCAATGGACCACCCATCATGATATCTGCCATAACCACAAGTCCAATTCCAAAACCAGCAATTCCTGCTGGTGCTCGGGAATCTACAGCCGTGCCCATGATTGTAATCATCAGTAGGAATGTAAGCACTGCTTCAACAAGAATAGCTTGTTGTGTGCTTACAAGGGCGCCATCTTCGCCCGGCAAATATCCTGGTGCTGGTGTTCCAACACCTCCTCCTCCAAGGCTGTAAAGCATAGCGCCCGCCACACAAGCACCGCATAGTTGTGCCACAATATATGCACCACCTGTTTTAGGATCCATTCGCTTTGTGGCCATCATTCCTAATGTGATTGCTGGGTTAATGTGGGCACCAGATATGTTCATTGTAGCACTAACCATCACTGAGAGTATTATTCCGTGTGCCACTGCTACATGCAACAAATTGGCATCCGCCCCCCCGCCTACATAGATTGCACCTGCCCCAACAAATGTTAGAGCAAAGGTCGCGATGGCTTCGGCTGTAAGTTGGGCTTGTAAATTGGCACTCATATGAGGTTCACCAATTCATACCCTAAATGGGCACACTATGAATAAACCGGTATCTGAATAAGGAAGTAAGCGAAATTTTGTATAAATATTTCTTCGGGTTTGGAATAAGTCAACTTAAAATTCTCGATTTGTGGGTACTGGGCCATGCAAATTTGGAATCATCTCACCGTCTTCTATTAAGAAGAAAAGCAATATGATGCCCCCAACAAGTGGGACGAAAGAGATACAAAACCACCAACCTGATCTTCCAGTGTCATGTAAACGTCGAATCGTAGAAAAAAGTGCTGCTGGGGCTATGATTATCATGAATATGATGTAGAAAACAAGGAGTGTCACTCCCATGATGCTCAATCCATTCCCCTCGTATTGTTCCGACATTACCAGCATTATCATTGAGGCAATATATGCCATCATCCCTATTGCTGAATAAAATACCCAAAACCACCAAAATTCAGATCGAGATGCTCTCCCAGTTGCTTCGAATGATTTGTTCATACAAGTCTTGATGGCGAACGAAAAGGGCATTACAATCGTCGGTCGACCTACAGGTAAACCTTGGCCGTACGGACTTTGTTGCATAGTGGGTACAGAAGGTTGACCTGCAATAACAACCGATTGTGGAGCTGGAGATTGGAGGAGTTGGGAAAGTTCGTCATCTGCTGAATTACTTTGAGTGGGCTGAGAGAATAATGAGGCGTTGCTAGTCGAAGGAGAATCAAACGGGTCCTCTATCATGAATTTTTCATATTATTTGAGAATTTGAAGTTATCTATTGGATAATTCATGTGTGTTCTAATTCAGAGAAGATTGATGTGTACGAGTGTGGGCCACGAACTGTGACTGAAGATATTCTTGAGGCAGAGGTCCTCGGGGAAGTTGATGCGAGTGAGCGACGGGAGTCTCGCCAACTCAACATTGCAATGGGCACCACCATCACTGTCGTCATTTTATTCATGATTCTTGCAGCAACATTTGGTGCAGGGTTCTCCAAATCAGTAAGTAAGGGAGACATGGGGGGTGAACATTGGTTGCCACCAGTAGAAGAAAGATCGAAATTAATGTATGACAATAGCGACGTGTTCAGCCGTGTTTCTTGGAATGGGAGTTACAATATTTCAGATGTACAATCCATTTTTGTTGATGTGCCTGCAATCACACTTGCAGATGGTGGGGCTGGCGCATCTGGAAATGCAATGGTGCATATGGGGCTCTGGATGCCAATCATTCCTGGTTGCGATTTCACAGAAGAAAATCTCTCCGCTGAATGTCAAGTTCCAATAATCACTGAAATTGGTCCCTACTACAATGATGGGGATGTTGATGCACTCACGCCTGCTGATCGATTAGGGCGATTCCTAATCGAAAATTTCGTCCCACATGGATATGGTGTTGCTCAAGTTTCTGTTTTCGGAACGGGAGAGTCTAATCACTGCATGGATTTGATGGGGCTTGACGAACAAGCAGGTATCAAAGCAGCCGTGGATTGGCTTGGTAGTCAAAGTTGGTCGAATGGAAAAGTTGCTGCAATTGGTAAATCGTATGATGGGTCCACTCCTTGGAATGCCGCTGCGTCTGGATCAGAACATCTTGCCACTATCATCCCAATGTCAGGTTTAATTGGGGTACATGAATTGATGTGGCGTAACGGTAGTATGGAAGCCCGGGGTGCAATAATGCACAATGGGGTGTATGGTTCATTTGGTTTAGATGGTGATCTTAGTGATGCTGAAAATGCTTGTGAAGGGTACATGGAAGGGTATTACGCTGGAGTAGCTGCATACCTCTCAGGTGACAATTTAGCGTGGACTGGTAGCGACTATTGGGAAGAGAGATATTTTCTTGATAGAGCAATGGATGTTTACAATGGCTCTGTATACATCATCCATGGAATGCAAGATTGGAATGTGGACCCACATATGGCTTTCCCCACTCATCAAATTGCGATTGACAATGGATTTGATGTCAAGGGGTTGTATGGACAATGGACTCATGATTATCCTGATCGCTTGAGTGGGCACCAAGGTGGGCTTGGATTCCCATGGTCCTTGCGTTGGGATTGGGCAGATGATTTGCTTGAATGGTTCGATTATTATCTCCGTGATTTAGGGCCGAAGCCGAGACTTATTGCTGAAATTCAAGATGACCGTGGTGGTTGGAGAGTAGAATCAACATATCCTCCTGAAGATGTCCAATGGATTGATCTCGGACTGGACTCCTGTAATGTAGAGGCGGGCAGTGCCACTATTACTTCGACTAGTCAGACTCTTCTCGACTGTGGGATTTTTGAAAATGACACCCGCATTGTAGGTTCACCGACACTACATATTGAATCCCAAATAGCTCTAACAGCAACGGGTGGTCATCTATTTGTAGAGATGATTCGAACTAGTGATGGGCAACATCTGGGGCATGCAGTCATGGATTTACGATTTCATGCCGGTGGAAAGAATGGAGAAGTTCTCACACCTGGTGAAACAGTTGTGGCAAAGATGGAGTTCTTTGCCATGGATGTCTTTGTGCCCGCTGGTGACGGAATTAGATTGATAATTACTCAAACAGGTGACGATTATGTACCGAGTCCAGTGAGTATTCAGCCAGTAACTGTTTCACTAGACTCAAGTAGTACTCTTTCCCTTTCAACTGTAAAACGCACCTGCAACGATTTATTCCTACCACCTATGTTTCTCGGACAAGATTCTGTTTCCTTACCTGAAGGAATATACAATTGTAATTGGGAAGACTTGTGAAAACAGTGTGGTTTGAGAAAGCAGTGATGCGGTATATTGAGAAGACTTCGGTACAGCGGCACTATTATCGGTGAGCAAATGAGTACTACAAGTCCAACATTACATCTGCTCCATACATGCCCTTTTTGTTGGAAAATCCGAAGCCTTGCAGAGCACTTAGGTATTGATTACAAAAAGAAACAAATCAATGCAATGAGAATGAAAAAAGAATTAAAATTCACCGATGGATGGAATAAAGTTCCAGTGTGGACTGAAAATACAGGCGAGATAATTGTAGATTCTACTCCAATAATGATTCACATTGATGCTGTATATAACAATGGAGAAATGTGGGCAACTCATGATGAAGAGCGACGAGATAAATGGATGGAATGGGCTGATACAAAATTGTCCAAAGCAACTGTCCCAATCCTGTATGGGACTATTGGTTCTGCATTAAAAACCACCACTAGAATTTCTAAATTGGAGAAATTCGGATTCTTTTCAAAAAGGCTGTATGCGTGGGCAGGATTCCCCATAATGTGGGGGATTATTGCTAAAAAGCGTGTCAAGAATGATGGTCGTAAACCTAAGAAACTTTGGCATGACTTACTAACAGATTTCACCAATGAATTTGGTGGAGAATCATTCTTTGGAGGTAAGGAGCCAGATATCGTTGATATTGCCGCTTTCGGGTACATGCGATCAATCTCTCCCTTCCCTCAATTTTCATTGCTAGAAGATCATGAGGCTGGAATGAAATGGTACCGGAGAGTTGAGCAAACTCTCAACATTTGATGCGAAAAGTTGGCGAAGAACATCGGCTTGAGCAAAAGTTGCTGTGACGTGCAACTTTATCAGCGAAGCGTGCCGAGTGGAGGGCCGATGTTCCTTGCCAGTGAGACATTACTACAAGGCGGGCTATAAACAAAAGGGCGAATAGTATCATTTCCACTGGAAATGACTTTTTTAAAGGCTATTTAGGTCTTATATGAATTATATTTTCCAATGGAAATAAGGGTCTATTCATCACTTTGGAGAAATAAAGTTAGCAACACAGCAAGTGACCCAAGACCACAAGATATGTACAAATGACCCATTGAAAATAAACTCGTAAAACCCGCAATACGGATTAACCCTACATTCTTCTTACGGATTCCTGTCATCACAAGCAATATCGAAAGCAGTCCAAGCCCCGTAAAGGCTGAGCCAAACATGTCGTACATGGCACCTGCAGTTTGATCATATGGCTCAGTACCGTTTTCTTGCTGAGATTTACTGTAATCAATCCAAGCATTTCCTGACTCAATTATTGCGGATCCAAAATCTTCGTCATCTGGCCATTCTAATTTCAAATACGTGTATCCAATGGGCTCAATTATTGAAGGAGGGGTGAGCAAAATTCTATTTCTCACCCAATGCATACCATCAGGTGAATCGATGTCGAGAAGTGCTACTCCGGGGTCCAGTTTCTCAAATTCAAATACACCATTTTCGTTAGTAAGTGTTGTCACTTTTCTATTCTGACTTTCAACGTGTACTGAAACTGTGTGATTTACCATTGGGTACCCCATAGAATCTACAATAATCCCTGAAAGTGTTGCAGAACCCCCTGGTGCTCCTGCAGATTGTGCATAGATCATTTGCCTATGAGTGTAAATACCCCCGTCGCCATCGAGATAATCCAATCCAACATATACACCTGCTGTTGCAGCAAGGATTGCAAGAAAAGCGGCAAGACGTGCCCTTGGATGCAAGACTGATTCACTTGGCAACATTATCCGGGCACCAGACGACTTGAATGTCGTCTCTTCTTCAGGAATGGTTGTCAAAATTTGAGGGTCCACTATTGGTGGATTGAGTTCACTCTCAAGAGGCTTCGCTTTCGTAAAGGGCGATTACTTTTCGGTCAAGTGTTGCTAAAGGCACATCTCTTGGGTTCGTCAATTTGTGATTCTTTGATGATGTAAGAAGCACTGTTATCTGAATTTTTTTGTGAGAGAAATCATGAGTTATTTGGCCAATTTCGGTTATATTCTCATCTTCTATATTCAATGAATTTAGTAAATTAATTTGTGCATTTTCACCTTCTTGATATGGTAATCCCCAAAGTCCACCAAGAATTTTACCTTCACGTTCATTAAGAACTAAACCCCCATTTCCTGCGATTATGAGTACTGTTGCTTGCACCTTTTTTTGCTTAACCTTTCTACTAGCCGGCCACTCTTCAGGTGTTGGGGTTTGGGTGGCAAGACAATGAGGCTGTAAAGGACATTTTACACATTTTGGTTTCCGAGGAGTACAAATTGTAGAACCCAATTCCATGATTGCTTGATTCCATTCACCTGGCCGATCTGTATACAACAACTGATCGGCATTTATCTGTACTTCTTTATTCGTCAAATGCTTAGCTCTCAACCGAGAAATTACTCTTCTAACATTGCCATCCACACAAGCCACTGATTCTCCAAAAGCAATAGAGGAAACTGCTGCTGCAGTATAAGTTCCGATTCCAGGTAACTCAAGTAGCTCATCCCTTGTTTGGGGGAGAGGTTTAGATCCTAGTTGGCATGCAAGTTTGTACAAATTTCTAGCCCTTGCATAATATCCACAACCTTGCCATAATTGTAGAAGTCTTTCTTGAGGTTTAGCGGCCATCGATTGAGGATTGGGGTACTCCTTCCGAATCCTTTCCCAGTATTCCAAACCCGTTTCCATCCGCGTTTGTTGAAGAATTATTTCTGCGAGTAATATTTCCCATGCTGAGACTTTAGAGATGCGCCAAGGGAGGGGTCTTGCATTGGTTTCATACCATGACAAAAGAGCTGCTTGGGCGGCCTCCATGCTACTCGCATAGCATCATCCATGATGTCGGTTGCGACCGATGGCGACATGAGGGATGGCTTTCTCCGACCTACATGGCAATGTGCGAGGCGAGGTGGATTGGCTCTACAAAATTAGGGCAATCGTTGCTCGCATCAATTACTGCTGATGACCCTGGCTCATTTGAAACCGAATTATTGACACTACAGAATGATACTGTCGAGTTAATTATTCGAGTAAGTGCTGATTCAATTGGTACTCTAAGGTCTACAATGGATGACCTATTGGCTTGCCTTTCTGCTGTCGAAGGGAGTCTTGATGTTATTCAAAATTGAGAGGCTGCACGGCCCGCTTGCATTCCAGTATATACTGCATGGTCACCTGGTTCGGAC
>Ga0066836_10000489_pt1 | contig 19099 bp, 19 predicted proteins | sample ETNtaG_18_FD_71568 | JGI IMG/M metagenome (GOLD analysis project Ga0066836, IMG submission 71568) | Marine microbial and viral communities from oxygen minimum zone, Eastern Pacific Ocean - ETNP201302SV91 | ecosystem: Environmental > Aquatic > Marine > Oceanic | place: Pacific Ocean: Eastern... | reverse complement strand
AGTAGACGGGAGACTGCGTCATGGTTATCGGCGCTAACTGGTTCAACTAGGTCAGTGAATCGACTCTCATCCAATAGGTTAGTGCTGACCGCCCTATCCATCGCATCCTGAACCATACCCACCAAACCCATTGAACGACCATCGTCCGGAGAGTAAACTCTAGCGATTCCTTGATCATTCAAATGCTCTATTTCCGGCGGGAGGATTGTTCCACCCCCTCCTCCGAATAGGAAAATGTGGCCAAATCCTGAGTCTTCAAGGAGCTGTTTGGTATAGGTGAACATCTCCACTGCCCCTCCTTGGTACGAGGTGATGGCCACAGCGTGCGCATCCTCCTGAATCGCAGCACGGGAAATCTCATCGGCCCCTCTGTCATGGCCTAGGTGGATAACCTCGCAGCCCTGGCTCTGCAGTATTCGCCTGAATATTCCAATTGCCGCATCGTGACCATCGAATATCGATGTCGCTGTGACCACTCGAATAGGCATTGAGGGGCCGTTGACTCTGTTTTCATGGGTGGAATCGCTGCCATCAGCCTCACTCGCCATGCCTGTCCGAGCGCATATTCCCACAAGAATGCGTTGTCCACTCAGGAAAGTTACCAAAGGCTCCGACTCCTTCCCGACCCAGAGGTGGAGCGAGGGTGGAGTTTCCATATTGGATTGACTTGGTGCTTTTTTCTGTTCACCCCCATATTTTCTTCGAGTTCTTAGGGTTCTTGGCCGGGATCTCGGTGACATTATGGGTTTCTGACTCAGGGCGTGACTCGGTTCCTCCGGAGCAACGCCACCCACTCATAGTTGCTGGACTTGCGGGGGCACTAATTGGTGCCAAGCTGCTTGCTTGGGCTCAACACCCCCAGACCACTATACTAGCGCTAACGGAAGAGCCGGCGCTTCTCTTTGGAGGGAAGACAATAGTAGGGGGGCTACTAGGTGGGATGGCTGGAATCGAGCTAGCAAAAAGGGTGATGGGGATTGAGTCGAGAACAGGGGATCCGCTAGTGCTTCCGCTGGCTGTAGGTATGAGTATTGGGAGGCTAGGCTGCTTTTTCTCTGGCCTCGATGATGGTACATACGGTGTTGAAACCTCGTTGCCAATTGGGATTGACTTCGGGGATGGGGTGAGTCGCCATCCGACGCAACTGTACGAAATTGTTGCCATATGGGGCATATTTTTCCTTACTAAGCTCAGAGCCCAACTCGATCCCGTGCCCCAAGGGTGGGGTTTCAGGTCATTCTTGATGGGTTACTTGGTTTGGAGACTTCTTGTAGATTGGATTAAGCCCACTGATTGGGAAATAGCTTTTCTCAGCCCCATTCAAATCGTATGCATACTAGGGCTATTTTGGTATCTGACTCTTGGGAGGATTTCCGAGGAAGAGTGGGCAGCCACGGGGGATGTTTGAAGCGCCGCGACGTTCTCGCTTCGCTGATTACAGATGAGTGGAAGGGTCAGAGATTACCTATTCTATGACACTGCCACATCTGTCTGCTCTTCCTGCCTAAGGAGAACCGATGGCAAGGTGATTATCCGTGATGGTTCAGTTTTCATGGACAAGTTATGCTACTCATGCGGAGACAGGGAGGAGGTGCTCATTGCTGATGACGCGGAATACTACAGAAGATGCAGGGAGATCTATGTGAAACCGAGTGAGATGCCTGAGAAATGGAACACCCCCCTGAAGTATGGTTGCCCCTATGATTGTGGCCTATGCCCGAGTCATGAGCAGCATTCCTGCCTTACTTTGATTGAAATCACTGATCACTGCAACCTTCGCTGTCCGATTTGCTATGCATCTTCTGGGCCCGAGAGGCATCAGGACTACAGAACGCTGGATCACGTGGTACAAATGCTCGATGCGGTGGTTGAGAATGAGTTGGAACCGGATGTGATTCAGATCTCTGGTGGTGAGCCGACCCTGCACCCCAACTTCTTCGAGATTCTGGATGAGGCGAAGTCTCGGCCGATCAGGCATTTGATGGTTAATACCAATGGAATAAGGATAGCCAACGACCCCGAGTTTGTCCATAGACTAGCTGAATATGTGCCTGGATTCGAGATTTACCTGCAATTCGATAGTTTGGAGAGCGGCCCTTTGGAGAGATTGCGAGGCGTGGACCTCAGGGAGCTGAAGCTGAAGGCTCTTCGAAACCTAAACGAGAGTAACATCCCGACCACTCTCGTGGCCACGGTTTCAAGGGGGTTAAATGAAGGGGAGCTGGGTAGCCTGGTTGAGTTCGCCCTATCCCAGCCATGTGTCAGAGGAATTACCTTTCAACCGATTCAGGAGGCTGGTAGGTCTGACGATTACGATGCCACCTATGAACGTTTGACACTGACAGAGGTGCGTCGGATGATCGGGGAGCAATCCACTACCTTCGAAATAGAGGACCTGCTGCCAGTACCTTGTCACCCGGACAGCCTCTCCATGGCTTATGCCCTAAAGGTAGGTGATGATGTTGTGCCGATCACCCGTTATGTGGATGATGAAACTCTCCTGTCTGGATCGAGATCGACCATTCAATTTGAGAAGGACCCTGCTATCCACGAGGCGGTCTTCAAACTCCTTTCAACGGGCCACTCCCCCCAATCAGCTAGCAACTCTCTGGCAGAGCTGCTTTGCTGCCTTCCGGAGCTGGTTGTCCCCTCCCAATTCACCTACGACAACGTTTTCAGGATCATCATAATGGACTTCATTGACGCTCACTCCTTTGACCTGCGAAGCGTAAAGAAAACGTGTGTCCACATAGTTGCCCCCGATCTGAGGATAATCCCATTTGACACCTACAACATGTTCTACAGGGGTGATTTGGAGAAGTCGGTACTGGAGCCGATACGCAGGGAGCTTGCAATCTCCGGACAGGCTCTGCTATCACATGAGGAGCGCCAAAACATATTGGCCAGACTCCCATTAATAGAAACAAGGGGGACTTCGGGTGAATGAGGATATCTGGTGGGAAGAAGGCTCTGAAGAGTTGGCTGAAGAGACATTGAGCCCCTTCTCAGAGTCGGATGGCACTGCCGAGGAGGTAGCTGGAACTAACGAGGATGAGTCAGATGCACAGACCACCTTGCTGACGGGAGAGATTGGTATGATGGGGGTCGGAGATGGTTCTGTCTTCGGAGACACCAAGCCTGCAGGGGAACGCGCGATGCTCTCCAAGGGGGCATGGTTCGCCATAGGACTAATTGGAATTCCCATTCTTCTCTTAGTGATTTGGGTAGCGTTATTGATGATTAGCGAAGCGACGGAAGTAAATGGTTGGCATGATGAAGAAACCAGTGTGTTCACCAAAGCTGAGGGGACGGTTGAAATCGAAGGCGAAGAATACAACGTATACGAAACCAAGTTCAGGTCAATGGGAGAATTAGGTGAGCAGGGGGAATGGGAAATTCACATTGAATGGGGAGATTTACAAGAAATCCCTGGGCAATGGACTCACTGTCAGGAACGGTCAAGTCAGAAGGTGGGCCCTAATGGGGATTCTTGGTGGATTTTATCTTGCCGCACGGAAACTCGGAACGAATCGGGCGAGACGAATCGTTCGATTCCAGAGGACGCTGGTTTCGTGAGATGGTCAGGTAAAATTGAGGGGAGTCACCCCGAAGCCTTCACGATTCTCTCAAAGGAGCCCGATATGCCAAGATATGCAGGAGTTTGGGGGGATGAGAATGTAGAAAATGGTGTTAGCGATTTCTTTGGATTTATGGCAATCCTGATTTGGCCGATAGGGGTCTTGGGACTTTCGGTGTGGGGCTTCACAAAGGGAAATAGTGCATTGGCGTGGGGAGTTCTCTCGTCCATTGTTATCATTCCACTTGTTTTCTTTGGCCTGTGTGTTTTGTTTATTTTCGTCTTTTTTGGTGGTGGGTTTTAGTGGATTTATGAATTATCCAATCACACGCCTGTGACCATCAGTACTGCGAAGATAAGCATCATAATCCCCATGGCCGCTTCTATGTAATGCGACTTCGCCCTCAATGCATCCACCCTGTCTCCTGTAGTAAGTACGGTGGCGACTGTGACATACCAAGTCCCATCTATTACCATCCCAAGTAGCCCCATGCCGAACAGGGTACCCAGGCCCATACCTGATTCAATGAAAGGCGAGTACAGTGCAATCATCCATGCGAGAATCTTTGGGTTGAATATGGCTATTAGGAACCCTTGCGTAAAACCATGATGGTTCATCGATCGATGAGACGATTCTTCTGGGGAATCGGATTTCTCCGAGAAGGATCCAATAAGAAATGTGCCCCCCAGCCACACCAGTATTGCTGTACCGGCCAATTGAATAGCGAACTGAACTGAATCATTCAAGGACAGTATGGTGTGAAAAGCAACGGCCATAGAGGAGGCGTAGATTCCGAATCCTAACCCATGGCCGATTCCTGTTGAGACTCCTTGGGACCTCCCCCCTACCATTGTGTTGCGCAGTACGACCGCCAGTGACGGCCCTGGGCTCATTGCCCCTAGGGTGAATACGCTGGCTAGAAGGACCCATTGGCTAGGCTCCATCGGTCATCATACCGTTATCAGGCGCCTGCGTACATCGCTTCGATCTCGTCGGCCCAATTCTCCCTGATCTGCTTCCGCCTGATCTTCAGGGTCGGCGTGAGTTCTCCGTGATCGACGCTCAGGTCCCTTGGAAGGATGGTGAATGTCTTGAGCTGCTCGGGGTTGGAGAACTGGGCATTCAGCTTGTCTACTTGCTCCTGTACCTCGGCGCGGATTTCTGCACTGCCGGTGTAGTCAGATAGATCATTGCCGAGCTCCTTTAGCTTGGCTAGCTGTATAGATGGGTCCTTCGGGACCTTTGCTCCGTCCATCCCGTGCTTATCGCGGAGAATGGCCCCGACGTCGAGAGTGAATAGGGCGCTGCAGTACTTCCTGTTGTCCCCAATGAGCATGCATTGAGAGAGTATTGGAATTGACTTCATCGTCTCTTCTATCACCAGTGGGGCGATGTTCTTACCTGCTGAACTGACGTAAATCTCCTTTATTCGGCCAGTGACGCTGACGAAGCCCTCTGAGTCCTTCTTTCCGAGGTCTCCAGATTTTAGCCACCCATCCTCGGTCATGGTTTCTGCCGTGGCACTAGGATTGTTGTAGTAGCCCTTCATTATGTGCCTCCCTTTGAACTGGATCTCCCCCTCTCCCTTCTCATTGGGGTTGTCGATCCGGATCTCTCCGACGAATGTCTTGCCGACCGAGCCGATCTTGTTGTTGCCCGGATAACCGATCGTCGCACCAGCGGTAGTCTCCGTCATCCCGTATCCCTCAAAAAGGGGGATTTGCAGCTTTTGGAAGAGGTGCAGGATATCGGGGTTGATGGGAGCAGCCCCGGTGATTGCGTACTTCAGGTTGGAGAAGCCAATCTTCTGCTTCGCCTTCTTCCTTACTATGCCACCCAGGATTGGAAGGCTGAGCCACTTGACCTTACTGCCCAGCCCCGCTACGAGGTTCGAGTAGACCTTCTCATAGATTCGCGGTACCCCGATGAAGAGTGCTGGTTCCACTTCCTTTGCGTAGTCTATGGACTCCAATGGGTTGCTAACCACCCTCATGTGCATCGCGTCCCTTATCCAGATGTGGTTGTCCGCTAGTTGACCAAAAACGTGAGCACAGGGGAGCCAGGAGACATAGCCATCGCCCTGGTTGTACTTCTGTATGGCCGATACTCCCGAGATCTCTGCCTCGAAGTTATCATGAGTTAGCTCCACTCCCTTTGGGTTTCCGGTGGTTCCAGATGTGTAAATCAGTGAGGCGGTGTCGGAAGGTTTGATGCTTGAAATCCGGTCCATGACAGTCGAATCTTGCACCCCATCCCCTCTGCTCATGAAGTCCGACCAGGTCATTGAATTTGGGTGGTCTATTGCATCCATCCCATCCACAGAAACCACTGCTTCAACCTTGTCTAGGGAACCTAGAGCGGCTTGCAGCCTGTTGGAGCACATCTTGCTGGAATCGCCACCGTCCATGGGATTGTTCCCCACGAATACAACCTTGGAATCTGAGTCGCCGACCACCCACTCCACCTCCTCGGGTGAGCACGTGTGATAAACGCCAACTGCTGCGCCATTGCACATGTTCGCAGCAGCGTAAGCGGCATACCACTCCATTCGGTTGTATGAGTAGATGCTCAGCTTGTCTCCCTCTTCGAAACCAAGAGCGATCAAGGACTTGGAAACTTTCATTGAGGTATCGCAAAATTCAGACCATGACATGTTGATCCAAGTTCCGGAAGCATCCTTCCAGGATATGGCATCCTCATTTGCGTATTTCTCGGCATTTGAAATCAGGTACTGCGGCGTAGTCTTCTCTGACATGAAACGGGACACGCCATGATTCGACTTAACTGTTATCACGAATAAATGGCGTATTTTCCACCCCTAGGGGAGGGCGGCGAATATATTGGCCCTCCAGTCTGCACCGCCGTTCATATTTGCCAGCGGCGATGCTGGAGATGGATGCCAGCAAGACTCAATCTCGATACTGGATCCATGAAATGCACCCTCGGCCCTTGATCTTGCGTATTTACCGACCCCGACCACTCTCTCTGCCATTAGTGATTTTGCAACCGCAACCAGGTGCCTGTCGCATCTTTCTAGAAGGTGCTCTACCCCTTTCCCTTTCACCTTATCAGGTGTTATGTTAGTTGCTGAAGGGCCTATGAAGAACATCAGGGGACAGTGATTTACTACGAAGACGTTTCTGAAGATTTCTTCGCCAGATCCGTACTTTTCCTCCAATGCCCCCCATAGGCGGGTGCCTGATACCTCTTCCTTTGGATGTAGTAGTCCATTGATTGGCCTTCTCGGGTGCGGCCTCTTCGGGACCCCTACCTCAATGCCTGAGATTCCGATTAGATCGCGAACTACTGTTGTCGCAGCAAACGGAATCCCCATCTGCCCCATCCCATGGGGTCCTGGATTCATGCCCAATAGGATGGTCTTGGCGCCTTCTCCGCCAGTTCTGCGGATGTATTCTTCATGGACTTCCCACGCATATCTCAGAGGGTTGTAGATTATTTCTACGGAGCCCTCTGCCGTTATTTCTTCGGCGAGCAAGTCTGCATCATCCCTCAACGAGGCCGCGGAATCTAGGAGCTCTTCGACTGGCATGGGAAACCTACTGCTTGATATCGGCCAATCTCGCCTTGGATATCCTCTGGAGATTCGATGGTTCGATGGGGAATACGGTCTGTGCGGTACCTGCGGCACCCCACACCAGTTCGAATTCCATCAGGTCCTCGTCCATGATGATGTCGACTGGTTTGGTATGACCAAATGGTGGCACCCCCCCGACCGCGTAGCCGGTGCTTTGCTTGACATATTCTGGACTGGCTATCCCAGGCTTGAATCCGATTATCTTCTTTAGCTTGCGTTTACGGTCGACCCTATTGGCACCTGATGCGATTACCACTACTGCCCTCTCAGGTCCTTCGAAAACTACTGACTTGGCGATATGGGAGACATCGCAGCCAAGCTGGTTGGCGGCGTCCTGCGATGTTCTTGTTCCCTCCTCGTACATTCTGGCCTCTGGAGCAAAACCGCAGCTTTGACACTGTGAGAGCCAGAGTTTGTGGCCATCCATGGCCCTCGCAAGTGGTGCTAAGTCATTATTGGTTCGGGATAGTTAAAATCGACCTGATTGATGGGTGGGGTGTGGATGGGGTTCTCGGGGAGAAAGTGGTCAGTTACACCATTAAGGTGGTTGTTTGTCTCCTATCCCTTACTCCATTGGTGTCCTATGCGCTATGGGTCTCGGATGGATGTGAGCCGAATCTCCCTTTCATCTCAGACATGGACCTCTTGCCGAGGTCTGGTTTCACGTTCACTCTGGGCTATGCAATTAGCGGGTTATTGCTAGCATTGGCAGGTTTCCAACTAGGGCAACTGCGAGAGTCTTGGATCTTGGAAATGGACCTGGGGGGAAGTTGGCCAATGATAAACAAAGTCTCTATGTTTTCAGCTATTGCGGCTGGAATCAGCCTGTTTTGGATTTCTTTCACCCCCTGGAACGAGCAATTCGAATTGCACATCATTCAAGCCAATGTCATCTTCTTTGGCAGCACAATCTGGGCAATAGGGATTACACTGGTGACCTGGAGGATGTCGCTGGAGGACCCGGCATTCACCGATTTTCTGTCTTTTCGGATGATTGGCACGGGTTTAGGGGTAGTCGGTCTGTGTGGAATGTTGGAGAGATTCGTTAGATACACTGGAATTTCAACAGATCTGTACGCACTTGAAGAAAGATTGGGGGCTTTGGACCAAGATTGCGGTTCAGTGAGCTCTAGTCTACTGAGTCAGGCCGCGGCTTTCGAATGGTTGCTAGCTGGATCGATGATCCTGGTCCTAGCAAGCTTACTGCCCGAAATCAAGTTGCTAGCTAATGACTCGTTTCAGTAGCAGCGTCTAATGGTGTAATGTTCTTGACCGAGATTGGGACGCCAGTGGCATGGACTGGCCTATCGGACCTTACGAGACCGTGATGATAGCAATCCTCTCCATCACAATTCCAATTCACCGATTCCTGACAAGAGACGAGCCGGAAATGAGAGTCCCCCTCTCTGGTCTTGTGGATGAGATTCGGCAAAAGGGGTACAAGTGGCACATTGGGATGTACGTTATGATGTATGCATTCAAGGCGTTCATCGACCAACACAACGAAGCTATAAAACCAGAAGTTGGTGGTTTCACGCACTACGTTCACAGAATAGAGGGTGATGCCACCCTGTGGGTGCAGGAGACCTTTAGCAACTATTTGCTTACAGATCTGCTATCTTTTCACTACTTGTTCGTATATCTCTTCTTAATCTGGTTCAGTCCGATGTACTACATACTCTGCAGAGATGAGGTGATGGCTGACAAGGCAGTTCTGAACTACTTCATAATATACGTTCTAGCTGTTCCATTCTACCTATTTTTCAACGTTGAAGTGACCTCTTCATTCATACCTGGGATGAAGGCCCTTCTTTACCACAATGATTGGAACCTATTTTTCTTCACCGAGGTAGACCCTCTGGATAACGGAATCCCCAGCCTACATGTTGGGATACCAGTTGGCTTACTGATTATCAACAGGCTACATGTCAAGGAGCAGGGGATCAGCATCAAGAAATGGCGGCATAGGGAGTTTGACTTGTTTGTTGCTGTGAACGTCCCCATCTACCTATTCAGCATACAATATCTTGGAGTCCACTGGATTTCAGATCTAGTTCCCGGGCTAATTCTGGCCATAATTTGTGCATTGTTTACTCATCGGATGCAGCCGAGACTTAGGGACTTGAGGAAAGAGGGTTTTGGTTCTCTACTACCCAAAAAGGAGGTCGCTATGACAGCATGTTCATTCACGTTAATTGGACTGATTTCGATCCTTGCTTTCTTCATCGATGGCCCGGGAACTGATTCCGAAGAACCGACCTCAAGAGTGGGCCCTGGTGACGTGAATCTAGATGTTATTGAGATTCATAGCCTCCGGGATCCTGCAGACGTGGAGATCAGAAACGTTGGTGAAGAATTAGTGGAAGTCCTAGTCTTGCATCGTGATGATGTCATTGGCTATGCGGATGAAGGAGAGATAAAATGGGCTGATTTGAATAACAACCTTGTCGCATCGGGGCACCCCGGGAGTCATTCACTTAATTCTGGTGAGACTTGGAAAACTCTCATTCTAACCCCACAATTCACAGATGGCCACTACGTGCTTGTCAATCACCCAGGTGACTCTGGCGTGGGTGAAGTAAGAATAACCATTGATTACTCTGATGACGAATTGATGTTCTCGGCAATCGCTAGCTCGCTACCAGCATTCGCGATAATGGGGTTCGTCTTAGGTGAGCTGATCTGGAATCAAAGGAAATAATGGGCGAAGAATCCACCTAAAAAAAGACCCGAAGAGGCTCCGAAACCGATCCATAGCCCGATTCGGAATGGGGGAAAGTCATGCCTCCACACATACAAAGATTGGGAAATCCAGAACAACACAACTATTACCATCCAAGGAAAAAATATCGCTTGAGGAAGAACCCCCAGCAGAAGGGCTACTATGGTTCCGGAAATCAAATCCTTCCTTTCTCCAAGATCCGATGGAGCGAGATATAGGGAAGATGAAAGTATGACTGCGAAAATAAGCGGGACGATGAGAGAGTCCTGTCCGTCGGAGGTTGAAATGAAAGAGAGGGCATCTATCTTGTATGATCTTAGGGGGGAGCAGGCAAGTGCGAAGCCGGCAATGCTCGGCAATGCAACAGGCCAAAGTGGTGGCTCATCCCATCTCATGGTTATCGATTCCGGTTTAGTCAATGAATGCTGCGAAATAGGCCGGAAGGTTTTCTTTGGTTTTCATCGCCTCGACCATCATGGCGAAGGGGGAGATTGTTCTCGGATGTCTGGCACCGCACCCCCCTCATGTGGTCTATGCGGAGAATCCGGAACAGAATGAAGCGTTCGCAGAAGGTGGCTGGGAAACCCTGAGGTGGGGCTACCATAGGCTGGCTAGAAAGCTGAAATCAATCGAATATGATTCGATTGTCATCTTCACGCCCCATTGGCAGACCTATATTGGCACACATTTCCTTGGCCTCCCTAAATTCAAGTCCAAGTCAGTTGATCCAGTTTTCCCTAACCTGTTTCGATACAACTACGACATATCCGTTGACGTTGATTTAGCAGAAGTGATGTGCAAATATGCTTCTGATTCTGGGATTGTCTCGATGATGATGAGGAACCCTGACTTCAGGATCGACTACGGTACGATAACATCCTGCCATATGCTTAACCCTGATTGGGACAAGCCTGTGGTCACTATTAGCAGTAACCGAAATGCCCACTACTATTCCCCAGAGGTGATGAATGAGCAGGCAAGCGCCCTAGGAGAGGCGTGTGCAAGGGCTATTTACGAAAGTGGCAAGAAGGTAGTGCTAGTCAGCAGTCATAGCCTCTCGCACAGGCATTTCGTTACCGAAGCCCCGCTTCCAGAAGACATGAGCAGGGAGCACATCTACAATCATAGCCAATATGTCTGGGACATGAAGCTGGTGGATTTGATGAGGAGGGGCGAGATGCGTGAAGTGATTGACATAATGCCCGAATTCACTGAGCAAACCATAGCTGAGACTGAAGCAGGAGGGCTCACTTGGATGATGGCCGCCATGGGTTATCCCGACTATCCGGCGGAAATCTATGGTTACCAATCAGTAATTGGCACTGGAAACTTGATTGCAGCTTGGGACCCATTGGAGTCGACCAGGGAACTTGTTCTTTGAGGGTTTAATATGGAAGAAGCGGAGGTCTTGTTTGGCATATATTGCCCGCCCCACCCCCAACCCCTTCTCTCGCCCGAGGCAAGTGAAGGATATGGGAAACTAAGGTCGGCTTTCGACGAATGCAAGAATAGGATAGAGGAAAGTGGGGCTGACCTGATACTTGTATACTCGACGACCTGGCCAAGCATAATTGGGCATCAAATCCAAGCCCACCCAGAGCCCGAGTGGGTCCATGTAGACGATGACTTCCACTTTTTGGGTAGTATGCCATACAAATTCAGAATGGATGTTGACTTCGCTGAAGAGTTCAGTGAGTCGGCCAAGGCGAGGGGGCTTCACTCCAGAATGGTTTCCTACGATGGTTTTCCGATTGACACGGGCTCGGTTGTGGCACTAAAGCTATTGAATCCTGAAAACAAGATTCCAGCATGCATAGTCTCGAGCAACATGTATGCAAACAGAGCTGAGACCATAGTCCTAGGTAAGGCTGCCCGTGATGCACTAAAAACTCAGAACAAGAAGGCAGTGGTGGTTGTCGTTTCTAGTCTTTCCAACAGGATGTTTACAGAGCATATCGACCCAGCTGAAGACAGGATACACAGCTCAAAGGACGATGAGTGGAATCGCAAGATTTTGGAGTTCTTCGAGGATGGAAGACTAGAGGATCTGAGTCAACTTTCGAGGGAGATCCACGGGCAGATAAGGGTTCAGAAGGTTGTGGCTTACAAGCCCGCCTGGTGGATGGCTGCCGTCATGGGCCAGCATAACAATTACGAGGGCGAGGTGATGGCCTATGAGTCTCTCCACGGTTCTGGAGGTGCAGTGGCCACTCTGACCCCATCGAGCGGCTCATTCGGAGACAAGGAGTTCGACGAAGATGATGTAGAGTTTTACCATGGTGATCGTGATGTTCTGAACAAGGGGATGGTTTGATGGGCGACGGTAACAGAGAGGTTCCGAACCAAGATGGGTCTTTTTTTGCAGAAGGTGGCCCTTCAGCAGTTGGCGCTTACCCGCATCTACACAAGGCAGGTGATTTGCTCTTCCTTAGTGGCATGGGCCCCAGGCGACCGGTGACAAATGAAATTCCAGGTGGGGCCATATGTGATGAAGGAGGAAATCGCCTGGATTATGACATCAGGGAACAAACGCACTCCGTCATCGATAATGTCAGAACTATCCTTGAGGAGAATGGTTCTAGCTTGGAAGATATCGTCGATGTTCTAGTCTTCCTAGTCGACATGGAGCGTGATTTCCAAGGTTATAACGAGGTTTACGCAGAATACTTCTCCGAGATTCTACCTGCAAGAACCACGGTTTCGGTCAGTGCCCTGCCTACTGCGATTGCGATAGAGTTGAAGGTAGTGGCCAAGGCATAATTTCTACTGCAGATCTTCTAATTCAAGTGAAGAACACCAAGCTGGAGATGATATGGGGTTGCAGCGACTAGGAGTCCCATTGGGGATTTCGACCCAGTAATCGAATCCCTCGACCTGTGCGGGGTAATCGGTTGAGATGCTATGTGCACCTGAGGAGAGGGCTGCTTCCAGACGGGTCTTGTCGTTGTTGTCAGCCTCATCTCCACCACTATCTGCACGGCTGCGTACGATGTAACCCTCATTGACCAATCGGGAAATTTCCTCCCCGTCCCCCACTGGGTCTGCGAATGAAAATATGGCGGCCTCTTCACTAGATTCCTCCGACAGAGTGAACATCAGTGCACCGGAAAGTCCTGGATGCTGCGCGACGTATAGATCGCGCATCTGCCCGGTGGCGAGGAGGATGAAAATTGCCTTGCCTCGACTACTTTGTACACTGGGCCACCCATCATTACTTACGGCTTCTTTCAATGACCCTCTTTGGCCCCTAACATCATCTGGAGTTACCATCTTCTCCCTAGGCCAAAACTGATCGATCTCTTCTTCAATTAAAGAAAGCAAATTGGATAGTTCGACCGTTGTGGTGATGTCTGTCGCCTGTTCTGGCCAATCCTTTGGCTCTATCCAAATGAAAATTGTGTGATGGTCTGAGTTTTCTTGAGACCAGTCCAAGAGATCAGAGAGGCAGTCTTCGAATTTTGGACAGGTCGTCCCGGAATCATATTGGTTATGGTAGACCCTCAGACCCTCTCTAACGTCCCACCAGACATCTATCTCAAATTGCCTTACCCCTTGCTGGGATGCCTGTATGCCAAGGGGTTCGTGAGTGTACATGTACTCCCGGGTGGGTGAAAATACAGGCTCAATGTGGTATGAGTTGTGAGTTCCCTTCATCTGGAGGTGGTTCAGCAGAAGCTCTGTTTGCAGTTGATTAGTAGTTTCTGGGGATTCATCCCCTTCTAGCCCAAGGCATCCAGACGATGAAGATGACATCAGCAGAATGGTGGTGACGAGTACAAAGTTCTTCATGCTTGATCCGCCAGAAATAGCCTATGCGAATAACATTACTTGAGGATGTGACTCAGTGGTGATGGCCACCCGGGCCATGCGCATGGCCATGCGCTTTCTCTTCCTCAGTGGCTGGCCTCAATTCAACGACCTCTACACTGAAGCATAGAGTCATTCCAGCCATCTGGTGGTTGAAGTCCACGGTCACTGTGTCGTCATCGATCTCGGAGATCGAAAATTGTATGGGGCCTTGGTCACTGTCGGCCCCCATAACCATCCCGACCTGAAGATCCATTCCTTCCGGAAAATTACTCCTATCCATTTTCTGAATATTTTTCTCGTCCCTCTCTCCGTATGCCCTATCTGGAGTAAGCGTGAACTCTCTTTTCTCGCCTACTGAGGCCCCCATCAACTCATGCTCAAAACCTGGGATCATCTGCCCATGACCGACCAAAAAAGATAGGGGTTCACGTCCTTCGCTACTATCGAAAACCTCTCCATCGAGAAAATTTCCAGTGTAGTGCACTGATGCCACCATGTCCTGCTCTACTACTCCGTCCATGTTTGTCGTCCATTGGACCAGTATCTAACCTGTTGGGTTAGGAGAACCTTCAACTGGGACCTATGAGGCGCGAGGCCATGGCAGGCTATCGCCCAAAGGACCTAGTGGGCATTGTTCTGACACCTATCGATATCATTTCCGATACACTAGAGCGTAAGCTCGGTCTTTTCTCAGTTGTCATCATTTCACTTTCTGCAATGATTGGGTCGGGACTATTCGTCCTCCCCGCACTTGCAATGTTGGAAATGGGAGGCGGGGCTAATCCAGTAGGAGGGGTTTGGCTCGCTTATTTGGTTGCTGCAGTCATTGTTCTTCCAGGTGCTATTTCCAAGTCTGAGTTGTCCACGGCAATGCCATCTTCAGGTGGATCGTACGTTTACGTCCAGAAGACTTTCGGGCCGATGGTGGGAACTATTGCCGGTCTGGGCCTCTGGGCGAATTTTATGCTTAAATCTGCTTTTGCTTTGATTGGATTCAAGGCCTATTTGTGGGTGATAGAAGACATCATTGGTGTGGAGATAGATATTGAGGTAGCTGCCTTGGTTCTTCTCGCATTCATTGTTTTCATCAACATCTTGGGTCTAAACAGGATAAAGAAGATTCAGACCCCAATTGTAATGGCCTCTACAGCTTACCTGCTCGGACTGTGCTTATGGGCAGTAGCTAAGGGTGGTTTAAACTGGGAAGCGGCGATTTCCGAGGAAGCCTTTGGAGGGGGTTGGGAAGGCGTGGCTTCAACTTCGGCTTTCGTTTTCGTCTCGTACGCGGGAGTGACCAAGATTGCTGCAGTCGGTGGTGAGATCAAGGATCCCGAGAGGAATTTGCCTTACGGAATTCTCCTGTCGCTTATGTTCGGTTGCTTACTCTATGTCGCAGTCACCCTGGTGATGGCTGCCGCTGTTGATCCAACGGCCTATATGGATGGAGATGGTCATGCTAGTGAGGATCCCGTGTATATATTCGCTGAGTCGGTTGGTGGGGATGGAGTTGCTACCATTGCGGCCATCCTTGCCGTCGTGACAATGACATCGATGGCCCTTGCAGGGATTCTGGCTTCCTCGAGATTCCCGTTCGCAATGGCCAGGGATAGGCTCCTACCTCAATTCCTAGAGGATGTACATGGGAGGTTTGAGACTCCTCATTGGGCCATAATTGGAACTGGACTGGCCATGGCTGCAGCAATAACATTCCTCCCCGTCCACGACGTTGCAGAGCTTGCCTCCGGATTCCAGATAATGATATTCATGCTAATCAACGCATGTGTGATAGTTCTACGCAGCTCATCTGAGTCGCATGCATGGTATCAACCTAAATGGAAGACGCCCCGGCTGCTATACCCTTGGATTCAACTGTTTGGAATCTTTGGTGGTGCGGCGCTGATTTTCTTTATGGGGGTGAAATCCCTCATTGGTGCAGTTGTGGCCATATTTCTGGGTTTGATAATCTACCTGTCCTATGGGAAGAAAAACGTAGAAGCGGAGATAACCCCCTGGGAAACTACATTGAGGCTCCTAACTGATCCAGATGAGGTGGAGATGAAGAGAAGGTATGCAGCGTTCCATGCTGCAGATAAAGAAGGTACTGGAAAGCTCAACATAGGGGAGTTCGTCAGTGCAATCAGGGCACTTGGCTACATAAGTGGTGGCGGGCCAAACATCCCAGATGAGTCTATTGTCATCTCACGCACTAGAAGCAACTCCGGTAATCAGGTGGTTAGGGAGATTTTCCACTGGGGGGACTCGAACGGAGACGGTTTGCTCGACATTGACGAATTCCTGGAAACGGCCGAGGAAATAGACATTGAGGACTGAGAGGCAAAGCGTTTAGTTGAAGGCATGAATCGGTCTGGGTGCATTCCCAGGTGATGCATGATGGTTTCTAGTCGGGCCAAGAAGGTAACGACAAATACACTTCAGGAGATGAAGGGAGAGGGCGAGAAAATCACTATGCTTACCGCGTATGACTACTCTCTTGCCCGGCTAGTCGATGGTGCTGGGGTCGATGTAATACTTGTTGGTGACTCTGCTTCGAACGTCATGGCTGGTAATGACACCACCGTCCCCATGACTCTTGATCACATGATCTATCATGCCCAGTGCGTGGTAAAGGGAGTTGATAGGGCTCTAGTTGTGGTTGACATGCCTTTCGGCAGCTACCAAGGAGATTCGAAGTTAGCGCTGAAGAGCGCAATCAGAATCATGAAGGAGTCTGGCGGACATGCGGTTAAGCTGGAAGGTGGCGTGGAAATAGTCGAGTCGGTAGAAAGGATCCTTACTGCGGGAATTCCCGTCATGGGGCACTTGGGCCTAACGCCCCAATCAATCTACAAGTTCGGAACATATACAGTCAGGGCCAAAGAAGAGGCGGAAGCTGAGAAGATCCTCCAAGATGCTCTTGCCCTACAAGAGGCCGGTTGCTTTGCGATAGTTTTCGAAAAGATACCTGCCAAACTTGCGCAGAAGGTAAGCTCTTCTTTGGATATCCCAACTATAGGCATTGGTGCAGGATCTGATTGCGACGGCCAGGTTCTAGTTCTTCATGACATGCTGGGCATAACAAAAGACTTCTCGCCGCGCTTTCTAAGGAGGTATGCTGACTTGGGTGAGTCTATCGATTCGGCTGTTAAAGGCTACATCTCTGACGTGCGTGATGGTAGTTTCCCCGACTCTGACGAAAGCTACTGATTCTAGTCCAAAGGCCCCCCCAACCTTCAAGGACGCCCGCTCATAGGTAAGCACGATTGAGCATGAGCGACTTGTGGGTTGAGAGGCACCGGCCGCGAACTGTTGGGCAGATCAAAGGACAACGTGCTGTTGTTGACCGATTGGTGGCATACTCGAGAACTGGGTCATTTCCCCACTTGATGTTTGCAGGCCCGCCGGGGACTGGAAAGACAACTTCCGCACTAGCGCTGGCGAAGGATGTATTTGGCGAGGGTTACAGGAGCAACCTTCTGGAGATGAACGCCAGCGATGAGAGGAAGCTTGAGTCCATTAGGACTAAGGTCAAGCAGTTCGCTAGGACAGCACCAATCCCCGGTACCACCTTCAAGGTGATTTTCCTAGACGAGGCAGACGCATTGACCCCAGATGCGCAAGGTGCGCTGAGGAGGATAATGGAACAATATGCCGAGACATGCAGGTTCATACTATCTTGCAACTATTCGTCGAAGATTGTCGAGGCGATACAGTCAAGATGCGCCGTATTCAGGTTTAGACCTCTTGACCAATCCAAGGTAAGAGAAACTATCGTCGAGGTTGCCGGTATAGAGGGAGTGGAGTTGGATGATGAAGCTGCGGATGCAATTGCAAGAGTGAGTTTGGGGGACTTGCGCAAGGCAATAACCTCCCTTCAGGTCGCAGCTTCCCTTGATTCGAATGTGACTAGGGACTTGGTGTACGAGACGACTGCTACTGCGCCACCGGAGGAATTGCAGGGTTTCTTCCTTTCTTGCAAGGAGGATGGTTTCAGGCCTGCAAGGCGAAGAATGAGGGACATAATGGATAAGTTCGGACTCGCAGGAACCGATCTTGTCAACCAACTGCATAGAGAACTGGGCGAAGCTGAGTTCCTAGATGAGGCACAGAAGCTGATAATTACTGAAATAATGGCGGATTGTGACTTCAGGATGGTTGAAGGTGGTGGTGAGTCACTGCAACTGGATGCCATGACTGCCAGGATTTGTACCGAGATAGGCGGCTAGCCGACCTGGGAAATCCTTAGGGTGTACTCCTGCGACCATGCGTTCTCGCCATTACTCCAGACACTGCTCTCTTCGGACAACTCGATGCTGATAGTGAAGATTCCGGGTTCGCAACCCCCTTCGCATAGGTTCCAGGCCATTCCAATGTCTAGCTCATTCGACGCTACCTTCGGATAATCGGTGTAAACCTTCATCAAGGTATTCCTGTGCATCCCCCTACTCCACTCCTGCACTGATTGGAAATCACCTCCCGGTCCCGAGTCAGCAATCTCAGAAGCGGTTCCAGAAACCGATATTATTGGCTCTTCTATTCCTTTTTTCGTGATCGTCATGGTCATCAGCGCATCGCTGGCATTGACATTATCACGGACTGCTAGACCAATGACAACAGGCACCTGATCCTGAACTATCTCAATGTTGTATGTCGTGCCGTCCAATGAAGCCAACGAAATTCCATCATTCGTTTCAACATCAATTGCCCCTGCTAGGTGCGGCGCTGCGACGTCCGCCAGAGGTGGATTGACAAGGGCGAATGAAAGGGCGAGCCATGTGAATAGATAAAGGAAAGATGCCCGAAACCAATTTCCACCAGTGTACAGGTCAAAGAATTCTGAAGGAGCAACTAAGCGATGAATGGAGGGTATGGCCAGAGTGCCAAGAAGTGGGAGAAGCCAAAGTATCTGCTGTGGCCCCTCTAGCCTAGTCATCATCTGATACCTCATTATTAAGGCAACTAGGATTCCAAGAGCTATGACTATCCACATGGAAATTGCATCGGCCTTCTCCTTGATGGCATGGGCCGATGGGTCGAATGGCTCGATTGTAGCGGGCTTCTCCCCATCATTGGAGTTGGACTTGTTTTTCCTACCGGAGTAGGCACTAGCCCTCAGTGCGGAGTCGACGTCGACCATTGTTTTCAGAGCTGGGCGGGGCCATCGTGCACATCAACCCTATGCAATAGGAAGGGCCTATTCGCCGGCAATGCTCAAATGGTCCCCTCTCTCGCAACGAGTTGTCGCCGGGGTGGCGTAGTTGGTAGCGCGTCGGACTCATAGGGTAAATTCAGGTGGGGCACCGTCCCCTCTGAAGCGAACGATGAGCGCAGCAGCCTAGCCGAAAGTGTCTGAGACATCCGAAGGTCGCGGGTTCAAGTCCCGCTCCCGGCACCAAA
>Ga0066836_10000485_pt1 | contig 19117 bp, 20 predicted proteins | sample ETNtaG_18_FD_71568 | JGI IMG/M metagenome (GOLD analysis project Ga0066836, IMG submission 71568) | Marine microbial and viral communities from oxygen minimum zone, Eastern Pacific Ocean - ETNP201302SV91 | ecosystem: Environmental > Aquatic > Marine > Oceanic | place: Pacific Ocean: Eastern... | reverse complement strand
GAAGAAGCAAAAACAGAAGAAGCTCCTAAAGAAGAAGCAAAAACAGAAGAAGCTCCTAAAGAAGAAGCAAAAACAGAAGAAGCTCCTAAAGAAGAAGCTCCTAAAGAAGAAGCTCCTAAAGAAGAAGCTCCTAAAGAAGAAGCTCCTAAAGAAGAAGCTCCTAAAGAAGAAGAATCAAAATAAATTTTATGGGATTAGCCCATATCGGTCAAATAACTAGCCATAAAGGTTTAAAGGGAAAATTAACTTTAAAAGTCAAAAATAAATTTGATTTCAATATCAAAAGAATAAAATTTATTTATGCTGAAATAAAGTCAAATAAAACCCCTTTTGAAGTTGAAAAAATTAATTTAATTAAAGAGGGGGTTTATTTAGTTAAGCTATCAGAATATGACAATAGGGAATCAACAAATCAACTAGTTAAAAAGAAAATATTCATAGATGAAAAGTTAATAATTAATAAATTGGAGCAATTAGAAAACATTGTAGGGTTTCATATAATTGAAAAAAATAAAAAAATAGGTACAGTAAAAGATTATTACAATCAAGAACAGCCAATTTTATTTTGTAAAATAGGAAACAAGGAAGTATTAATTCCATATGTTAAAAATATAGTAGAAAAAAGAGATGATATAAATCAATATTTATATGTAAATCTACCAAAAGGTTTATTAGATTTAAATTAACATGATCAATATTGATATTTTAACTTGTTTGCCTAAAATTCTTGAAAGCCCACTCAATCATAGCATTATAAAAAAAGCTAAGGAAAAAAAATTAGTTAAAATTAAGATTCATGATTTAAAAGATTATTCAAACAATAAACACAAAAAGGTAGATGATTATGCATTTGGTGGTGGTGGTGGAATGGTTTTAAAAATTGAACCAATCTATAACTGCATAGAAACTATTAAAAAGAAGAAAAAAATAGATCAAATTATTTATATGAGCCCTGATGGAGAAAAACTAAATCAAAAAAAAGCTAACAAACTATCATTATATAAAAATATCATAATAATTTGTGGTCATTATAATGGCATAGATGAAAGAATTAGAAAAAATATAGTTAATAGTGAAATTAGTATCGGTGATTATGTTTTAACAGGAGGCGAATTACCTGCAGTAATATTAATTGATTCTATAGCAAGGTTGATACCAGGTGTGTTATCAAATGAATCAACAGCTCTTAACGATTCTTTTCAAGACGATCTCTTAGGATATCCAAATTATACTAGGCCTGCTGAATTTAAAGAATGGAAAGTTCCTAGTATACTACTATCAGGCAATAAAAAGGAAATTGAAAATTGGCGAATCAAAAAATCAATTGAAAACACCAAAAACAAAAGACCTGATCTTCTTAAATAAAAATTTTTATTCTTAATTTAAAAGTTCTAATAAAATTTTAAAAAAATAAAAATAGACTATATTTGCAGACTTAAATAAAGCATTATGTCATTAGAAAAAATACAAATGGACAAGGAAAATGTTGAAAAAAGGAAAAATTTTCCTGATTTTAAGTCTGGAGATACAATTAATGTTCATGTTAAAATCCGAGAAGGAAATAAAGAAAGAATACAGCAATTTCAAGGAACTGTAATTCAAAGAAAAAGTATAAGAACAAATGGAGAGACTTTTACAATAAGAAAAATTTCTGATTCAATAGCTGTTGAAAAAATTCTACCATTGTTTTCGCCAAATATTGAAAAAATAGATATTATTAGAGAGGGAAAAGTCAGAAGAGCCAGATTATTTTATTTGAGAAAAAGAAAAGGTAAGCAAGCAAAAATTAAACAAAAAATATAATTTTGAATCAACCATCAAAAGGTTGATTGTATGAATCTATCATTTGAAAAATATCAGGCATCAGGAAATGATTTCATTTTAATCAACCAATACAATAATAATTTTTTATTAAATAAAAAAAGAATAAAATTTTTATGTGATAGAAACTTAGGGGTGGGTGCAGATGGACTAATCATTTTCAGAAATACGCAAAAAGCAGACTTTAAGATAAAATTTTATAATCCAGATGGATCTGAAAGTTTTTGCGGAAACGGAAGTAGGTGTGCTGTTCATTTTGCTATTTCAAATAAAATATCAAAAAAAAACCTTTCCAAATTTCTTGCAAAAAAAAAATATCATGAAGCCTTTGTAAATAGAAGCAAAATTTCAATCAAGATGAATGACATATCAAATATCAAAAAAACAGATAATGATTATTATGTTGGCTTAGAGTCACCCCATTATGTAAGGTTTTGTAAGGATTTAAATAATTTAGATTTTAATGAAAACATTAAAAATATTAAATTGAAACACAATCCAAAATATGGGCTTTTTAATATCAATCTTGTTCAAATATTAAATAATAATGAAATAAATGTTAGAACTTTTGAAAAAGGTGTTGAAGGCGAGACCCTTAGTTGTGGTACAGGAGCAATAGCCTCATCAATTGCAGCTTCATTTAAAAAATGTGAAAGCCCATTAAAAATAAATTATACTGGAGGATCAATGAAAGTTAGATTTACCAAGAATATAAATATTTTTGAAAATATTTATTTGGAGGGTTCTCAAAATTTTGTTTATTCTGGTAAAATAAAAATTTGACTTGATACATTTTTTTTATTTTTGAGGTATAAATTAAATAGAACAATGAGAAAATTTCAATTATTTATTTTAATATTAGTCCTGATATATTCATGTAATATGAATAATGATAACAAAGAAATTGTATTCAGTGAGGCATTTAGCTTCGGTAAGATAGTTGGCAAAATAGAAAATAACACAATAAAAGAAGCATCTGGTTTAGTAGAAAGCGTCGAAAACCCAAATGGTTTATGGACACATAATGATGGAGGAGATGGTCCATTTTTATATTTTATTTCCAATCTAGATGCAAAAATTTTAAAAAAAATCAGTTTGGTTGGAATAAAAAATGAAGATTGGGAAGATTTAGCAATTGGGCCAAGCATATTAGGTGATACAAGCACATACATTTACCTAGGCGATATAGGAGATAATAAAAAAAATAAAACAATAAAAAAAATTCATTTTTTTAAAGAGCCTAAAATAAAAGAGTATGAAAATGAAATCATTGAAATTAATGATATAAAAACTATCAATTTTTATTCTGAAAAAAAAATAGAAAACTTTGAAACTTTAATGATTGATCCTAATTCAAGAGAATTATTTTTAATCGCAAAGAATAAAAAAAAGAAACAAAATATATATAAGATTATTACTAAGAATATACAAATAAATAAAGTTCAAGAAGCTAAAAAAATTTTGACACTAAATTTAAAAAATTTAAAAGGAGAAATAACGGGTGGGGAAATTTCTAAAAATGGACAAGAATGTTTAATTAAAACTTATAATAATATTTTATTATGGGAGAAAAAGATGGATGAAAAATGGGAAAAAACTTGGTCTCAAAAACCTAAAGTATTAAAATATATTCCAGAATCTCAAGGGGAAGCTATCTGTTGGTCAACAGATGGGAATGCGTATTTTACTCTAAGTGAAAATGAAAGCTCTGATGAAAAACAAAACTTATTTAAATATTTAAGAAATTAATTTGTTTTGATTCTATCTGGAACAATTATTGCCTCAGAAAAATTATTAATTAATTTATTTAAAGCCTTATTTGCATTTATTCTATAAAAATATTTTCCGACTTTGACTCTATAATTTGGTTGATCATATAAAGTATATATATCCAATTCAGAATAAATAGAATCTGCAGTAAGGAATATTGAATCAGCCTTTTCACGATCTAACCCAGAAAATATTTGAATAGTATAGCCATTTAAATATTTGTCTATTGGCTTTTCATAATTTATAAAAATATTTTCAAGCTCTTTATTAAACTCAGATTCTTCAGCAAAAGAAAGTTCATTTCTATTATTAAAATTGTTGGTAGTTGTTTTAGGGTTATCCCTTAAAAAAGAGAGGTCTTCAAAATAACCCTTCTCTAAATATTGAGATGAAACTGGAGGTTTATTTATACAGCCAACAATAAATATTATAACAAAAATTGATAATCTAATCATTTATAATAACACATTTTTCATCTTTTAAATCACTCTCCACTTTTTTATATTTAACGTCTTTAATTACTGAACCATTTTCATACCTCACAGAGACTTTAGTATTTCTTCCATAAATTTTATTTGACTTTATAGGCTCAGATTTAATTCCATCATTACTCCTCTGCTTGTTTCCAGATAAAAGTGATCTAGACTCTTCTTTGTTTGTTGAATAATCATTGCTTTGTCTTTTAACTTGGGCTTCTTTTACTTGATCAGGGTCTTTAACCGGTATTTGAGAACCAGTCAAAAAAGATACCGTATCCTTGTTTACTTTTGCTACAAATCTTTTAAACAATTCAAAACCTTCAAATTTATAAATAATCAAAGGGTCCTTTTGTTCATAAACTGCACTTTGAACTGATTGTTTTAAATCATCCATTTCTCTTAGATGTTCTTTCCAGTTTAAATCAATAGTTGATAAAGTAATAATTTTTTGCATTTCTGTGATTAACAGATCCGCCTCGGTTTCAATACTATTTTCTAAATCACAAGCAACACCAATTTGTTTTTTTCCATCAGTAAAAGGTATCAAAATTTTTTTTACTGTTGCTCCTTTTTCTTTATAAATTCTTTTGAGAACAGGTAAGGCTGCTGATTTTATCATCTCATTTTTAGCATTATAGTTAGTTAGTAAACTATCATATAAATCTGATGAAATTGAATTGGAATCATTTTTTTCAAAACCACCCTTATCCATATCAAAATCAAAGCCTAAAATTCCAAAAATATTTAACTTAAACTCATCAAAATTGTTCGATTCTTTAGACAATAAAACTATATCTTCACAGGTATCATAAAACATATTAAGAATGTCAACATCTAACCTTTCTCCGTTTAAAGCATTTTTTCTTCTCTTATAAATTACTTCTCTTTGAGAGTTCATAACATTATCATACTCTAAAAGCCTTTTTCTAATTGCAAAATTATTTTCCTCAACTTTTTTTTGTGCTCTTTCGATGGATTTAGTAATCATGCTATGTTGTATTACCTCGTCATCATCTATTCCTAATCGATCCATGATTTTAGTCATTCTATCTGAGCCGAATAGTCTCATGAGATTATCTTCCAAAGAAACAAAGAATTGGGAAGATCCCACATCTCCTTGTCTTCCAGCACGACCCCTAAGTTGCCTGTCTACTCTTCTAGACTCATGCCTTTCTGTACCTATGATAGCAAGGCCACCAGCTTCTCTAGATTCCTCACTTAATTTAATATCTGTTCCTCTTCCTGCCATATTAGTTGCAATAGTGACAGCGCCAGGCTTACCAGCTTCAGCTACAACTTCAGCTTCTCTTGCATGTTGCTTAGCATTTAAAACTTGATGTTTTATTTTTTTTATTGAAAGCATTCTACTCAACAGTTCTGAAATTTCTACAGAAGTGGTTCCAACTAATGATGGTCTTCCTTGATTTTTTAATTCTATTATTTCATTAATAATTGCATTAAATTTTGATTTTAAAGTTTTATAAACCTTGTCCTGCATATCATTTCTAACAATATCCTTATTTGTTGGAATTACAACACAATCAAGCTTATATATTTCCCAAAGTTCACCTGCTTCTGTTTCAGCAGTTCCAGTCATCCCACTTAATTTATTATACATTCTAAAAAAATTCTGAAGAGTTATCGTTGCATAAGTTTGAGTTGCATCTTCAATTGTCACATTTTCCTTTGCCTCAATCGCTTGATGTAAGCCATCTGAATACCTCCTACCCTCCATTATTCTTCCAGTTTGTTCATCAACAATTTTAACTTTCCCATCCATTACTACATATTCCTGATCTTTTTCAAAAAGAGAATATGCTTTTAAAAGTTGATTTATAGTATGAATTCTTTTTGTTTTTAAACTATAATCATTAATCAAAACACCTTTTTTCTCAATAATATCTTCCTTTTTAGAATATTTCTTTTCAATTTCATCAATTTCAACTCCAATATCTGGAACGATAAAAAATTTAGGATCATCTCCCTCATTTGTTATCACATCTATTCCCTTATCTGTTAACTGAATAGAATTGTTTTTTTCTTCTATAGTATAATACAAAGGCTCATCAGCTTCAGGCATAAGCTTGGAGTTATCTTGTAAATAATAATTTTCTGTATTTTGCATAATTGATTTTATACCCGACTCACTTAAATATTTAATTAATGGCTTATATTTTGGCAATCCTCTAAATGCCCTAAAAATAGCTCTACCGCCATTTTCTTCATCTTTTTGCTCAATAAGTTTTTTTGCTTCTGACAGATATCCCGTAACTAACTTTCTTTGAAGATCAACTAGCTTACTTATTCTTGGTCTAAGATCAAAAAACTCATGATCATCTCCCCTTGGAATAGGACCCGAAATTATAAGTGGTGTTCTTGCCTCATCTACTAATACAGAATCTACTTCATCTACCATGGCAAAATTAAGTTCTCTTTGTACTAATTCTTTTTTCTCTCTAACCATATTATCTCTCAAATAATCAAAGCCAAATTCATTATTTGTTCCATAGGTAATATTACAATTGTATGCATCTATTCTTTCTTGAGAATTAGGAGAATACTTGTCTATACAGTCAACAGTTAATCTATGAAATTCAAAAATAGGGGCATTCCACTCCGCGTCTCTTTTAGCCAAATAATCATTAACTGTTACAATATGAACTCCCTTATCTGATAAAGCATTAAGATAGGCGGGCAATGTTGCAACTAGTGTTTTACCTTCTCCTGTAGCCATTTCAGATATTTTTCCTTGATGTAAAACAACTCCACCTATCAATTGAACATCATAATGAATCATGTTCCATTCTATTTCCACTCCAGCAGCATTCCATTTGTTTATCCAAATAGCATTTTTTCCTTCGATTTTCACATTATCTTTAATTGACGCTAAATTGTAGTCAAAATCTTCAGCTTTAACTTTAATTTCTTTGTTTACTGAGAACCTTCTAGCTGTTTCCTTAACCACTGCAAATGCTTCAGGCAATATTTCATTTAAGGTATTTTCAATAATTTTTTTTTCTTCTATACTTAGTTTATCAATTTTATCTAGAATCTCCTCTTTTAATTCTATGTTCTGTTCTTTTTCATTTATATAATCTTCTTTTAAAGATTTAATTTGACCCGAGACTTCTTTAGTATTACTAGATATTTTTTCCTTAAATGAAACTGTTTTATCTCTTAATTCTTGATCAGAAATGGATGATAATTTATCAAACTCTAAATTAATTTTATCAACATAAGGATAAAGAAGCTTTAAATCTTTATCACTTTTAGTGCCAAATATTTTTTTTAGACCCTTTCCTAATATACCAAGCATATAAGTACTTTTTGAGACGTAAATTTAGAGTAATAATAGGATAAGTTATTAATTCCACAAATAAAAATTAATTTACTCATGAGAAAAATCTTAATTAAAATTTAATATTACAAGCAATCTTGATAATATTTCTAAAACTCCACGAGAAACTATGTGTTTCATTGCTTGATTCATTTCTATTTGATTCAAAAATATAAGACGGCTTTATTTTAAATGGTGAATCTTTGATTTTTATATTTAATCCAAAAATAAACCTATCTCTAGTCAATTTGGCTTCAGAAAAATTAATTTCATTTTGAAAAAATGGGTTATAATTATCCCAAACTCTTAATGAATAAGCTAACCTTAACCTATATCTAAATATATTATCCTGAAGTTCTTTGATTCTATATTCATTCCTTAGCCTTAATTTTAAATTATCATTGATCTTATAAAATAAATCTAGATGAGGCCTTAATTCAGTAACTCTATTATCTTCTTTTATTTTATAAATTTCTCTATAGAATCCCCCTATTGAAAATTTATTTACTTTATAAGTTACACCCAAATCAACATGAGAAGATCTTATCCTATTATCTTTATAATTATACTTATGTTGATACTCTAACTTTAATTCTAATTTTTCATTTATTTCTCCAGCAACATCAAGAGTAATCCAATCTTCAAATACCGACTGAGAAAATAAAACATTATTTGAGAAAAAAAAGAAAAAGAAAAGTTTTATTAAACGTTTAATAATACAAATAAATTTAATTGATACCAAAATCTTTAAATATTTGATTTCTCATATTTTCATTTATTGATATTGCAAGAATAACAGAAACTAGAAGCCCAATAAATGCATATACAGTATCTTTAAAAAGTAACTTAATAGCTCTAACTTTATCTCCATCAATTTTTTTAAAATTTATAGCTACTTCTCTTCCTCCGAGAAGTCCAATAAATACCCAAGTAGTACTTATAGGAATTGAGCTGATAATTTTTAAATAATATAGCAGGCAGGCATAAATAAAGTCTACAACCGTTGCTGCTCTAACATCAATGATATCACTTTTTTCTGTTACAATCTCTTGAATTCTATCTCCTTTTAAATAAAATAATAATCCTAAACCAAAAAAAACGGTAGAAACAACTAAAATAAATTGATCTGTGTTTAATGACCTTGGAAGAACTACAGCTATATTGGCCATATCCTGCATAATCCAAGTTGACCATAAAGCACCACTAGAAATCCATTGTAGAGGAACCCAAATTTTTGAAGGATTTTCTTTTTTATACTTTTCAAAAATATTTGTAGTTAAAGTCCAAATTATTATCGCGGTAATAAATGCAATTATATACCCAAAAAAACTTTTTTGAATTATGTCTGTAATAGAGCTAGCCTTAGTTGTGAAAGCACTTAAAAGAAGTATTGAAGTTGAAACAGGCATTTTAAGTCTTGTAATTACCAATAATACTACTGGAGCAAAAACTTGCAAGAAAACAAAACTAGAAGGAGCTTCATTTAATCCCTTTGTTATTAATCTTCCATGACTAATGTCTCCATTATAATTTATCCAACTGTAAGTAACAGTTAATAAAAAAATAGATCCCATAAATAACCATAAATAATACCATTTTCTATGTGAATTTGAAGCAATAAAAGTACCTATTGTTTGAATACTATCGTTTGATATTGCTGAATATGCAGCCAAGAAAAAAACTGTCCACATCGCAAGGTCTTTATAGGGAGCTACAAACCAACAAAATATGGACAAAAAAATTACAACTAATGGAAAAAGAGTTCTATTTGAGATAAATTTCATATTTCTAATTTACCATTAAGTATTAATGTAATAATTAACGGCATGTTAAAAAATTATTAAATTTTAAATAAAATCTAATTAATTAAAACATGCCAATATGTATTACCTTTGTAAAATAAAAAAATAAGTAATGATAAAAATAGATAAGCTTATTGAATCAATAACATCGTATCTAAAAATTAGATTTGACATTTTAAAAATAGATTTAATTGAAAAAATTTCTTCATCTATTTCAAGTGTTATATCCGGTTTTATTCTATTTTTTATTCTTCTATTTGTTCTAGCATTTGCAAGCCTTACAGCGGGAAGCATTTTAAATTTTTATTTTGAAAGTGAATTTTTAGGGTATGCTATTATAACTGGAATTTATATAGTTATTTTTTTTATCATCTATTTTACTGCGAAGTCTGGTAGATTAAAAAAAATGATTGAAAAGGAGCTGCTAAAAGAAAAGGAGAAATCTAAATAATTTAAATTTCATTAAAGCGCTTTCTCATCATACCAGCCTGAACACCGAACATTAGCTTAAACCTTCTACAGAAATAGGCTGTGTCTTTAAATCCAACCTTCATTCCGATAACTTTAATAGATTCATCATCTGATCTAAGCATTTTTATTGCCTCTTCCATTCTTCTAAGTTCTATATAATCTTGAGGGCTATAGCCTGTATTGTTTTTAAAATATTGACCTACATATTCTTCAGAAATATTAAGAAAGTCGGCTAATTTTTTATTCGATAATTCTTTATCTATATTATCACTAACATACTGAAATAAATCAAGTATTCTTTCATCTTTAAAGTATTTGAAATTTTCCTCTATAGAAGAAAATAGTGGTTGGTTTGATAGAATATATCTTATAATCTCTATGGATAACCTTTGACTTTGAAGGTCTATTAGTTTTTCACTGCCTGGATATCTGTAATACCTTTCTTTAACAATATCTTTTAAGATTGAAATGGTTTGAGCATTTCTTTCTATAACTATCGGCTTTAGGTTCTTTGAATGAAAAATATTAATTGAATTTAAAACTTTGGTTTCAAAATTTAGGACCAAATATTTTTGATCGATAGGATTTCTTCTTAAAAAATTATCTTTTGCTACATACTTTTCTTTTTCCTCTAAAAAATCATCATAAGACAGCCTTACAGACCTTCCTTTCCCAAAAGCCAGAGACACAACCTTATTTGCTGGAATAAATAAAAAAGATTCTTTATTTACTTTTTTAATATATTTCCCATACCTCAACCTACTGTTTATAGGGAAAATAACTGTATTCTCTATATCATAATAATTTTCAATTATAAACGGTTTTAATACCTTAACTACCGAAACTTTCTTTAAGGTAAAATGTAAATGGTCTAAAACTTTTATAAAATCATCCATAATTTTTCAGTAAATGTTGTGAAAAAGGGAGGTAAATCTAAATTATTTTTTTAAGAAACTATCTTCTTCTCAAAAAAAGCATAAGATAATATAGTAATGTAGCCAGAGACTGTAATGCAACAACAACGTATGTCATAGCCGCCCACTTAAGTGCATCTTTAGCCATAACAGATTCTTCTCTAGTTACTATTTGCCTGTTTGTAACCCAAGCTACTGCACGATTACTTGCATCAAATTCTACGGGCAAAGTAATAAATGAAAAAAGAGTAAATGCACCGTAACAAAAAATAATAATCAATAAAGCCATATTCATAGGCATGATACCAGGAGCAGCCATAGCTAAGGCAAACAGTACCCAAAACATTGTGTTCATAGTTTTTGAAGCAAACGTTTGTATCGGAACAAGTGCAGATCTCATTTTTAGAAATGCATATTGAGTAGCATGTTGAACGGCATGTCCACATTCATGTGCAGCAACAGCTGCTGCACTAACCGACCTGCCCTCATAAACCTCAGGGCTTAAATTGATAGTTTTATTTAACGGGTTATAATGATCAGTTAATTTTCCAGGAACAGATACTACTTTAACATCATATATATCATGATCACGTAACATAATCTCTGCTATTTCTCTTCCAGAAAGATTTTTTCTCAGAGATACCTGTGAATATTTATGAAATTTTGACTTTAGTTTATTTTGAACATAGTATCCTATGCCCATAAAAACAAAACCTATAAAAAGTAACCCTGGATCGAAAAACATTATTTAATTTTTTTTAAAAATTTAGAGGTTGAATATCCCTTTTTTAATTTAACAATTTTTACTTTGCCTCCATTTTTAATCACGTGCTCTCCACCAACTATTTCACTTAACTTATAATCCCCACCTTTAACAAGAACAGCAGGGGAAATACATTTAATTAAATTTAAAGGCGTTTCTTCTTCGAAGATAATAACAAAATCAACAATTTTCAAGCATGCTAAAATTACTAGTCTATCTTGTTGATTTACAACTGGCCTTCCCTCTCCTTTCAAAATTCTTACAGAACTATCTGAATTGATTCCAACAATCAATACATCTCCAAAAGATTTTGCTTTTTTTAATAATTTTAGATGACCAGGATGAAGTAAATCAAAACAGCCGTTTGTAAAAACAACTTTTTTATCAGATTTACAAAATAAATCGATTGTCTTACTCAAACTATCATTCGATAAAATTTTATTTTCAATTTCTTTTGTAAACATTTAAATAAAAAAGAATTAAACTAATTAAACCATAAAACAAAATAGCAATTACCTGATTTGCATGAACAAGGGTTGCAAAAAACAGTGCATCTTCATAAATAATACCGTAATAGATTAGAATTGAACTTACAAATAAATGATACGCTCCGATTCCTGCATTAACAGGGACAATCGTTCCAATTGCGCCCGCAACCAAAATAGATAATGCAGCTGAAAAGCCAAGCATTGAAGTTTCTTCAACTGAAAAAAACAATATGTAGCCAACAACAAAATATATTAACCATAAAATTATAGTAGATATAAAAAATTCAAATTTTTTTTCAAGAGAAAAGATTGATAACAAACCAGATTTAAATTCATTAATTTTTTCTTTAAACTTTTCGTAAAAATCAAATCTTTTAAAAATTTTGTTGAGAAATAAATAAAGAAAAATACATATAGAAAAAATAAGAACCAGATAATATACTATATTATCCAATTCAGCATTTGCAACCACTTCAATCATTAAATAATTATAAAACCTATCAAATTCAACCATCAATAAAATCAATGATAAAATAAAAACTGAAATCAAATCAATAATTCTTTCAGTAATAACTGAACCAATGGACGTCGAGAATTTTACTTTATCGGTTTTTGTTAGGACATAACATCTTACTATATCATTAATTCTTGGTAAAATAATAGCAGATAGATATGATATGATCAGACCAAGTGTTGTTTTATAAACTGAAAGTTTTTTATACTTAAATTCAAGTAGTAAATTCCATCTATATGCTCGAACAATAAATTCAAACAATGAAATGAAAATTGCAAATAAAAACCAAGAGGGAGATACTTTTTGTATTCTTGAATTATAAGAACTAATATCTACATCTTTGAAAACAAAAAATAAAATAGATAATCCTATTGTTAGTGAAACAATAAAGTTTAAAAGATAATTTAAGTTTTTTTTATTCAAGAAATTGAATTTGATGCAAATCTAATAATATTAGTTTTAGGGTAAAAAGTAAATTTATTTATTTCAAAAAAAAATGATATTAGGCAAGAATTGAAAAATCAGCATGAATTGATTAAATTTGTGTCCCTTTTTTAGTTGTACTTTAAAAGTTAACTAAACTTTACTTTATGGCAAAATATAAAATTCTTTACGTAGCAAACGAAATAAACCCCTTTCTACAAACATCAGAAGTCGCTGATTTTGTGAGAAATTTACCGCAGGCAATGCAAGAAAAAGGTATGGAAATAAGAATACTAGTACCTAGATTTGGCTTAATAAATGAAAGAAAGAACCGGTTGCACGAAGTTGTTAGGTTATCAGGTATTAATATTGAAGTAGGGGATGATGAAAAACCATTGATAATTAAAGTTGCATCAATACCACAAGCAAAACTTCAAGTTTATTTTATTGACAATGAAGATTATTTTAAAAGAAAATTTGTTTTCAATAATAAAGAAGGTGACTTCTATAAAGATAATGATGAAAGATGTATTTTCTTTTGTAAAGGAGTTTTAGAAACTGTAATTAAATTAGGGTGGGCTCCAGACATTGTTCACTGCAACGATTGGATGACATGTTTAATTCCTCTTTATATAAAATCTACTTATAAAAACGATCCTATTTTTAAAAATACTAAGACAGTCTTTACTGTATATGATAATGCTTTTAAACATAAATTTGATAAAAGTATTATTGAAAAAGCAAAAATGACTGACATTGATGATGGAATGTTAAATTCACTAAAAACAGGTGATTATAAAGGATTCTTAAAAATAGGGATGGAATATGCAGATGCGGTAATTAAATCAAAAGATGAGATAAGTAAACGTTTTGATAAGCTAATATCTGATACAGTGAAAGAAAAAAAATTCGATGTAATTAAAAGTGACCAAAACTATTTAGAAGCTTATTATAAATTATATAATGAACTTGTCAGCTAAAAGCATTATTTTTTTTTTATTTTTTTTATTACTATATATTTCATGCGATGAATCAAGTGAAGTTGGTATAGAGTTGGAAGATCGAAATAATAGTCTTGGAGCAAAATATATAGACATACCTTTAACTGCTTCCAATATATATCTTGATAGTGTTAGGACAGATTATGGTTCTCTTATTTTTGGACAATATGACAATCCAGTATTTGGGAAAACAAAAGCAATAGGATATTCTCAATTTTCTCCTGAAATTATTTCTCCTGATCTTGTGACTGAGGATTTATCTATTCAGCCAGCTGATTCATCTATTTTAGATTCCGTAAAATTATTTTTAAGCTATTCTTATATTCATGGAGATGAATTTGAAGAAGTGCAAGAAGTTTCTGTAAGATTGATAGAAGATACATTATTTACAGGTGGAATATATTTATCATCTAAAGCTATTCCTTTAGTTACTAGTAAATCTCCGATTGGTTTTTCTCAATTTACCGTAAATAAACCCGGAGACACCTTACTAACTATTCCTTTAACAATGAATTATGGGGATTTGTTATTTAATATGGCAAAGCAAGGACTTTCAGATAGAGAAATTAGAGAGAGCACAAAAGGTATTGCCTTTGATCCAGGAGCTAATAATAAATTAATTTTAGGCTTTGATCTTGGCAATGAATTTAGTAGAATAATTCTTTATTATCATAATTCTAATGAAGACACGGTATCGAGTGTATATAGGCTAAGATTTGATTCTCCATTATCAAAATATTACAGTAACTATTTAACTGATAGAAGCTCATCCACATTATCCTCAATAGATATTAAAAATTTAAATGAATTTAGTATTAATGATAAAATATATTGGCAGTCTGGTAGTGGAATTTATCCTATGATTGATTTAACTGGATTTAAAAATTTTATTGATACTGCAAAAAATATCATTCTTAATAAAGTTGAGCTTTCAATGGGACCATTAGATAGCTCAGATAAAAAATATATAAACCCTCCTAATACAGCCATTTATTATTTTGCAAAAGATAACAATAATATTAATTCATCTGGTATTGAAACCTCCCCTATGAATAATGTTATTTTGAAAGATAATGCATATTATGGTCAAGATGAAGATCCTGCATATTATGCATATGACAGTCTAATTTCCCAAACGTATAAAGGGGCTTCTACTATTTTTTTCCAAGATTTAGCAATGAAAAAATATGATGTAAAAAAAGTAATAGTTTTTCCATTAACACCTTCAACTTTTAATCAAGCAATTATAGATAAAAATAAATTTCGATTAAAAGTTTTTTATTCCAAGCTATAATTTTTTATATAATTTTTTTTTGAAAAAACAATTAGAAATATGCGTATTTAATCTATCAGATTGTATTACTGCATCTAAGTACAATATTGATAGAATTGAGTTTTGTAAAGAAAGAAATGAAGGTGGATTAAGTCCAAAGAAAAAGGAAATTAAAAGTGCCTTAATGTATCACGAAAATATCTTCCCAATAATTCGACCTAGAAAAGGTAATTTTATCTACAATAATGATGAAATTAATGAAATGATAAATCTAATTCAATACTGTAAAGAGGTTGGATGTAGAGGGGTTGTTTTTGGAGTTCTAAATAATAAAAATCAAATAGATATAGAAAAATGTAAAATTTTAAAAGAAAAATGCAGAGATATGAGTACGACGTTTCATAAAGCATTTGATGAAATAAAAAATATTTATGAAGCTGTTGATGATTTGATAGAAATTGGATTTGATAGAATTCTTACAAGCGGAAAAAAAGAAAAAGTAATTGATGGTGTTGACGAAATAAATAAATTAGCAAACTATTGCAATAGTAAAATATCAATTATGCCTGGAGGAAGTTTAAGATCAAATAATATAGATAAGTTTACAAAAAATAAAGACTTAAATGAATTTCACTCTTCATGCATTATTAAAAATAATTTAGATGAAAATGAGATTAAAAATTTAATCAAGAAAATAAGCAACATAAGAAAATTCTGATTTTATTTTCATTTATTTTAAACTAAATCCTAAAGATTCCTTAGCTTGGAAATATGTGTTTAAAAGAATACAAAAAACAATAATTTTTTGTGCGGTAACTTGAAAAAACAATGAAGAATTGTTTTCAAAAGGATTGGGGCCATAATCCATCATAAGATTAAAAAATAATACCGAAAATGAAAATATCATAGATACAATTAAAAGTTTATTGGACATTTGTGGATTAAAATAAATAGCTATTGATTGAAGAATTGTAAAGACAAAAAGAAATCTAAAAGCGAGTTTTACAAAAAAAACATGGAGATCAAAACTTATTTCATCTGCAGTAAATAATGCAACACAAATAAAAGAAACTATGGAGCTTAAAAGAAAAATTAATGATATTCTAATCAAATTGTAACTTTTTTTATTAAGATTAAAAAAGTGAAAATATTTTGTATAAAACAATAAAATTGAAATACTTAATAAAATAAGAGAAGAATTAAATAAGATTGAAGAAATAAAATTATCTTCACCATTTCTAGCAGTTATTTCTCCTAGATTACTTAAAAAATTGTAAAAAAATAAGTATCCTTCGGTATTATTATCTATGATAGTTCCGCCAGGATAAAAGATCATTGATAAAAAAGTTAATAATATAAAAATACCTATTCCCCAAAATGTTTGTTTTATTCTAAAGTTATCCATTACATAAAAATAAACATTTTATATTTATATAATGAAAATAGCTGTAATAGGAATATAATGAAAATAGCTGTAATAGGATCGGGAATTTGGGGGGCATGCTCTGCATATTTCCTACAAAAGTCTGGAGCAGAAGTAGAGCTTTATGATATGTGGGGTCCAGGAAATTCTAGATCAGGTTCAGGTGGCGCATCAAGAATTATTAGATTAGCTTATGGCAAAGATAAAATTTACTCTGAACTCACAAATAAATCTTTTAAATTTTGGGAAGAACTATCCAAGAAAAGTGAAAGAAAACTATACTTTGAAAATGGAATGTTATGGCTAATCACACAAAAAGACAATAGTTATATAAAAAATTCAATTCCAGTACTTAATAGTTTAGGTAATGAAATAATTGAGTTGCCAATCAACAATGCAAAAAAAAAATATCCTATTTTAAATTACGAGGGAGTTAATGAGGTTTATTTAGAAAAAAAAGCTGGAATATTGCTAGCAAGTAGATGTTGTAAGAAAGTTGTTAAAGAATTTCAAAAAATTGGAGGATCCTTAACTATAGGTGAAGTAAAAATTGAAGAAAATAAATTAAATAAAGGAAATGGGATCACAATAAATAATAAAAAAATCAAAGCCGACAAATACATTGTTGCTTGTGGCCCTTGGAACCAAAAAATGCTACCCGATTTTTTCAAAAAAATTTCATACGTTTCTCGTCAAGAAGTTTATTTTTTTAGTATACCTAATAATAATAATGATAATTATAAAATTAAAAATATGCCATGTTGGATGGATTTAAATGAAAATACACCCACATATTACGGAATGCCATTTCATCTCAACAAAGGATTCAAGATTGCATATGATGAAAGATCAACTTTATTTGATCCAGATAAATCTGATAGAATACCTTCTCCTAAAGTAATTGAAAGAACTAAAAACTATATTTATAAAAGATTTCCAGGTCTAAAAAACCTACCCATTACAGAAAGTAAAGTTTGTCAATATGAAAATAGTATTGATGGTAATTTTATAATTGAAAAGCATAACTTATCAAACGACGTATTAATTATGGGGGGCAGTTCGGGGCATGGATTCAAAATGGGTCCTGGAATAGGAGAATTTGTAAAAGATATTATTATAAAAGATAAAAAAATACCTTCCTTTTTTAGTACATCAAGATTAATAAATAATAAAAATTTATCCCAATATTATAATTCTCAAATCAAATATGAATCAAACAAAAGATTTTTTAATTAAATTAAATATCATGAAATTAAATTATTTTATGTTTTTAGTTTTTGTGTTTTTTTCTTGTCAAGAAGATAATTATAAAGAATGTAGTGATCTTAGTTATGGGACTGATTATATTAAAATAACAGGTGTAAGTGAATCTGATAAGAATTATTTTAAATATTTCTGTAAAACAACTGAAGTATTTGGCATCAAAATATATGCCACAAATAAGGTAGATAATGAAAAAATGTTACATGCTGCCTCAATATTAGCTGAATACTTGGACAATGATGAAGATGGTCAAGTTGATAATCAGAAAGTTTTAGATAAACTTATTGAAAAAAATGTTTGGCTTTTACTAGTAAAAAATGAAGATGATCAAGATGATGCAGAAAGAAATTCTCTAAAATATTGGAATTATCAGGATCTTCGCAATGAAGAAATAACTTTAATAAATGGATCACCAAGATTTGATGCTTCACTTGAGGAAGTGTTACATTTAATTACTCAACACGGATATGCTAAAGCATACCCAGATATTTTTGGAGAAAAAAAAGGAAGTAAAATAGCTGATGCTATGGACATAGCAAGAGGTGGTTACTTTAAAAAAGTACCAAATGAATATCCAGCTGATGCATGGTATACTTATAATGATGAATCCTGTGATTATGGCTGTCAAATTACAGAGTATACTTATTGGGCTTTGACTTCTATACTTGGAGGTCAAGATTTTTCTGGAAGGTTTGATGAAATAAAAGATGAATGGAAATTAAATACAAATGAAAAAGTTAAAAATAATGATATCGCTATTTATAATTTATTAACAAAAAGTGAATATAAATTACCAACTAAACTACCCAATGGAAAATATAGAATACCTTAATTTTATTTAAATTGCATAATTAATGAAAATGATTTTAAAATATTTCCAGCTGATATTAGCTATAAACTTAATTTTTTTATTCAAAGGTTATAGTCAAATTCAAGATTCTTTAATACAAAAAGATAGCTTTTTACAAAAATTAGAAGGTTTATACTTTGATCTTGGGCCAGTTTACCTTGTTGGTGATAAACAAGCTGCTAGTTCTGGGACTGATATAATGTATGGTTTTAAAAGAAATATAAATATAGGAATAGGGTTTGAAAAAGATTGGACAGATCCATTTTTTGCAGGAGCTAAAATTAATTTGTTTAGACTTGGTCCTGCAGATGATAATGTTACTCATACTAATGGAGTTGCTCCAGAATTTAGATTGGGGGTTTATGTATTCAAAAAAATTAAATTATTTACAAGCTTTGGCTTTAGTGTAATCAATTGGAATGATAGCCCTTTAGGCTCAGATGGCACATCTTGGGGTTTTCCTACTGGACTAGGAGCCAAATATGAAATGAAAATTAATGAAAAATACAATATTAATTTTGAAGC
>Ga0066836_10000484_pt1 | contig 19117 bp, 13 predicted proteins | sample ETNtaG_18_FD_71568 | JGI IMG/M metagenome (GOLD analysis project Ga0066836, IMG submission 71568) | Marine microbial and viral communities from oxygen minimum zone, Eastern Pacific Ocean - ETNP201302SV91 | ecosystem: Environmental > Aquatic > Marine > Oceanic | place: Pacific Ocean: Eastern... | reverse complement strand
ATATTATTTAAACTGTAAGGATCATCAACTTTTGCAACGACGTAAACCATTCGATTAAACGGATCTACGTTTTCCTCAGATCTTACTATTAATCCCGTCCAATTTTGCGTTTTTTCGCCTACTTGGTTAGTAAGAATTACTTTTGGAGCTTGATTAAGATCCAATGGTTCACTGGGGCTGGGTAAATTAATAAAACTCAGATCGCTAGTGCTTAATGGGAGGCGAACTTCTGAAACATCAGTTGCAAAAATTTCTCCTAGCTGTATGGCCGCTGATACGAACTGTCCCGGGCGAACGTTTGCTTTGGAAACCATGCCGTCAAAAGGAGCACGAATCTTACAACGATCAAGATTACGTAGTGCCGATTCCTCAGCTGCCTTGGCTGCATCCAGTGTTGCTCTGGCTTCTGCTAATTGAGGTTCGCGAGCTTGCAATCCGGTAGGTTCGCCTTGATTAAGCAGTTTCCACTCTCTCCGGGAAACAGCGGCTTCCTTTTCTTCCATTTGTAGTCGCAAGTCTGCTTGTGCAACCTTTAATCGAGCTTGCGCGAGTGCAAGCTCGTAATCGCGTGGATCAATCTCTAGTAAGACATCATTATTTTGAAAAATTTTTCCAGTGTTGAACTTATCTGAGACCGATACAACTTTTCCGCTCACTTCGCTGATAAGCCTAATTGTTGTGCGTGGTAGAGCTATGCCTTGTGATTGAATTTTAAAAGTATGCGTGCTGATTTTTGTGTTAATTACTTTAACATTCGGCAGTTTGCGTGCACTAGGTTTTGACTCTGCCTGAGTCTTGAATTTTATTAGTAAAATTGATCCTGCTATCCCTAAAATAAGGGTTATGATCGTAAGTAATAATTTTAGTTGGATTCGATTCATTTAGTAGTTAGATGTGTAATCGCTTTTTGGTTCAAAACCGCCTCCTAGGGCGAGATGTAAGTTAATTCTGTTATCAATTCGTTGTCGGCGTATCGACCACCAACGACTTTCAGCCTCGATCGATCTTCGGCGTGCCTCCAGTAAGGTTATGATATTTTCGAGTCCTTGGTCATAGCGTTCCTGTGCGATATTTGCTGCCGCCTTCGATTGTTCATTTGCCTCTTCTAGTGACGTATCCATTATTACTAATTGCACTTCGGCATCGAGGGCATTCTCAACTTCACTAAGTGCGAAAATGAAAGCAGATCGGAAGTTTGACTCTGCAGCTTTTAGGTTGGCTTGTCGAATTTTGACATTCTGTCTTAGCCGTCCTCCTTGAAATAAAGGCTGCATAATGTTTGCGCCGATGTTCCAAATGAAAGAGTCACCTGAAACTAAATCGGATAGTTCGCTAGTGGATGTTCCAGTGCTACTTGTAAGACTAATTTGCGGGTAAAGACTTGCTTTAGCTTGTTGAACATTTGCACCAGCTGCTCTTAAATCTTGTTCGGCAGCAACTATATCTGGCCGCCTCGAGAGAATTTCTGCTGGAATACCGACTGGGATAGTCGAAGGCATAGAGGGTAGTTTACTTGGAACTTCAAGTTGATTTGATGGAACTTTTCCAAGCAAGACCTCTAGTTGGCGAGTGGCTTGATTGGCTGAAGTAATCCGCTCCGCAACATTAGCTTTAGCTGCAGCCAGACTTGCTGCAGCCAATCGGAGATCAAGCGATGAACGTACGCCTTGCTCAAAGCGTGCACGGATACGTTCTACGGTAGTCTCATAAGTGGTTACGGTGGATTTTGCTAAGCGTAACTGTTGGCGCGATTCGATGGATAGCATCCATGCCTTGGCGAGTTGTCCAGCAAGCGAATGTCTTGCTCCAGCGAAATCTGCTGCTTGGCTAAGGGCATTAGCTCTTGCGGCTTGTTTACCCGCTCGAACACGACCCCAAAGGTCAAGCTCCCATTGTGCTCCTAGGGTAAGGTTGTGTCGTTCACTATTAAACTTGGAAGGTAAATTTGGCAGGCGTACACCAAATTGTGCCATATTCATTTGGCTTGTTGAGAGTCCGCTGGAGAGTCCGATCTGTGGGAACAGATCTGCCTCTGGAATTCTAGCTTGTGCCCATGCAGCCTGAAGCCGAGCGCCGGCTGCCTGTAGATTTGGGTTTGATTCAAGGGCTTTGCCAATCGCCTGATTCAAGGGCTTATCGCGAAAATTATGCCACCAGAAAGTTGGAGATTTGCCCGATGCCTCGCTTCCGTTCCTCCATGCTTTAGGAAGATCAGAAGTGACACGTTTAATCGTTTCATCCGTAGTGCTGGCGCAACCTGTAATTAGTAGGGCTGCTACAAATATGGGAGATATGCGATACAACTTATTTATTTTTTTTAGTCTTTGAATTTTTGGAAACATTTGCTCGAAACCCTCCTGCCGTAAAATCGATAAGTCTTTGTATGGTGGTTTCTAGTTCTGAGTCGTTGGCATTTGTTTTGGTGAAGCTTGCCAGTAGATCAGAATTGCAAAGGGTGTGTGCCATAGCACCAGCCATGAAGTGGGATCGCCAATCCATCTCAGTCCTTTCCAAATCAGGCAGTGCTTCTTCGAATGCTTTGCTAAATTGGATGAATACTTCGGATAGTTCGCTCAGCATAAATTTTTGCAGATCTGTATTTCTGTCAAAAACAACTCGGCCAATTAGGCGTGTAAAAGATCTGCCAGCCTTCGGGTTTGCTTGAGCTCGGAAGATCGGGAGAAAAAGGGACTCCAGTACTGCTTCAAGTTTTAACTTATGTTTGCCAGCTTTACTTCTTGCACTTGCCAGCATGGTTAAACGTTCTTTGTTGATTGGCCTAAATCGACGAGAGACTACTTTATGTAAAAGAGCTTGCTTAGATCCAAAGTGATAATGAACTGCTGCCAAATTCACTTTTGCAGTTTCAACAATGTTTCGAAGTGATACAGCATCAAATCCCTTTTGAGCAAAGAGTTTTTCAGCTGCATCTAGGATCTTCGTTTTGGTGTCTAATTTTGGCATTAATTCAAACGATCGTTTAAAACGTGCGTTTTAATAAATTCCAAATTATCAAAGGTCAATTTTATTTTATAATAGTTCAATTTTTTCGGATAAACGCTTGGCCTAGATGTAGTAGCTTGGCAGTCTTTCTTTATTATGTGTTTATCTAAGAATGTTTTATTATCATTTTTTGGTGTTCTGTTCTTGTGGGGTCATGGTGAGTTGATTTCTGAAGAGAATTCGAGTGGATTTCGTCCATTGTTTAACGGAAAGGATTTTTCTGGTTGGATGCCTGTTAATACTGCTCCATCGACATGGTCAATTAAGGATAACATGTTGGTTTGTTCTGGTAAGCCGATTGGAGAGTTGAGGACTGAACGCATGTATCAGAATTTTATCATGGAGGTGGAATGGAGGCATATGAAGCCCAAGGGTAACGCGGGTATCTTTGTTTGGGCAGATGACATTACAGCGCGAGGGCAACCTTTCCATCGTGGAGTTGAAGTTCAGGTATTGGAAAATGCTTACGGTAATACTAGAGGATATACTACGCATGGAGATATTTTTCCGATCCACGGAGCAACTATGACACCTGTCAATGGTCGAGGAGGTAGTCGTGCATTTCCTGTGGAGAATCGTTCTCTGCCTTCGCCTGATTGGAATCATTATCGAATCGTTTGTAATGATGGAACGATATCTCTTGCCGTTAACGGCAAGGTAGTCACCAAGGGTAAGGATGCTAATCCCAGAAAAGGTTACATTTGTATCGAATCCGAGGGGGGGATAGTCCATTACCGAAATATGAGGATTAAGGAACTTCCATCGACCCCTATCAAATCTGAACAGATTGCGATTGTGGATCGCGGATATCGATGTCTATACAGCGGTGTAGATTTTTCAGGTTGGAAGGCTGCTAATGGTTGGCGTTCGCACGATTGGCAGTTTCGTTTTCATGGCAGTACAGATGGGGCGGATACGTCGTTGGAGTCCAAGGAGTTGTTTGGCGATTATGGTTTTATTTTTGATGTTCGTGTTTCAAATGAAACAAAGCCGTTGGCATTTCAGCTGCGAGGAAAAGATATTTCGGCCATTCAGGTGGCCCCAGATATGTACAAAGGTGATCTTGTGTTGAAAGGTAGAAACTGGAATCGGTTCGAGGGCGAACTGCGAGGAGATAAGCTCACCTTGAGTCTTAATGGGAGGAAGATGTTGAATGGTAAAAAAATTGAAAATTTGCCGGTTAACGGACCAATTCGTATTGTTCCTACTGGTCCGATATCAATGGCAAACGTTTTCGTTCGATCTCTAGATAAGCGTTGATTTTTTACAGCCGTTCGTAAGCTTTAAGGCTGCCAAGGTTTTGGGCCTTTTGGTTTGGCTAGAAGAAATTTAGCATCCACTTTCTTGTACCATTTATGAAGATCCATTTTCATCTTTTTTACGATTTTTGGGTATTTCTGGGTTAGGTCGAACTGTTCGCGGATGTCTGTTTCTAGATTGAATAGATGTGTGCTTCCATCCTCGAATCGTTCAATCAGTTTCCATTTGCCAGAGCGGATTATTCCCCCAGGAAATCCGCCCTGATTACTATAGTGAGGGTAGTGCCAAAAAAGGTTTTTACGTTTCACTGTCCCGGTATTTTTCAGTATGGGAGTTAGACTTACCCCGTCGAGATGTTGCTTTGGTTTAGGTGGTAAACCGGCAAGGTCGAGTAGTGTAGGGTAAAAATCAGTGCTAATCACTGGTATGTTGCTAGATCTAGCAGACTGTATAACTCCAGGCCAAGCAATCAAGAACGGTTCACGAATACCTCCCTCGTAAAGCCACCCCTTACCGCCTCTTAGTGGCAGGTTAGATGTTGGAGATCCTTCGCTGGTAGAAAGGCCTCCGTTATCTGAAGTGAAACAAATGATTGTGTTCTGATCTATATTTAGTTCCTGCAATTTATTTAAAATTTTACCTACCTGATTGTCTACCGACTCAATCATTGCTGCGTAAGTTGCGTGCTTTTGTAGGATGCGCACTTTGCGTTCCTTTTTTCCTGAATGAACCTGTTCCTCAAGCGCAAACTCTGGTTGTCCATCGAGGCCGAGTCGCTTTATTTTAGCTTGATATTTTTCAACCATCTCAGGAGGTGCCATTAATGGTGTATGTACAGAGTAAAAAGAAAGATATGCTAGGAATGGTTTGTTGCGGTTCGTTTCAATGAATTTAATTGTTTCATCGCCAAGTCGAACTGTCAGATGTTCTCCCTTTGGGCCATCCTTAAGTCGAGGATTGGCATAAGGTGAGAAAAATTTTCCTGCCTTGAACGGCCCCCCAACACGCCAACCCCCTTTGTTAATATCAAATCCCTGTTTCTCGGGCCAAAATTTTTCATCTGGGCCGAGATGCCATTTGCCTGCAAAAAAAGTCTTATAACCGCCATCCTTAAACGCCTCGGCGAGTGTAGTCTCTTCGAGGCCCATTCGATCATATAGCGGTGCAGGTAGAAATTTTTCGGATCTTCGCCCACTAAAGAAATTCGTTGCATCAACTCGTGAAGGATACTTTCCAGTCATGATGCTAAAACGTGTAGGGCTGCAGACCGGATTTGCTGCATAACCGTTCGTGAAACGCATGCCAGAACGGGCGAGTCGGTCAATGTGAGGGGTCTCGTAAAATGAGTTTGGATTGTTTGCACCAATATCCATGTAGCCCATGTCGTCGACGAGAAAGAATACCACATTTGGTTTGGAAGCTTCTGCAGAAAACAATGAGGTTGTCAGAGCAATTAAACAGATAAAGTAAAATTTACACATCATTGATGAGAGGCCAATTGGAGTTTACAACTTTGTACTTGGCAAAGCACTATTTCGCCAAACAAATGCCCTAATAAACCGTGTGTTATAAAAGCCAAGCAGGTTTGCTCGGCCAAAGTAACGAATTTATTTAATTATCTAGACGCCAGGTGATTCGGGCTTTATCCAGGTCATAGGTGGACATTTCCATCTTCACCTTATCCCCAACAGCTAGTCGAATCCAACGTCGCTTACGCATCTTGCCGGCGATATGTGCCAGCACCTCGTGATCATTCTCGAGTTTTACTCGAAACATTGTGCCAGGTAAAACTTGGCTGACCACACCTACTACTTCAATTGAATCACCGTTTTTTGACACTTGGTTGTCGCTTATTCTTAAATTCTGCCAGCTTAAGGCAGGGGGGGTGAGGTTGCCTCAATACACTTGATTGGCAAGACAATTAAATAATCGGAGACAAGGGACTAAGTGCCATGATTGGAATGCTCATTGTCTGTTGGCTTGTGCTTGGTCGTGAAGTAAAGGCAACTAGCTACGAAACAAACTAGTCCCAAACCGCATAGTAGCCAAGTGAAGCTGCGAAGGAACTCGAAATAATTAAGCTCACTCTGGCCAAGATCCTTGTAAAGCTGGACGGAGATTGATCCGGTGTAGCCAATCGCATCATGCAAATAGATGGCAAAAACCGCTGTTCCGGCAACTTTGGTTGATGCCATAACACGTTCAAACAGCACTGCACCGTAAGGCACATAGGCCAGATAAGCACCAGTGCCGATCAAGATCATCCACCACAAACCGGAGATCATTTTAAAATCGTGAAGCAGTGTTGCTGTGCCCATTATTATAATTCCAGTTAACATCACTCCAAATACTGCAATTAGGCCAAACCGGTGATCTCGGAACAGGTTTAGGCAGGCCAGTGCCATCATTACCCCAAAAGCCACCGGCCAGTCTGCTTGAAGGAAAAGCTTTGGACTAGTTTCGTACCCTTCATTCATTGCCATAAAAATTTCTGGCGTGTAGTTATCTCGAAAATCCCGATAAGCGGTAAGAAAGAAATAAACTAATAATAACATTAACATTGCTGGTAGAAAGGTGCGAAAAAAGGCCCAACGCTCAGATGAATTCATTACACTGCGTTTGCTTCGATCTGCTATATCTTCTGCGCTGGGTTGAGGTAATTGATTTAGCAACCAAACTGCTACTATAAAAAGAGGTAGAAAAAAGAGCCCGGCAACTACCGGCATCCAAAACTGATCAAGACCTTGATCCATTAGCCACTGGCCAAACGCTTTTACGGAACTGCTCGATACAATGAATGAACAACTTAATCCAGCGAACATTACCTCTGACGCCCTGCGGCCTTCGAGGTAGCGCGAAACCGAACCCCATACCATGCCCAGTGGAATGCCATTTAGAAAAATGGCCGCAACCTTGAATTGTTCTGGTAAGAGGCCGAACAATAATAATGCAAATTCAGCAAAAACAATTAATCCTACAAGAAATTTCGCCAAATGAGACCTTTGAATTTCGGTGCAAACTTTAATGCCAGCATACTTTGAAATCGCATAGCCGATAATCTGGCTGATTAGTAGTACAGTTTTGAGGTTTACATCTGTTCCTAAAAACATCAGTCCTTCATACTTTGCAGCCGCGAACGGTTTGCGAAAAGCGTACATACAGAAGTAAGTGGCAAATGCAGCCGCGGTTGCATAGGCGACAAACCAGCGAGATGGTGCCGTTTTTAGCCAACAGTGGATACGGTTATCTTTTGTTGTCATTATATCTTCTGGCATGGGTGTTAAGGAATCGTGCCGAATGGTTTTAATAAGCGCAAGCCAGATGGCTTGCTGGATTAAATAGTCTTTGTAATTAATCTTTTGCTTGTTAACGTGATCTGACAATGAAGGAGCAGGCACAAGTAATAATTATCGGTGGAGGAATTACTGGATGCAGCATTGCTTGGCATTTAGCGAAACGTGGATGCACAGACGTATTGCTCCTTGAGAAAGGTGAATTAACTAGTGGCACAACATTTCATTCAGTTGGCCTAGTGAGCCAATTTCGCACCTCTCCGGCCCTGATGAGGTTGATGAATTACAGTATTGGTTTATACGACCAATTCAAGTCGGAGGGTGCCAATGGGATCGGCTGGCATAAAGTTGGGAGTCTTCGGTTGGCATCAAGCCCGAATAGGCTTAAGGCATTACAGCGCCATGTTAGCCGTGCGCGAGGACTTGGGCTTGATGTTGGGACTATTTCTGCCAAGGAGGCGCTTGATATTGTTCCATTCATTAGTCCTGACGGTATTGAGGGTGCAGTACATATTCCTGATGATGGTTGGATGGATCCCAATGGTATTACACTTGAGTTTGCTCGTCGGGCTCGTGAATTGGGTGTTGCCATAGAAAAAAATTGCCAAGTGATTGGCATTAATAGAAGCAGCTCGGGCTCGGTTACGCAGGTTGAAACCAATAAGGGTAAGATTAAATGTGCTACCCTGATCAATGCTGCCGGCCAATGGGCACCGCGACTTTCGGCTATGGTCGGAGCGATTACTCCAATGGTCCCAATGATGCATCAGTATGTTACGACTCGGCATATTCCTGGTCACGAGTTGCCGAAGCAAACACCCGTCGTACGCGATCCTGATAATCTTTTTTACCTTCGTGAGGAAGTGGGTGGTTTTCTTGTGGGTGGTTTTGAGTTAGAGCCTAAGGCGTGGTCTAAGGATGGAGTTCCATGGGATTTTACACAGCAGCTTCTACCTGAAGATTGGGAGCTTTTTGAGCCAGTGATGGAAGGGGCATTGCGTCGTATCCCGATGCTCGAACGTGCTGAGGTTATTAAATTAATTAATGGGCCTGATGCCATGACGCCTGATGGTCACTACTGCCTTGGACCAGTCCCTGGTGTGCCTGGTTTTTTTGTAGCTGCCGGCATGTCTCTCAATGGAATTGCAGGAGCCGGAGGAGTGGGAAAGGTTATGGCTGAATGGGTTATTGATGGTGAGCCGTCAATTGATCTGCATGAGATGAATATCCGTCGTTTTGGTACTAACTATAATGATATTGAATTCATTACCGAGAAGGCCCGTGAAGTATATCATTATTATTATCATCAGCATTATCCGGCAGATGAAACTCTTTGGGCTCGCAATCAGCGCAAGAGCCCACTGTATGACAGGTTAGCATTGCTTGGGGCAGAGTTTGGCGAGAAAAATGGCTGGGAACGCGTCAATTTTTATCGTCCTGGAAAGCCGTCCCGTCAAGCTTCTGACGATCAGAAGCAGTGGGGCTGGGGTCGAGCGCCATATCACGATCTTATCGGTGAGGAATGTTTTGCCGCCCGTGAGCAAGCGGCAATTTTTGATATGAGTTCCTTTGGTAAATTTGAGGTTAGCGGCCCCGGTGCGCTGGAGCTATTACAGCGTGTTGCTTGTAATAATGTTAGCAAACCTATTGGTTCGCTCGTTTACACTCAGTTTCTTAATTCGCAAGGAGGTATAGAGAGCGACTTAACCGTTTGTCGCTTAGCTGAGGAACGCTTTCGCATTATTACTGGCACATCGTTTTTGTCCAACGACTATGAATGGGTTCGATCACAAGCGCCTGCTGACGGTTCGGTTGAATTGCGCGATGTAACAGACGACTTTGCTTGTATAGGACTTTGGGGGCCAAATGCTCGTGATGTGCTTGGCCAAACGACTTCCGAAAGCATTGATAACGATGCTTTCCCATATCTCACTGCACGACAAATTACTATTGTTGATAAATTAGCATGGTTGCAACGTGTCAGCTATATCGGTGAATTAGGTTGGGAAATATACATTACTAATGAAGATGCTTCTACAGTGTGGGATGCATTGCTTAAGTTCGGGATGGAACACGGTGTCCGTCCTGCTGGTTACAAGGCGCTTGACTCTTTGCGTCTTGAGAAAGGCTACGTCTATTGGAGCTCTGATGTAACGCCAGAGGATAACCTTATTGAGGCAGGCTTGGGCTTCTGTGCTGACATGTCCAAAGGTAATTTTGTTGGCCGCGATGCTTTGCTAAGATTGAGGGAGGAAGGTCCAAAAAAACGACTGCGAACCGTTGTGATTGAAGGCAATGAGTTTCCAGCATACGGTTCGGAGTCGGTGTGGTACAAAGGTGAGAGTATATCGCGGCTGCGAAGTGCTGGCCATTCCCATACTATTGATCGTTCGATTGGTTACTGTTACTTGCCAATTTCTTTGGCTGATCCAGGGTCAGAGGTGGAGATTGAGCTGTTTGGAGAACGTATCCCAGCGAAGGTTAGTTTGCCTATCCATGATCCCAAGGGGATCCGTCTTAAAATGTGAGCTAATTACTCAGAGCTTATTTTGAAGCTCTAGAAATATTTTTTGATGTGTCGTGAAAATTAAGTGTCTCGGGTTGTCTGTAATGCAGTTGCAAATTTTGTTACTAACTCATCGATTTCTTTGTCTCCATGCGAAAGTGAAAGGTAAAGTTTAGTGCCCATTGGATTGAGGAAGATGCCCAGGCGAAGCATTTCTAGCATTACTGCACGGCCACGTGTGCGATCGGCAGCAAGCCAGTCACGATGGCTCTGGACAGGTCGTTCAAGAAAAACTGACTGGGCCAATGGTCCGTCACCTAGTACTTGTGCCGTCTCGCCAGATTCTTCAAGTGTCTGTTTAAGTTGCTTTCTCAACTTTCGCCCTGTTGAGTGTAACTGGTCGTAAACTCCTTGTTCGCTGAATAAGTCTATTGAAGCCAATGCTGCTGCCGAGGAAACAGGATTGCCGCCTGTAGTGGAGGCGGACCATGCGTAATTTGGTCCGGGAAGCCGGCTTTCGTTTACCGCTTCCATGATTTCCTTGCTTCCGCCAAATACCCCGATTGGGAAGCCGCCGCCAAGTCCTTTGCCGTAGGCCACAAGATCGGGTGATACCCCGTAATATTCCTGTGCGCCTCCCAACGCCAAACGAAAGCCAGTGACCACTTCGTCAAAAATCAGCACGATTCCATGCTTCGCAGTAGCCAAGCGAAGTCCTTGTAAAAATCCGTCTATTGGTATGATACAGCGGTGTAGTGGTTCTACAATCACAGCTGCCAAGTCATTGGCGTTATCGGCTATAATTTGTTCTGTTAGTTCTATGTCGTTGTATGGTGCGACCAGTACATCATTCTCTACGTATGGTGCCCCGGTGCCCGATGGATCAGACTGAGGTAGCTCAGGAGGATTGTTACCAACGAGACTTGTTACTCCTTCTGGATGCTGTCCGTGGTATGCGCCTTCAAACTTTAAGATTTTCGATCGGCCAGTTGCTGCACGAGCTGTTCGTAAACAAAGCATTGTTGCTTCGGTTCCGCTAGCGACGAAACGTATGCGTTCAACACATGGGCTAATACTGCTAATGCGTTCAGCAAGCTCAATCATTAGTCGAGTGACGGCGGCGAAGTTAGCTCCATTAGCAGCAGCTCTATTAGCTGCTTCAAGGACTTTAGGGTGAGCGTGGCCGACTAGAGCTGCACCCCATGCCATAGTCATATCAAGATACATACGGTTATCGGTGTCCCACACTCTGCACCCTTGTCCGCGCTCGACTACTGGAGAGTCACCTTCTGGTATTCCATATTCTCCGTTAGAGCCGCCTGGAAACAAACGAAGTGCTTTATCGCGAAAGTTGTGTTCTGAATTATTCACATTTATCAATGTAAGTACTAAAAACGTTTTTCTTACTTGGTTAAATTATAATCCAAGTCTCTTAACTAAGTTTTCGGCAACATCTTCAACTTCGGCTTTAGAGTCGCAAGACTTAACACCATCAGTCATCATTGTTAGGCAGAAAGGGCATCCGACAGCCACCGTTTTTGCATTGGTTTCGATCGCTTCTTTGGCGCGTAAAACTGATACTCGCTGATCTGCTTCTTCTTCCATCCACATTCGTCCTCCTCCGGCACCACAGCAGAACGTTTTTTCACGGTGACGTTTCATTTCATTTATATTATTTCCAAGAAGGTCACGTGGTGATTGGTGAATTCCATTGACTCGTGCTAGATAACAGGGGTCGTGATAGGTTACGGAGTCGTTAGGAGAGGGTGAGCTAAGTTTGTTATCATTTATTAATTGCTGCAAAAACTCTGTATGATGAACTACTTCAAATTGATCTCCGAATTGTGGATAATCATTAGTCAGAGAGTTAAGGCAGTGTGGACACTGGGTAAGTATTTTTCGAACGCCATGTTGTTTCAATGTTGAGTGGTTTTTTTCGGCTAATTCCTGAAACAAGAACTCATCGCCTAGTCTTCGGGCTGAGTCGCCCGTACAGCATTCGTTTGGTCCCAGTACGGCAAAGTTAACCTCAGCTTTAATCAATAGTTTAGCAATTGCTCGGGTTACTTTTTGTGCTCGTCGGTCAAAAGATCCGGCGCATCCTACCCACCATAGAATTTCAAAATCAGGTTTATTACTTGCAAGTTGAACATCCAATCCGTTTGCCCACGCTAGTCGCTCTTCTTGGGGGAATCCCCATGGGTTACCTTTGGTCTGCATTTGTCTCATGGAGTTGGCAGCAGAGCCAGCCAGTGATCCTTCTGCGGCTCGGTCCCGGCGTAGGTCGAACAATAAGCCCAGCGGATCGACACGCACAGGGCATGCGGTAACACATGCGTTACAGGAAGTGCATGACCAAACGGTTTCTTCCTGAATTGTGTCGCCATGGAGTTTAACAGATTCACCATTCGCGGTTGCTTCCATAAGCCCCTTTAAATCCTGTACCACCACTTTTGGTGAAAGTGGCTTTCCGGAAGCAAATGCTGGGCAAGCTTCCTCACAGCGGCCGCATTCCATGCAAGAATCAAGACTCAACAATTGTTGCTGGTCTAGGTGTGGTATTTCCGAAACTCCAACTATCCCGGTTTCTTCGATTTCCTCGATTGTTATTGGTTTTAATTTTCCAAGAGAAGGTTCTGCGAAAAAAAGATTTATTGGGCCTGTAATGAAATGGAGAAGTCGTGTGAATGGAATCATCGCGAAGAATCCAAAAACCATCAACGAGTGGGCCCACCAAACAATTAAGTGTGCCGAGCGGCTTGTTGTTTCGCTCATGCTGCTGAAGGGTTTAGCTAAAAGTGCCCCAATTGGAGAACACCAAAGTGCTAGTCCTTTCGGTTGATCCCACAATATGCGAAGCGCTTCTACAAAATATCCACTAATTCCGATGCCAAGAAACAGGCCTAATACAGTCCAGTCACTGGCGCGATGTCCGACGCTGTTTGGGCGTCGCATTCGTCGCCACGCGAACAGGCTAATGCCAAGAATAAATAACAATCCAAATATATCGAGAGTGGCTTCGTAAATGACATAATACCAACCATGATGAAAATGAAATTGTTCAGAAATTTTTGTTGCAAGGTGGTCAATCTCAAGAAGTGTTGTTCCAAGGAATAGTACAATGAAACCTACAAACATCATTATATGAGCCCAGCTTGCAAGTCCTCGGCCGCGAACTCGTTTTTGTCCTAGCCCTTCCTTAAATAAGCGCCCAAGTCTTGGTTTAAGCCGCTGATAATTTCCTAGTAAAATTTTTCGTATAGAGATCGGCTTTCCTTGTTTCCAAAGTTTCCAGCGTCTCCATACACCCCAAAAAAAGATGAGCACAGATGCAATTGCTATGATGTAAAACGCTGTAACAGACCAAGGGGGAATGTTACCGAAAGTCTCTCGTGTTAGTTGTATTTTCGGGTCATTTATCACATCTTAACCCTCTCGGATTTGGGATCATAGGCCGGCTTTAGTGATGCTTTAGCAGGAACGCGTTCACAGGCAACCTCCAGTTCGTAGTCGCCATTAAGCAAAAATTCGCGATTTACTCCATCCTCATTTCGAATAAAGCCCATGCCAATGCCATAACCAACGGTGTGTCCGAATCCGCCACTTGTAAGCCAACCTACACGCTTACCGTTTCGGTAAATTGTTTCGCGGCCAAGTAGAACAATCTCGGGGTTCTTAACCTCAAAAAAAGCCAATCTTTTGTTCAAGCCTTTGGCTGTTTGTTTCTCCAATGCTTCTCTTCCCAGAAATGGAATGTCGGTTTTCAGCTTGGTTGCCCAGCCCAGGCCGGCTTCAAAAGGGGTATGGTCAGGTGTCACATCAGCGCCCCAGATTCTATAGCCTTTTTCAAGTCGCAAACTGTCTATCGCACGGTAGCCGGCATTGATAATACCACGTGACTTCCCTAGCTCCATCAAATGGTTGTAAACCACGTTTGCTGATTCGACTGGCATATGTATTTCCCAGCCAAGTTCGCCTACGAACGTAACTCTCATTGCGAGAACAGTCTCGCCAGCTATTTGTAAATCGTGCCAAGTCGCAAACGGGAATTTATCGTTCGATATGTCGGTATCAGTGGCCTTAGAAAGCACTTCGCGTGCCATTGGTCCCATTAATCCGAGTACTGCGTTTTCCATTGAAACATCTGTGATTTTCACTTCGCAGTTATTAGGAATATTGAGTTTAATCCAGTTTAAGTCGCGCGTTGCTGAGCCGGTGCCAGTAACAATGTAAAATTTATTTTTTTCCAAACGGCATACCGTCAGATCTGCTTCAATTCCGCCGCGTTTATTGCATAGTTGCGTGTAGACCAAACGTCCAGGTTCAATATTAATATTGTTGGCGCAAATCCATGATAAAGCCTTCTCAGCGTCAGGGCCTTCGACTTGATATTTAGCGAACGAGGATTCATCGAAGAGCGATACTGATTCACGAGTATGACGGTGTTCGTTAGCAACATATTTAAACCAGTTTGTTCGCCCATAGCTTGGTTCGTCTTTAGGATCAACTCCTAGCGGGGCAAACCAGTTTGGACGCTCCCAGCCAAACTTGCTCCCGAAACAGGCGCCAGCTGTTTTTAGCTGTTGGTAAATTGGCGATGTTTTCATTGGTCGGCTTGACTCGTGCTCTTCGTTTGGCCAAGCCATTGTATAATGTTTACTGGTCGCTTCGGTAGTTCGTTCTATTATAAATTTTGTGTCAAGGTGATGCTTCCCAAATCGACGAATATCCACAGGCCAAAGATCCATCGAAGGCTCGCCTCCCACAATCCATTCGGCCAATGCTTTGCCCGCTCCACCATTAGCCGCGATACCGTATGCATTGAAACCGGCACCGACATAGAACCCCCTTACTTCTGGGGCTTCACCGAGGATAAAATTACCATCAGGTGTGAATGCTTCTGGTCCATTAATGAGCTGTCGAATACCAGCATTTTCCAATGCGGGTACACGGCCTGCTGCCTGAAGAAATAAATCCTCAAACTGGTCCCAGTTACTTTCTAGTAGTTGGAAATGGAAATCACGAGGAATACCGTTATCCGGTGTCCAGGGCAGGGGGTTTAGTTCGTAGCCACCCATAACAAGACCTCCGACTTCTTCCTTAAAGTAGCAGAGTCGATCTGGGTCGCGCAGAGTTGGTAGACTGGAGGAGATCCCCTTGATTGGTTCAGTAACAAGGTACTGATGTTGCATTGGCTGCACTGGTACAGAGACTCCAGCTAGACGGCCACATTCTCTTGCCCAAATGCCGCAACAGTTAACTGCTATTTCGCACTCTATATTACCTTGTTCAGTCTGTACCGAAGAAACTTGGCCATTTTGGATTTCGAATCCTGTTACACGGCAGTCTTCAATGATTGTAGCGCCTTCCATTTTTGCTCCTTTAGCTAATGCTTGGCAAAGGTCGGAAGGGCTTGCTTGTCCATCGGTTGGTAGAAATGCTGCACCAACTAAATCTGAGACATCTATAAGCGGCCAGAGTTCCTTGGTTTCATTAGGGGAAAGCAGGTGCATTTCGAGCCCGAAACTGTGAGCGGTTGTAGCCTGCCTCTTAATTTCAGCTAAGCGTTCGTTGTTGCAAGCTAAACGCAGTCCTCCGTTGGCCTTCCAGCCTGTGGCTTGACCTGTTTCTTTTTCCAGTTTTCCGTATAGTTCGACGCTGTACTTAAGTAATTGTGTGATGCTAGCTGAACTACGAAGCTGGCCAACCAATCCAGCAGCGTGAAAAGTGGATCCACCAGTTAGAGTTTTTCGTTCAAGTACGACAACATCCTTCCATCCAAGGCGTGTGAGGTGATAGGCAACACTACAGCCTACTACACCTCCACCTATGATAACCACCCTCGCCCTCTTTGGGATAGTGACGGTTTGGCTATTTTTTTTAATGTCAGCTTCTGAGTCCATAGTAGGTTTCGTAGATTTGCTTCGCTGAGGTTTTTGCAGCATTAGCGTTCCAGTTTTTTTCGAGAAAACGATCTGGACTGAGGCTTTTTACATAAGGTGATGGTTCCGGTTCTAGCATTGACTCAACTACATGCTGTCCTATTCCAGCCGAACCACTCACGCCGTGGGCATTGCAGCCTCCAGCCATTACAAAGCCTTTGAGTTTTTGGCTTTCACCTATGATGAATCGTCCATCCGGCACAAAGGTTGGCCAGCCCTTGAAAATACCTCTCACACCTAGTTCTGATGCTTTGTTATAGAGTGGAGCAATTTGTTCGATAAACCAGCCCATTACTTCCCAGTCGTCTTCGATGCGAGGAGGCGTTTGGCCATTGTTAAAATCGTTAGGGTTAATTGAAAGTGCTTTCGGCTCCCAGCCTCCTAGCAATAGTCCATTGATTTCAGCACGGAGATAGAGTGAGGCATCTGGAACTCGCATCACTGGAAGTTCTGGATGCATACCTTCAGCATCAACACTTACAAAGTATTCGTGCCGAACCGGAAAAATTGGCAGGTCGAGGCCTCCCATTTTTGCTACATGCCAAGCGTGGGCTCCTGCGGCATTGATAACAGTATTACAGTTGATGGTTCCATGGTTCGTTATGACGCCGGTGACACTGTCGTTTTCTGTTCGGATTCCTTCAACGGTCACGCCGGTGGCAATTCTTGCGCCGTGTCGTCGTGCTCGATGTGCGTACGACATAGCTAGATCATTAGGCTGTAGATACCCGTCACTCGGACACCATAGAACTGACTTTGCAGTTGAGAAATCGAACATTGGCCACTTAATCCGAGCTTCGTCGTTACTTATGAATTCTGTTTTCAGCCCGGCCTCGTCGGCGACTAATTTCATGCTTTCAAACTCAGTGACGCGTTCATCGGTCATAGCGATCCGTAATGATCCGACTTGTCGCCATCCCGGTTTGGCTTCTGGTTCAGATTCCATTTCGGAAAAAGTTTTTACAGACCACATTGCGAGTTTGACGCGGTCGACGCTGGTACGAACTTGTCCAACAAGTCCAGCTGCTTGGGAGGTGGTTTCCGAGGCCAGGGCTTCGTTTTTTTCAATCAATAAGACATCGGTTTTTCCAGCTCGGCAGAGGCTATGTGTTACGCCGCAACCAACTCCTCCTCCTCCGATCACCACAATTTCTGCATCACCTATGGAATCCATAGTCTAGTTATCGTTTCTTTTTTTTACCGCTTCGGTAAGCAATGGAACGATCTCGAACAGATCTCCTACGATGCCATATTCGGCCACCTGAAAGATTGGGGCATCAGGATCGGTATTTATGGCGACGATGTGCTTGGACGTGCGCATACCCGCTAGGTGCTGAATTGCTCCGCTGACTCCACATGCAATGTATATCTGGGGTGATACTACTTTGCCGGTTTGACCGACTTGATCTCGATATGGTCGATAACCTGCGTCGACTGCTGCACGAGATGAGCCAACTGCTGCACCAATTAGATCGGCAAAATTCTCAATGATGCTAAAATTCTCAGCGCTACCGAGTGATCGACCGCCGGTCACTATGATTGCAGCCTCTGTGACGTCTGGACGTTCACCGCCACTAGCGATTACTTCCTTGAGTGTAGTTTTTTGTTCAGATAATTCGACAGTGAATTCAATTACTTCAGCACTGCGGCTTAAATCTGGTTCTGGTGGTCTTGCCGAACGTGGGCGTATTGTAATGACCTTTAGACATTCATCCACGAATTCAACCTGCGCTGTAGCTTTTCCAGAGTAGATAGGTCGGCGTACATGCAAGTTGTTGTTATCGAGTGTAAACTGAATGCAGTCAGTGGCTAAACTTCCATCAAGTGTGGCGGCTAGTCGTGGCGCTAAATCCTTCCCTAATGGTGAATGTATGGCCAGTACAGTATCGGGGTTGAGTTGTTGAATGAGTTGTACAATTGTTTGTTCAAGCACCTCTCCTGTGTGGTTTTTAACGGATGGTGAGTTAATTAGGTGGACCTTATTTGCGCCTAGATGGCCAAGTTGATCAGTCAAAGAGCCAACATCTCCACCGTGTACAACTGCGTGAACTTCAGATTGGCCAAGTGACAACCCGAACAACTCACGAGTTGTTTCGGTTAGGGTCCCGTTTTTGTGTTCAGCAATAATTAAAATTTTCATTTTCTCTAGTTTGATTAGATAGCCTGAATTTCATCGGCGAGTAAGCGAATCAGTTCATTTGATTGTTCAGTAGGTGAGCCTTCGATTAAACGACATGGTTGTTTCGGCGGTGGAAGCTCGAAGTTGGTTAATTTTGTTTTTTGGTTAGCTTCAGTGATGCCTAGTTCTTCTCTTGTGATGGTTTCTATCGGTTTTTTTTTCGCTTTAATGATATTGAGTGCAGTTGCATATCTGGGTTCATTGAGGCCAACTTGTGTTGAAATAATTGCCGGGAGTTTGGTTTCTATAACCTCAATGTTACCGCCTCCGATATCGCGGCGGCATGTAATCGAATCTTCGCCATAATCAATCTTATTAACTACACTGACACAGGGTAGTTTTAAATATATAGCGATCATTGAACCTACCGCACTAGCTCCATCATCTATTGCTTCCTTTCCAGTAAACACAATATCTGCAGGCCCTAGTTTATTTATAGAGGCAGAGAGTGCTCGAGCATTCATTGCAGAGTCAGAGTTATCCGGGATGTCTAGTCTTGCAGCGGAGTCGACACCCATGGCAAGTGCCATTCGTAGTGCTTCTGTAGCACGCTCGGGACCGGCTGAGAGCACAGTGACGGTCGAGTTTGGTTTTTTCTCACGTAATATCAGCGCCTCTTCGATTGCCAATTCGTCATGCGGTGAGATTATCCATTGGATGTCTGTCTCGTCGATTCCATTACCGTCCTCGCGCAGCTTGATTTGCGTTGTAGTGTCCGGCACCTGTTTAATACATACAAAGATGTTCATTAGAAATTATTTCTTAATTTTAGTTAGTTCATTCAAGTACCAACGGACGAAGCGCTCTACGTTGTATTCCTTATGTATGGAATATGGTCCAGGCTTGTACCCGCTGGATTGCACCCCCATTTGAGCTCTTTCGCAAAGTTTCCAATCTTGCTCTGAGGTTAATTGCCAAAACGGCATTAGTTTTT
>Ga0066836_10000482_pt1 | contig 19122 bp, 16 predicted proteins | sample ETNtaG_18_FD_71568 | JGI IMG/M metagenome (GOLD analysis project Ga0066836, IMG submission 71568) | Marine microbial and viral communities from oxygen minimum zone, Eastern Pacific Ocean - ETNP201302SV91 | ecosystem: Environmental > Aquatic > Marine > Oceanic | place: Pacific Ocean: Eastern... | reverse complement strand
ATGGCACTAGTCAAAAGCAGAAGCAAATTACTATTAAGTTTTTCCTTATTCATTCTACTTAAATAACGCCAATTCATACATCCTGCCTGAGTCACAATTCCTTAAAAACAAATTCAAATTTTTAAGAAAAATCGCAACAAACTAACTCATGTCAATTTAAACATTAAGCTGAAATCAAAAAAAACAAAGCAGCTATGAGCATATCAAAACGTGAAAACAAATCATATAGAATATCACGAAAACATAAAATTGGACTTTCTTTACAACAGGGAATACCCACTTGAGAACGCAAGAAAAAAGTCAAAACTTAAACATACTTGATTGATTGCCTTGTGTTTTATTGATCAGGAGACTTGCCGACTAAGCTCGGGTTGTTTTTACTGACTGCGATGCCCACATTCCCAACAATGTTTCGCAGATTGTCATATGCCATTGTTTTCCTTCTGACCTGCTCTTTCGATCCGTTTTTGAGCCTGTGCCATTCTGTCGACTGGCCTCAATGGAGGGGGCCCACGCGTGATGGCATACTTCCAGATAAAGGCTTAGTACTAAACACCCTTCCAGAACAACCAAAAGTCCTTTGGAAAATCAAATCAGGCGAAGGCCTGGCTTCCCCAGTTGTTGCAAATGGATCCGTGTTTCTTTTTGAAAACCGAAATAATAATGAAACGATGGTAGCAATATCTGCAGTTGATGGCTCAGAAAAATGGGCCACTGAGCTTTCTCCTGTTTTTGAAGATGGGCAAGGGCCACGCGGTCCGAGGTGTACTCCTGTTGTAGTTGAAGAACAAGTATTTGCTCAATGTAGCCGAGGCACTCTTCATTGCTTGGACTTTGAATCTGGAAAAATTCTATGGGAAATAGATTACGCAAAGCTTGGCATGAAATTTATAGGAGAAAAAGGCCGCATACCAGGAGCTCGGCGACATGGGTTTACTAATGCTCCACTAGTTATCGGCGACATGGTGTACACTCTAGTTGGCGGCAAAAAAAACAGCATCGTCTGTTTTAGTCGTAAAACAGGCCAACTAATCTGGCATGCGCTAGATTATGAACCTGGATATGCCCCACCAATACCAGCAACACTTGCAGGAAAACAACAATTTATCTGCTTTTTTGTAAAAGGAGTTGTAGGCGTCGACGTTCGAAACGGCGATGAGCTTTGGAACATTCCAATGAAGACTGATTACGGCCGCCATGTCGCAGCCCCACTTGCTCAAAATAATATAGTGTTAGCAGGATCACACCAAGTTGGCTTGCAAGGCATTCGAGTTACAAAAAACGACGAAGAATTTCGCGCCGAAGTAATTTGGAAGAACATTGAAGCACAGCCAAATATTAGCCATGGAGTCTTAGTAAATGAACATTATTACGGCCTAGGGGATCCAGCAAAACTAGTATGCGTTAACATTACTACTGGCAAAACAATTTGGAGTAATGAAAGCTTGTCATTCCCGGATCCTAAGCGAGCAATGGCAGCCTTTATTGTAATGAAAAACAACATTCTATCATTAACAAGTGGGGGCGAATTATGCTTATTTTCAGCCTCTCAAATAAAATTCAAAGAACTCGGCCGCACACAGGTTTGCGGAATTAACTGGTGCATGCCAGCCTATGTCGATGGGAAAATTTACGTAAGAGATGGAATCAAAAAGAAAGGAGGCAATCTGATTTGCGTAGATTTAACTAAGTAACATTAGCTGCCCGGTTTAACAGCAGGAATACCATTAAGATCTTCTGGCAAGTTATCAGGCGAAAAAGTTTCAACTGTCATTGACAATAAGGATTCCATTGGCACCCCTATATCCGCATTCCCATTCGAACGATCAACAACTACACCGACCGCGCACACCTCCGCCTGATGGTTCTTGGCTATGGCAACTGCCTCAGATACACGCCCCCCTTTGGTCACAACATCTTCCACAATAACGATTTTCTCATTAGGTGAAATTTCAAAACCACGCCTCAGAACTAGAACATCATTCTCCTTTTCAGCAAAAATAAATCGCACCCCTAATTGCCGAGCCACTTCCTGACCAATTACAAGTCCACCCATCGCAGGCGCTAAAACAGTAACTGGGGAATAGCTACGCAGTTTTCCGGCTAAAGCTTCACCTAAAAGCTCCACGCTAGGCATATCTTGTAACGCTAATGCACATTGAAAAAACTGACGGCTACGCAATCCACTTCGTAAAATGAAATGGCCTTCCAATAGAGCCCCAGAACCTCTAAAAATTTGAAGAATTTCTTCCTTCGTCACGGACCCCATTGAAACAGCGAAATACAGAAAGTAAAAGTTAAGAAAAAAACTTACGACTAATACGCCTCAAGATAGATATTTTCCATCTCGGTTTCCCCTGCCAAACGAGGATTAAAACCAGCTGTCCACTGTCCGGATGCTTCTTTTGCCATCAAGGACAACGTTGTTTTATCATCTATAATATCACGTAATCGAACCGGCATACCCGCCTGCTGAAGTAAGCCCAATAAATATGCAGCCAAATTCTCACCCTGATTATCAAATTCATTTCTACTTACAATTTGCGCTGCCTTCATCAAGTCCCCATATATTTCCGCACACTCTTCCATCTTGGAATTAAAACGAACGACATAAGGAAGCATCATCCCAACTGCCTGACCATGGACAATATTGTAATGCGCAGTCAGTGGATTGGCCAACGAATGAGCTGCACCAAGCATACTGGCCTCAATCGCACACCCTGCCATTGCCGCACCTAGCAACATACTACCGCGAGCACTTAAATTATCTGGGGAGTTAATTACTCTAGAAAAATTAGGGAGAAGCAGCTTAAACGATTCAATAGAGAAGAGCGCAGATAATTTATTTCTCTTATTAGTTACAGCTGTTTCAACAGCATGAGCAATAGCATCTATCCCAGTGCACATCGTAACATTCTTTGGCTGTGAGAGCGTTAATCTAGGATCGAGTATAGCGATTTTAGCAGCCGCCTTAGAGTCACCACATGCCATCTTCTGGTGAGTTTTTGCATCAGAAATAAGAGCAAAAGATTGGCATTCACTTCCGGTACCAGCCGTTGTAGGAATAACAATAAGGGGTAGCATGTCTTTGGTTGCTTTATTCACGCCCCAGTAATCATGCATACAACCACCATTTGTTAAGAGAAAGTTAGCCCCTTTAGCTGTGTCCATGGAACTACCGCCACCAAGACCTATAAATGAATCCACCTTGGATTGGATAGCTACTTGCTTAGCTTTTTCAACACAATCAGTAGTAGGGTTCTCAATAACCTGATCAAATAAAGTAACCTTAATCCCGGCTTTCAATAACGATTCACGAACAACTTCTACATGCCCAGTTTTAACCAATCCCATATCGGTAACCAATAAAACATGTGTTAAACCCAATTCTTTAGCTAATTCACCAGAATCCAACGACACGCCATCACCAAAAACTAATCTTGTACGCTTGATATTATCAAATACGGACAATGCACTAGCATGTTCTGGTATTATATCCTTTGACATTTACTCTCCCCTTAAATCACAGGTGCGAAAACCGTAATCTGTAACCACCGATGCTGCAAATAGTTAAGTTTTTCTTTTCTAGTCACGGCTTTCAGAAAAAACCGGCTTAACGAAACCCTCTTCACCTGGAAAGTAAACTTTAACAATACCAAACCTGCCTTCACCCCATTGCCCCTCTCTTAACAGCCAACTCTCCACAAATTCCTCAACGGTCTTGCGGCAATTCTCACGAACAGATTCAATGCGACCATCTCCCGAAGCATACTTTCGAATGGTTGGGGTAATTGCTTTCTCAAGGTCACCCATTTGTTCGGCGGCATTAAAACGAGCCCAACCTTCATCTGAAGATTTTTCCATTTTATCCGTGTGTAAAGCTGGAGGCTGGCTTGGCCTTATATCAGGGGCGTAAACAACACAAACACCATTGGCCACATCTAATCGCCACGGATCACGCATCCGTAAATGGTATCTATATGTTACTGGAACTCGAATCTCAGTAGTCGTGGTACCAGCACTCAGCTCAAACCATTTGAAATCATACTTTAGTTTATCCTGACTTTTGAAAGTCTCGGTTGCCGTCACTTTAGCAAGCTCTAGCAACCCTCCTCGCTCATTTTTAAATTCCGGAATAGATGCCGTAAAAGTTTCCGTAATTGTGCCACGCCGAAATTTTTCTGCAGCTACACTTAGCGAATCCACGATACCTGCAGCACCTTTCCCTGTAGTTTCAATCATTTTCCCGGGGGTTTGTAAAATATAAATAAATGCAACAAGCGCAAAAAGGCCAATCAAAATAACTGCAATAGGCCAACGCCATAGATAAGCCGCAGAATCACGTTTGGCGGACTGTCGCTCTTTACTCATATTTATTTCAAATTCACATCACCGCACAGCTGCACCTGCAAACCCAATTCAGTTAGCATTGAGGCTTTAACCCGAGCGCCTTTGTGAGCAGATTTTTCATTGGGCACATAAACAACTTGAATGTGATTTGACTTGTGACGCGCCATCATCTGGTCACGCGTAATCCCTTTAATTACCGCATGCATAATAGGCCATTGCGGTGTCGTTTCTTTCCAGCGTCTTTCAGTTTCCTGCTTAGACAGCTTCACAACTTCCGCCACTCCAATGTCACATTGCAAAACTCCATTCATAATGAATACACGACTCCACACAACCCAACCTGGCTTCGAAACCCCCTTAAGAGTACCCCCTCCTAAACGGAAATACATTGAAGGCTGCCGCTCGCTTGATGCCCCTTTCCAACCACCAATAAAATGCGATGGCGGAGCTGCACCAGAAATCAGAAAAACCCAGACATATTGACTCTGCCCATTAACCTTACAAGGAGCACCCCAACGCAAATCATGCAACGTGTTTTCCGGAGACCAGCCAAGCTCTCTCCAGAGCCGATAAGTCACCAACGCATCCAACCCTGCACATTCATCTACTTCATTAAAATGCGGGATTGCTTCACCAGGGAAAAGCACTCGACCATCAGTTGAAGTTACTGGAGGTCGGTCAACATTATTCAACATACCTTCTACTAAATCACTAGCAGGTGCTAAATCTTTTAATCCCTGTTGATATTGTATCCCTATCGTCGCACAACCAAAATCATCAGCGATACGCAAAGCAGCGATGTACATTTTACACTGCAACAACAATTGAGACTTAGTAAGATCTACTTCCTCGCTCGCCCCTAAATTAAATCTTACACCTTTCTTTTTAAGCCAATCAAAGACAGCTTCAGCTTCTTCATCATTCACCTCTCCCATAGCGGCATATAATGCTGATTGACTTAGGCGCTCCTTGAAAACACCGGTTCGATTAAGTAGTTCATCTGGAACAATCGCATTATGCATCCCCATACACCCCTCATCGAAAACGCCCATGATTGCCTTATTCGCCCGCAACTTCCTTGCCTCCGACCGGCCGATCTGAACTTCGCTTACAGGCAGGCTTAATAATGCAATGCTTTTAACATGACTTTGATCATGACTAATTTCACCCTCTCTCAACCATTGCCTTAAGCCTTTTCGAAAAAAACTATCTGAAAAATTTTTACTCCAAATAGTACTATAACTAATATCCATTTTAGTTAGAGATCCATTAAGGTTTAACATCCCCACCAAACCTGGCCACATGCCACTCCAATTAGCTAAAGTAAGTATTGGCCCTCGATGCGTTAAAAGACCTGGTAATATATGCTGGCTATACTGCCAAACACATTCAGCAACTATCAAAGGCGCATCAGGATCTAATTCCCTAAAGACTTCTATACCTCTCTTTTGTGAATCAATAAATCCATGCTTCTTTTTTCGATCAAAATTATGCGCTCGAATAACTGACCATCCTTCTTCTTTTATCGCCTTCGATAAAACTTGCTCCATTCTGGACTGCTCTTTCCAGCAAACACGATTTGCCGAAAGGCGAAGATCGCCATTGGCCAGAATGTAAACCTGCTTAGCCTTCAATTTTTGGGAGCAACTCATATAAAGCAAAAAAATACGTTTCCAATCGCTCATGGCAAAGCTCAAAATAGTTCGCATCAACACTTAACCAAGAGATACAATAACGACGTGCGGACTTTGATTATCGGATGCGGCTATACCGGAGAAGCTCTTGGAGAACGCTTGTTTTCTATAGGCCATGAGGTTTCCGGCATCCGCAGGAATAAGGAAAATAACGCACGATTAATTGAACTAGGCATTACCCCCCTTAACCTAGACATCACAAAAACAACAGAAATTCAGCAAATTCCAAATAACTACGACAATGTTATTATCGCTGTCTCTTCATCACGCGGCGGTTTAGATGCTTATAAGAATATATTTGGAAAAGGTATAATTAACATATCCAACTGGCTACAAACTCAATCAATAAAATCAGTTGTGTTCATAAGCAGCACCAGCGTTTATAGGGAAACCGATGGAGAATGGGTAAACGAAAAAATCAATGTACCTCCAAGCAATTCAACCAGTAAAACGCTCTGGAAGGCAGAGCAATTAGTTGCAAACATCGATTGCCCAGTAACAATTTTACGCTCTTCAGGGATTTACGGCCCCCGGAGGGGATATCTATTTAATCAATACATGAAGGGAATTGCCAAGATTGATGGCAAAGGCGAGAGGTTTATTAACATGGTGCATAGAAATGATCTTGTAGAAGCGATCATAAAGTCATTACCAAACCCTGGAGGGATATATAATATAACGGACGATGAACCGGTCACTCAATTCGAATTTTTTAAATGGCTCAGTTCAACCACCAGCCGACCAATGCCCACAAATGCCCCTCCCATTGATCCTTCTACACGCAAACGAGGCATTACGAATAAACGTGTAAGCAATAAACTTTTCAAAGAGAAGTTTGGATTCAACTATATATACCCAACATTTCGCGAGGGATTAATCGAAGAGCTAAATAAAAGAATTTAACTTTTTACCACACTAAAAACCGCCCATAATTTGATACCCGCAATCAACATAAATTACCTGACCAGTAATAGCTGCTCCCCCATCGCTCGCTAGAAAAACTCCTGTTTCACCTATCTCTTCGTGAGTGACATTTCGGCCAAGAGGCGCATGCTCGTCATAATGCTTAAGCATCTTTGAAAACCCAGCAATTCCTCTTGCAGCAAGGGTGTTTACTGGCCCAGCACTAATACAATTAACACGAATACCCTCCAACCCAAGATCTGCAGCCAAATAGCGTGTACTAGCTTCAAGTGCCGCCTTCGCAACACCCATAACATTATAATGCTTAATAACCTTCTCTGCGCCATAATAACTCATTGCAGTAATACTTCCCCCATCTGACATAAGAGGTGCGGCACGTTTAGCTAAAGCAACTAAAGAATAAGCGCTAATATCATGAGCAGTCGAAAATGCATCCCGTGCCGTATCAACAAATCTACCTTCTAAAGCTTCACGCGGAGCATACGCAATAGAATGTAAAACCATATCAAGTTTACCCTCAAAATGCGTACCAACCTCATTGAAAACTCGGTCGATATCAGCATCATCACTAACATCGCACTCAATAACTAATGTATCATCCCCAAAATCAGAAACTAGTTTTTGCACCTTATCCTTTAACCTCTCACCTTGACAGGTAAATACTAGTCTAGCTCCTGCATTATGCCAGGCCTTGGCAATTCCCCATGCAATTGAATTTTTGTTCGCAACGCCAAATACGACGCCGGTTTTCCCATCTAGTAATTTACTCATCTACAAGTCAGCACTAAAGAAAAGAAGACTAATTGGCAAGCTGAACAAACTAAATTAATACTCTTTTCAGAGCTGATACTGCCCGCGAATTTTCATCTGGAGTCCCAATTGAAAGACGAATCCATTCTGGCAGGCCATACCCACCCATAGGCCGCGCAATAACCCCACACTCCTGCAGGGCCTCAAAAACTCTCTGACCGCCGTTAACTTTGATCAAAATAAAATTGGCAGAAGAAGGAACATACTCAACTCCCAGATCAACACAAACCGACTCAAAAAACAGCAAGCCCTCCGCATTAGATTTACGAGTTGCAGTCAAATGCGCATCGTCATCAAGCGCCGCAATGGCTCCAGTCTGTGCAATCGAATTAATATTAAAAGGTTGCCGAACTTTTTCCATCGAAGAAATAAAATCTGGATGCCCAATACCATAGCCAATCCTCAATCCTGCTAAACCGTAAATTTTTGAGAAGGTACGCATTAATAAAAGATTGGGCATCTCGCCTGACTTAACTAATGGCAACAAATCAACGGGTTCATCAAGAAATTCATAATAGGCTTCATCGATCACAAGCAAAACATCGCTCGGTACTCGATCAACTAAAAATCGCACATCATCTGAACTAGCCAATGTTCCAGTTGGATTATTAGGATTAGCTACCCAAATAATTCTAGTTGAAGGCGTGATAGCTTTTAACATAGCTGGCAAATCATGGCCATAAGCTACTGACGGAACGGAGGTCACCTCAGCTCCCATCATCATCGCAACTAGCGGATAAATCGCAAAACAGTATTGCGAGACAACAATATCATCTCCAGGTTTAAGCAGAATGTGAGAAACAAATTCAATTATCTCATTGGAGCCATTGCCAAGTATTAAATTTGAAGATTCAACGCCTAGCTTTTCTGCCAGCTTGTTTTTAAGATAAAAAGCATTCCCATCCGGATAAAGGTGACTTTGGTTAACAGCAACTTGCATTGCTTCAACAGCCAAAGGGCTTGGCCCTAAAGGATTCTCATTAGAAGCTACCTTAATAACCTCTGACGGCTCCAATCCAAGCTCACGTGCAACCTCTTCGATCGGACGACCAGGCTGGTATACTGGAAGGCCTTGTAATGATGGGTTTAATTTATCGAAAATAGACGACATCGATTAAATCATGCACTTATAAACCTGTTAATAGACAGTTTAAATAGAACTGATTTTTTGAATAAACGCCTTGTAACGTTGCACACATTTTTTTTGTGATGCCTTTATTTGCTCATCTGACTGTTTAGGCGCGTTTGTCGGAGGATCCACCTCCTCAACCACAAAACGAAATTTAAGATTAAAAGGATCCCCTTTTTTTAAATTATTCGGTAAAAAATAACCAAACCTACCATAGTCTCGCCAAGACAACTCCTTAACTCCGTTAGCCGGCAAATTCATCTCTTGGGCGGTGTACCAACGTTTCCCAATCGGAAATAGCAGCCGAACCCATTGATGGTTATCATTGATTACCCTACCCTTGCCCTTATCGGATTTCGGCTCCCATAGATAGCTGGTCTCTCCCTTTCGGGTGGCTACTTCTGTATGAGCCCTAAAGTGAACACCTGCATGCTGCAAATCCCCCCCCAAACTTACGTCACGCTCAGCCACCATCTCAAAACTTACATCAATCTGCGTGTACTCACCCTTAGGGCGTGAAATAGTAAAAGTGCGACGTTCATTTATAATTACATCACTCCCTTTTTCATCCTTCTTTGTTGCTCGCCATTTAATGTGAGCGACTATCTTTCCAAAATCATTCCCAGTACGATTTTCAAATTTAACAATGTCGTAACGCCCATTACCAGGACCGCCTTTATGCCACATGTCATATTTACCCAAGTCCGAAGTGACTCGATTCCAACCGATAAATATACCTCGATGATGATTGAACAATCCTGCCCCTTCCCCGGATTTATCAAGACCAGGATTTGTTACTAATTCGCCATCAGCGCCGAACACATGCAAAAAAGGCTTAATTTGACCCTCCCCATAAACTAAACGAGCCACATTTTTTCCAGCATTTAGTACATCTACTACCTGCCCTGGGCCTTCTGGATTAGCCTTTTCATTAATCTTCCACTCAGCCCTAATAAATGGTGACGAGAAAACAAACGCCAAAATGAGAAAATGTTTCAATGCCTTCATTGATAAATATTTCATAATGATAATTAACTTAGGTGATTATGTGGAAACTAAACAGTATTAGCGATAAAGAAGTGCTGTGTTAAAAATCATATAAGTAACGCGCTATTGAAGCAGCTAATAGTATGACTACCTCCTACTTGCACGATCGTAAATCACACCCGCTTCGCGACGTGAGATCGCTCCATCTTTATCGCGATCTCCCAACTGAAGCAATTCTTGCATCCGATCCGGCATCTCTTTACGGCTAACCATACCATTGCCATCTTTGTCATAATCAAAAATTCGACTAATAAAATTCTGCCTACTTGAATCCGACCTTTCCAAATCAGAACGCGATCTATTGAGTTGGCTTGAAGAAGCTTTCTCTTCAGTAGCATTATGGAGAGAGCCAAGCTCTTGACGACTCAGTCGTTTGTCACCATTTACATCCAATTTATAAAGAGCCTGACTGGCATTCCTCATTTCCGAACCAGAAATCACGCCATCACCATCTGCATCAAATATTAAAAAAAACGCCTCTCCTGATCGCCCATTATCCCTACTAGGTCGTCGAAAAGAATCTGACGGACGACTCCCTCCACTACGCGACGGACGACTAGACCGTGACGACCTCACAGCTGAACTTCGCCTTTCACCTCCTCGCGCTGAAGCTCTTGGCCGTGATCGATTAATTTGATTTGAAGGAGCAATCAATCGCGCTTCTCTTCGAGAAACAGCACCGTCTCCATCAGTATCATAATCATTAACCCATTCATGCCGATCAGCTGGAAGCTCATTCTTAGTTATCTTACCGTCCATATTCTTATCGTTTTTGAACAGCTCCAAAAATTCCCCCCCCCCTCCGAGGGCTCCGGCAGCATCACCGCGAGATCCTCGCGAACCTTGCGCTTGAACATTAACAAAGGAAACTCCAGTAAAAATTGCTATTATTAATATTTTGGTAGTTTTCATATTTATCACACTTAAGGACGACGTGAAGAACCGCGCCGTCGGCCACCTTGATCTCGATTATAAGAGCGCCGACCGGATCGCACCTTAGCTACACCCTTATACTTAGCTATTACATAGGGAAATTCGCCTGTTAGAAAATACGCATAATCTGACTGGAAAAAATCACGCTCATCAAATTCTCTTCCATCAGCTAGTGTGCGCTTGGTTAAGTGCCGTCCATTACACTCATCTAAAGTTCGATTTCTTCTTGCTGTTTTGAACTTATACTGTTCCCAAACATAAGTTGATGTTTGCGATCCATTTAGCACATCACGTCGATAAGCATCATTAGGCTCGTAACCTGAAACCTCCTGCCAGTTAAACTGGAATTCTCCATCTGCATCAAGAATTGGCTTACCGTTAGCATCTAACACAGAAATGTAATGCGCAACAATCGGGTAACCATCTAATGAATATCCAACAACATTATAATGTTCCTCTTTGCCATCCGGAGTTTTTAACAAGCAAGTAGGCGCGTAATGGAAATGATAATCCCCCCTCCCTGCTGTGTGACCATGGCAGTAATCAAGCGCCTCATTAATTAATGGATCACCATATGGATGAGGATGCTGAGCCTCGTTTGGGCCATAAATCGGCAGTCCTACAGTAAGGACAGCAGCAAGCCCTAGTAGTGGTATTTGCTGTGGCTCATCATTAATTTCCGGAAAGCGAGGTATCTCCCACTTATAATTTTGCCCTTCAATTGGATTCGGAGTGCGTTGAACAAATTGGAAAGTCGGAATCCCATTGCTGTTTATGTAAATCAATTGGTCGTCATAAGCCAATTCCAGCTTAGGATCTGGCAAGCCATTTCTACGATTAATCGGGTGAGTATTTATGCCAGATGCAAACCAACGCAACTGATGTGCTTTGGCTATTTTTTTGGCCACCGGCTTCCCCTTGTGCACACAGAGCCTGTTTTTGTCATCATATAATGCCACTGAAAGAGCGTCACGTTCTGGTGAAAAACCAGCTAAATAATGATACCCATCACCATAAAATCGCCCTACCGGCAATTCGTTGACTTTCAACTGAGCCCACCCCCCATTAAAATCAAAACCAGAAGATTCAAGGACCACATTCCATCCGTGCATTAAATCCCGTTTCACTATTACTGATAAACCTGGATCATCGTTCAGATTTTTTATTTTTGAATTTGAAGTGATTTGTTTCTCAATGTGATTAACTTCGATTTTAGCTGAAATCTTCTCTCCTTTAAAATGATAGTCTCGATGATCATTAGAGTTTAATGTCACTTCTATTTCATGCTTACCTTTTACCAATCCATTCAAGAAATATGATCTACCATATAGACGAGTGCGCTTTTTCCCAGAGACATAAAGATGCATATGCCCTTGACCCGGACTATGCCCACGTCCGGCCTTTTCAGGAGTAAACTGAAAACCAGAAACTTCCACTCTAACTAACCATCCATCATCAATCGGATCCGCTAAAACTTTCAAGTCAGGCGATGGCCCTTCCCATTTAACAGCAGCTTTCACCGAATGGTTTTCATGGATATCCTTGCCAACTTGACAATACATCTGAACCCCTGATTGAAATATCAGGGCTAATAAAAACAACCTTACAACACTCATAATTAATCCCATATATTGCATAAAAGAATAATACAAAATCACTCCTCAGGCTTTTTCTGCACTTCGGGTGATTCACCTCCCTGCAAGCTTCGCACCTCGCTAGCAGCAGCCTCTACTGAATCAAGCCCAGGCAGAATAACGAAATCCAATTCGAAGGAACGCGATTCACCAGGCGCAAGTTTAGGCACACGCCCATACTTTCTCTCGTAATTGCGATTATGCGGAAAACCTGTCCCAGGCTCAATACCCGTTACGTATCCGGTTGATTCTGCGGCAGTATTTTTCCACTGTGTTAAATACGGCAACTGCTGAACAGGCCAACTGACACTAACCCCTCGATTACCTTTCGGATTCACCAATAGAGCAGTTGCTTTACCATTGTCATCACTTTTTGGATAAATCTTAAAAACCTCTTCGGTAAAACCTTTTGTAGGTGGAGCATAAGACTCTTGTTCACTTATTGCTTTAGCCGCATTCTCATTAAAAGGTACAATCTTCGTTGACGCGGTTAACAACTTTGCCCCTTCACCAAGTAGAGGACGGCCAAAATTTGCATGGTAAATAATCTGAAACTCCTCATCAAATGTTCCATGATTTGTTAACACATCACTTATACGGAAAGCGCTTGATCCTGGGATCGTACTAATTTCTGTCCATATACTTAAATTGGGGCCATAAAAAGAAACTTCATTTACTCGCCCTCGAATGCGTATGCGATGAGGCGGGGTTTTTTCAACAACAACCACTACTTGAGAAGCAGGTATATTACCAATTTTCCCATGCAACGTAAGATCCATGGTCGCTTCTGCTCCAACGTTATTTATGAACTTATCCTCTCCTGGGTGGCCAGCAAAAGACAAACCACAACGAACCATCCACTCATTAAAACCATCCAGCCAACCCAGCCCTCCACGGTCATGTAGATTGATATAACTAGGATGCACAACCTCTTCAACTGGGGAATTCCAACCTAGACGCACATCACCATGCACCACATCAAGAACACTCATACCGCGTGTTGGGATAACTCGAAATTGAAGCTTACCATTATCGACTTCAATTAATTCAACGCCTTCCTGTTTGCCTCCATGCAGCGTACGCTTACTAACTGACCAACGGGCTTTACTTTTATAACCCGGAAAGTCGTCACTGGATAACTTCCAGCTTTCTGTATTGATATCACGCTTAGTGCTCGTCAAAACCTGATAATACGTCTCTGAATGAACTAAAGCTGAAGTCATTATCAGGCTAATATAAATAATCAGTTTCATTGTGGGGTGCGGATATTAACTTCTAACATAGAATTGCCAAGCGCCAAGTCTTTGATAAATATAACGCCCAACAAAGTGATTATACGACTCTTACTCTCAGCGTTCTTAATAATTACAGCCCTATTTTGCATCTTCGGGCTAGTGACAACATTCGAGCCTTTGCCAGCCTCTGTTCAATGGATTTGGCGAGGAATATATGGGTTAATCCTTATAGCCAATATAGCAGGACTAGTGCACATCCTCAGAGGGCTTATCCATTGATAATTCAGTAGCTGAACCAACAAGAACAACGAATTCACCTTTAGGCTTTTTGTTTAAATATAAACCCAAAATTTCCTCAGCTGTACCCCGGTGGATTTGCTCAAACTTCTTAGTTAACTCACGAGCCAAAACCAGCTGCCGATTCGGAACTGTTTTCAGTAACTCATTAAGAAGTTTTAATATTCGATATGGAGATTCATACAAAACTAACGTTCCTGGCAGTTTCAGCAGATCACTTAATCGGCTAGCTCTCTTACCACTTTTCACAGGAAGAAAACCACAAAAATGAAATTCATCTGCAGACAGCCCGCTTACAGTTAAGGCTGCAATCACCGCACAAGCACCTGGCACAGACTCCACTCGCAAGCCTGCTCTTAGAACAGCTTCAACAATCCTTTGACCAGGATCACTGATCCCTGGGCTTCCCGCATCACACACCAACGCAATAATTTCGCCCTGCTTCAATCGTGAAACAATTTCAGACGAACGCTTCGCCTCATTAAATTTATGAGCACTGATCTGCTTCTTAACCAAGCCTAAGCGCTTTAGCAAAACGCCCGTATGGCGAGTGTCCTCAGCTGCAACTACATCACAATCCCTTAAAACCCGAATCGCCCGAAAAGTAATATCCTCCATATTCCCAATTGGAGTTGATACAAGATATAATGTACCTGAAACTAGGGGAACAGAAGAAAACTCTGGATACGAACCGCTCTGATCCATCAGGCCGCCGCCTCCATGGAGATCGCTAAAGAAGGCATTGGGCAACCAAGCGAATCGGCTATAGCTCGTAATAACTCGGCCTCATTCAACTGCAAAAAACCATCAGCACCAACTGTAGCTGCCGCAGCTTCGATTAATTTGCGTTTTTGAGGAGGTGCGCATGTCGCTAATGTAGTTAATGCCTGATCCAATAGATCTAGATCAAATGAATCAATAGGCTTATCCCCTATTTCTACTTCCCCCCGGAGAGCCTCCCTTCCAGAAACATAAGCTTCTTGAACAAGAATTTCGTCACCGCCAGCAGCATGAGCTAAACCCGACAAGAGTGTTTCACATTCTGAAACAACCTTTTTCAATGAATAGAGTTGAGCCACTGGCTTCTTTCTAGGCACAAAATGCGGCTCTAAGTGACGGACAACTAATTTTGATAACGAAAACTCAAAAAGATCCATCTGGTCATCAGCCGCAACCAGAAACTCCAAAAGATCAATAAAATCATTATATTGATCTTTAGCTAATCTACGTAGTGAATTCACCACCAACTCTGAGACCGGCAACTTAGCCCGAGGGTCGATCTCAAGTATATAACAATATAATCTTTCGGTAGACCGGACCATTTGTTCCCCAAAAACCTCTTCAATTTTCTGGTTTTGAATATTCCTTATTTCTTCGGACTCTTGATCAAGAAGCATAGAGAATATTAAAGCACATGAATCAAAAGTATCACGCGTAGCATCACTTACAGCAGTAGGCAACGACTTCAATAAGGCAACAGCAAAGTCCACATGTTCACGAGTAAGAGATCCAACAGAATTTGCAACATCGGATGGAGAATCAATTCGAATACTTTGACCGGCGGCAGCCAACCCTGAAATCACCGGCGGCATTGCCTGCCCAAAAGCATCTCCAACACCAGGGATTTTAATCGATGAATGATCAGAACTCTTTCTTATATCATTTACTTCCAAGTTCTTATTAACCTCCATCTCCCTAAGAGCGACATCAGAAAAATCTCCATTGAATTGCGGATCCAACAACTCAATTCGCTTTATTAAGGGAGGATGAGTTGAAGTAAATGAAAACCAAGATTGTTTGAGCCCGTTACCAAAAAACATATGACTAGCCTCGGCTGTACGAGGCGACTTCAGCAGTGACCCCTCACTCATTGCACCTATTTTCTTTAACGCCCCAGACAACCCCTCTGGGTTTCGTGTAAACTGAACAGCCGAAGAATCAGCCAAATACTCACGCTGCCGCGAGACAGCGCTTTTAATCATATTCCCCATAAATTCCCCAAAAAAACCCGCAAGCATAATCACTAACCCGATTACACCTAAACCCAAAGCAGCAGCCCCACCTTCTCTGCCTCCGCTTCTGCCAGCACTAAAACCAATATCTACGACAATGCGCCCTATCACAGCTAAAACAATTAAACCAAAAACTATAGCCATCAATTTAATATTCAGCCTCATATCCTGATTTAAAATATGACTAAACTCATGCGCCATCACACCTTGCAATTCATCCCTTGAGAGATGATAAATACAACCAGCAGTAACTCCAATTACAGCATCATCAACTGTGAACCCAGCAGCAAAAGCATTTATGCCCTCTTCGTTTTGCATAACATATACCTCTGGCATTGGCACACTTGACGCAATTGCCATCTCCTCAATAACATTCATCAGTTTCCGTTCTTCAGGATGAGTTGTGGAAGGGCTAACAAGTTGCCCCCCCATCATTTGAGCAATCACAGCACCTCCAGTCTTTAATTCATTAGTCTTATAAAGGCTAGCCAACCCAACAACTAAAGCCGTCCCGAAAAGAACTAATAAAACAAGCCCTATACTAAAACCAAAAATCGCACCGATAATTAACTCAATAATCGTTGTAATGAAGAGAAGACCTAACAAAAAAAAGAAAACCAATAAGCTGGTTTTCTTTTTCGCTTTCCTTTGGTTTTCAAAGAAATCCATGAATAAAGTCGTTTAGCTAAAAACAAATCTACATATCATCGAAATCTAAATCCAACGATTTCTTCTGCTCGGAAGTTATAACTGCCTTACCAACATCCCCAAGGCCTTCAACCTCAAAGAACACTCCCTCCTCAAATTTAAAATAACCGGCAATCATATTATTAGGAAACTGCTGAATAGCGTTATTGTATGTCATCACCGAGTCGTTAAAAGCTTGCCTCGAAAAAGTTACTTTATTTTCCGTAGAGGTGAGCTCTTCAGTAAGCTGCATCATGTTTTCGTTCGCTTTTAAATCAGGATATGATTCAGTTAATGCAAATAAGCGCCCCATGACCCCACCTAATGAATTTTCGGCAGCAACCATACTCTTCATAGCTTCTGGATCACTTGGGTTTTGACTTACTGCAGAATTAGCACTAGCAGCCTGATTCCTAGCTTGAATAACCGCCTCGAGCGTAGAGCTTTCGTGCTTCATATACCCCTTAGCAATCTTAACTAAGTTTGGAATCAGTTCATATTTCCGTGTTAACTGAATACCTATCTGTGAGTAATTGTTATCTTTGGAATTTCGCTTTTGAATAAGCCCATTATAGACGGACATCCCCCATAAAAAAAGCGACACTGCAACTAAAAGCAGAATGCAAACACTAGATATTAAAAGAGTTACCATATTCTTTTTCCTTTAAGGATTATTTATTATAACCAACCAAAGAAGTCAATTATCAAATATTAAAGATTTTAATAAAACGGCAAAAACCTCATAGAAAATAAATCAGAATTTTTCATTTTAAAACGAAGCCGAACAATTGGATGTTTTCTGATCAAATGACTAATATCAGCGTTACCATTCCAAGACACTTGATGCTCCAAAGAATCACCTGTTAGAATGCTGCAATCTGAATCACTAAAACCGCCAATGGGCTTGCCATCAGCCTCTTCAATCGCAACTTTAATAAATCCGTTTTGCTTAGCTTGAAAATTTAACGTTAACCGCTCAGCCAAGTCACCAAGAACAAAAGCCTTTGTTATTATATCTCCAACTTTCCTGCCTGCCCGAATAGAAACAAAACCATCCTTTCTATACTCAAAACGCCTTAAACGACTATCAGGACCAGTGTAATAGGCTTCAGATGCATAAACAGAAAGGTGATTGGGGCGGCCGGGAATTTCAACAAGTCCCCAAGCCATATAATTACTACGATTGCCCCGCCGATCCTTTGGTGCAGATTCCGGAACAACAGCGTCAAGCCATCTATGAAAACGCACACCATCTCGACTAATCATTAAGGTTGGCTCAACACGCTGACCTTCATTTGGAAGATAACGAGAAGGAAAACCGATCATGAGATGAGGAGCACGGCCATAAGGAAGGACGGCATTAGTATAAAGATGCTGCACTGGAAACCCCTTTTGATATTCGAGCAAAACCGGTTTACTCCAGTGAATAAAATCACTGGAAGTAGAAGTCATTATAGCGCGGACACCATCAACAAAAGTGCGATGATAATCACGATATTGGTTAGTATAAGAATCCCAAAAAGCTAAATTTTGAGAGTCAAAGTATCCATCTAAAATAACCGGCGACTCATTCATTAATTTCCAATTGAACCCATCAGGCGACCCGTAAACATAGAGCCCCTTCTCCCCAATCGGCCATCCACGAGAAATACCCTTATAAAGAACCCTAGATGAAACGTTGGGATTTTGATCCTTGAACGCAACAAAACAATGCGTACCTAAACCATCCAACACTATATTGTTCTCAGATGAACCATTAAATTGAAAAAGACCAAGCTTTGGCTTTACCCAATTAACACCATCTCTACTCTCTGCATAACACGTCACTTCACGATGCGGCTCCTTCTTGGCGTTGGTATCCCAATGAGATCCACGGTAGTACATCCGAAATAATCCATCATCTCGAAAAATTGAATAATAAGCACTCGTGTTACCTTCCCAAGGAGCATCCGTCGTAAGAACAACCTCTTTAGGCACTGGCTGATGCAGATGCTGTGTTAGCTCATCAGACATTTTATTAATTAGATGCTGATCAACAAACAACTCGCGCTGAGTACCGTTATCTCCAAATGTAATCGGTTCATTTGCATAGGCAATTTGCGATAAAACGAATATTACTATTTGGCAAACCAGATAATGCGGAGCTTTAAATGTAATTATATTCATTTTTGATCTCTATTAAATCTGCAATTCCTAATTTATCAATTCACGCAAAAAACCTGCTGTTCCTTTGGCCGAGTCTTCAGGCGTTTCTCCTGGCTGAGCGGATTGGTGAACCGTAACCGAACCTTCATAACCAATCGATTTCAATCCAGAAAAGACCTTGTCATAATTAACCCCGCCACTTGTGTGAATTGAAATTAAATCGAA
>Ga0066836_10000481_pt1 | contig 19131 bp, 16 predicted proteins | sample ETNtaG_18_FD_71568 | JGI IMG/M metagenome (GOLD analysis project Ga0066836, IMG submission 71568) | Marine microbial and viral communities from oxygen minimum zone, Eastern Pacific Ocean - ETNP201302SV91 | ecosystem: Environmental > Aquatic > Marine > Oceanic | place: Pacific Ocean: Eastern... | reverse complement strand
AACGGCCCCTCTCTCGCTGACAGGGTCAGAGTCAAGCTTACTGAAGGCATCAAAGGCGCGCCCGGAAAACTCTGCATGAGGAGAATCAGAATAGAGGCCGGAGAGGACGGAATGACAGCTAGCGTGCACACCCACCAGGGCAGCGGCAACATCCACAGTATGGTGGCTCATAATGGCCTGACATTACTCCCACCTGACACCGACGCGGAGCCCGGTGACATCATCGATGCACTCTGGTGCCGGTAGAGCCTTTCAGAGGCAGCCCTGCTAGATCATAGTGATGGCAACGAACTCAATAATCGAGATCACCACATATGCCAGCACACCTAAAACACTCAAACTGAGATACATGAAAGTACCCCAAACCGAAACGGTATTTTCAGACACCCTAGAGACCAACTTCTGTTTGCTCCCTGATTCCGACAGCCCCTGTTCACGACAAATATCGCGAAGTTCCTCCCGAGTCTTTCCTTCTAGCACATCCCTGTATCTATCCTCTCGACTCCCCTCTAAGAACAGAGATTGAAACAACCCTGCTATCAATAGAAAGACAGCTGCTATGGTCACACCGATTATACCCAACACCGCGATAATCAAGAATATCCCGAAAAGAATGAGGGGGATCCCTGTTAGAGCCCCCCCGAAAAAGAAGATCAGTATCACTGCCAGAGAGAGTAACTTCAGCTCTATCGCTGAGGTTCCCATTATCGATTCCAGCAACAGCCGCAGCTGGACCGAAGGGTCCTGTAATTCCTCATCGGAGAAACGACTTAGGGGTTGCATTTCCGGATTTATAAAATAGTTAATCCACCATAACCGACGTTGACTCTCTAACTCCTCCTTAGGAAACGCCGGCGCACCCTCGCCATGCTCTTCTTCCCCACTCATATGTTCCAGCAACCCCTTCTGGGACTTATTCGTTTTCACGGCATTTGTATGAACTCTCTTCAGAATCGATGCTACAATAATGCCGCCCAAATATTGAAGCATTCAGTACCTAGTAGTGTTTCATGGACCCAATCAACTGCATGCATGTCGAGCCAAATGGCAAGACATGCCGTAGGGCCGCATACAACCGCCTCTACTACTGCAGGACCCATAGCAATCTCTACCCGGATGCAGGAACGAGGAAAGACGCCCCGCCCCGCCCGGAGACCGGCTCCGAAAGGGATGCGAGGATGCGTGGAGAAGTTAGCGCACCAGACAACGAACCACCTGTCGAGCAACAGATAGCCGAGGATACCCCTGAAGAGGTCTCGGAGGTGACCGACTGGGATGAGGTTCAGAAAGAAGATGGATGGTGGGACGACGCACTCCCAGATGCCACTCCTGAGGAGCAGATAAAGGAAGCCCTAGCAAATGCCGAGGCCTCTGGAAAGTCACTCAGCGCCGAGCAGATCTACACGGTGGCCTCCCTCGGGGGGGAGGTGACCACGGAGATGTTCGATCCCAGCATCTCTGCCCGTTTTCGGAATACTGTGGGAGGGGCAGTTGTGATAGTCGTGTTATGCGTCATCGCGCCCCTCGCCCTCCTGATTGCTGACATAGCCATATTCCTAGGGAGGATATTCAACTTCGAATTTCGCAGAGCGTTCCAATCAAACCCACTCGGTTGGGTCTGGCTGGGCGTAGTCTTTGTTTGGACCCCACAATTCGTCATTGGGGCCGCGATATTTGGTGCTGCATGGGGATTCTATGGTCACTGGGCTAAGTCAAGGGCCCTGAAGAGGGGGAAGGCCGATTACCGGGCCAGTCAGGAAGATGCCTGATTCTCGACGTCCTCTGGTGTAAACTACCATTCTCAAATACATGAATTCAAGGACATCCTCGCTCACGCATGCTCCCGCAAGGAAGTTGAGACATGGCTAAGCGACTGAAGAATGGCGCGTCCAAGGATGGATGGATAGAGGTTAGGGGGGCACGTACTCATAATCTCCAGAACATCGACGTCAAGATTCCAAGGGGTAAGTTCGTCGTTCTCTCAGGTGTGTCCGGCTCGGGAAAGTCAAGCCTAGCCTTCGACACACTCTATGCCGAGGGCCAGCGCCGCTACATCGAGAGCCTCAGCTCCTACGCGAGGCAGTTCCTTGGTCAGATGAAGAAGCCGGACTGTGACAGTATCGAAGGCCTCTCTCCTGCCATCAGCATTGATCAGAAGCAAGGCAGTCACAACCCCAGATCTACGGTGGCCACGGTCACTGAGATCATGGATTACATGCGCCTGCTTTGGGCAAGGGTCGGCCTCCCTCATTGCCCTGATTGTGGTAAGGAGGTCGCAAGGCGAACCGTACAGGAGATAGTCGACGATGTACTATGGCGATTTGAGGGTCACGCGGTAGCTGTCTGGAGTCCAGCAGTCCGCAACCGTAAGGGGACCCACGCCGACCTATTCCGAGCCCTAGTTGAGCAAGGATATCTCGAGGGTAGAGTGAATGGGCGTGATGCTAATTTCGAAAACCCCCCTGAGCTTGAGAAAAATCTACGTCACGATATAGATGTTAGAATCGATAGAATCCGTCTCGAGAGAGTAAGCCGCCAACGTCTCACTGAAGCAGTGGAAGCCGGACTCAGACTAGGTGCTGGTGCCGTGGCAATAGAGAGCCTCAAGGCACCCAAACCGAGAAAGTCCGACGACCCTGAGGAGCAGAGGTTCCAGACGGCTCAAGGCGAGTCGATTGCGTACTCTGAGGAGTTCGCCTGCCCCGAGCACGGAGCTTTCCTTCCGGAGATGAGTCCACGCGTCTTTTCATTCAACAACCCCCTAGGTGCATGCCCATCATGCCAAGGACTCGGTGTTCAGAGGAACTTCTCCCCTGATCTCGTCATAGATCGCCTCGCTACAGTCGGTGAAGGCTGCATCACTCCGTTCCGTCGCTCAATGATGTCTGGGTGGTACAGGACACAGATGACACAGACCTGTGAACACTATGGGATTCCACATGATATCCCATTTGGCCAGTTGGACGATGAGGCCCAGAATATCTTACTGAATGGCTCGGGTGACACCACTATCAATTTCAATTTCGTTTCTCAAAAAGGATCCTCATACCAGATGGTTCGTCCTTGGGAAGGCGTCTTCGCTCGTCTCCGGAGGACTTACACAGACACTAGCTCGAATCGGACTAGGTCCCGACTCACTTCTTACATGACCGACGAACCGTGCCCCGATTGCAAGGGTCAGAAGCTGAACAGTGCTGTGAGCATGGTCACGGTGGGCGATATCTCCCTTCCTGAGATTTCTTTCTGCAGCGTCCTAGAGGCGCTTGCCGTGGTCCAGCACTGGCGCATCGGAGGTTTGGATGACACTTGGTCCAGGCTCGACCGTGAGGAGCCTCATACCAAAACTGTCACGAAGACCAAACATCTCGACGAGAGGTCGCTATTCATCGCCCACGAGATCATCAAGGAAATCGAATCCCGTCTCCGTTTCCTTGCCCTCGTGGGTCTCGACTACCTAACTCTCGACCGCCGCGCCAACACCCTCTCGGGTGGTGAGTCTCAAAGAATCCGCTTGGCCACCCAGATAGGGACCCGTCTGACTGGGGTTATGTATGTCCTTGATGAGCCCAGCATAGGACTCCATCCAAGGGATAACGGCAGATTACTGGAGACACTGAGAGAACTGACCTCACTCGGTAACACCCTACTTGTGGTGGAGCATGATGAGGCAACCCTACGCCAAGCAGACTGGTTAGTAGATCTTGGACCAGGTGCGGGCAAGGAGGGCGGCAGAGTGGTGTCCAATGGCAGTCTTGACCAACTCCTCAATAGTAAGGAAAGTGTGACCGGGGCCTATCTTTCAGGTAGGGAGAATATTCCCCTCCCTGAAGACCGAGCAACACCGGACGATGATCGGTGGCTTGTAGTGACCGGCGCCCGACAGAATAACCTGCAGGACATAGACGTCAGAATTCCTCTCGGTTGCATCGTCGCTGTGTCAGGGGTTTCAGGCTCAGGAAAATCTTCTCTTGTGACGTCCACCATAGCCCCCTCTCTACAGCGAGAACTCCACGGGGCAGACACCACACCCGGCCGGCATGATAGGATAGAGGGCTACGAACTCATCGACAAGACCATCGTCATCGATCAATCTCCAATTGGACGTACCCCTCGCTCCAATCCCGCCACATACACCGGAGCGTTCTCCCCGATACGAGATCTGTTTGCCCAGACCAATCTCTCTAAGGAGCGAGGATATCAGCCCGGACAGTTCTCTTTCAACGTGCGAGGTGGTAGATGTGAGGCCTGTAAGGGCGCCGGTTCAAGCAAACTGGAGATGAACTTCCTACCAGATGTATGGGTGGTCTGCGACGTTTGTAAGGGCAAGCGCTACGCCCGCGAAACCCTCGAGGTTGAATGGCGCGGCAAGACCATCCATGATGTCCTTGAGATGAATGTCACCGAGGCCTGTGAGTTCTTCGCTAACCAACGTTCGATTTTCCGTATTCTGTCAACAATCCGGGATGTCGGCCTAGGCTATATCCGTCTGGGCCAACCCGCAACAACTCTCTCTGGAGGTGAGGCCCAGAGGGTCAAACTCGCGACCGAATTACATCGCCCCGCGAGGAAACACACTGTGTACATCCTCGACGAGCCAACTACCGGACTCTCCTTAGCTGACGTACACCAACTCATCGAAGTCCTCCTTCGTCTCCGCCGTAACGGCCACACAGTCATCATCATCGAGCATCATCTCGATGTAATCAAGTGTGCTGATTGGGTCATAGATCTCGGGCCAGAGGGTGGTGAAAGGGGCGGCTTGGTGGTTGCCGAAGGTACACCGGAAGAAATTACCGAGAATCCTGACAGTTACACCGGAAAGCACCTGTTAGGCTTCGTTTGAGCATACGCCGGGCTAAGCCTTGAGAAGGGGCACCACATCAGTTCCTCTGATGTACCGCTCAGGGAACCCCGCACTTTCCGATGCCACGTTCGATAAGAGCTCCTATGAGGAGGCCAACTGGTGGGATGAGGAATCCAATCTAATGTCCATTGAAGGAGTAGCCGAGAAGACCGGTTTCCTCCTCTTGATTACAGCGGCCACCGCCATAATGACGGCTTTTTCTATGCCAGAAGCATCGCCATTGATTTTAATTGGGTTAGTGGGAGGTTTAGTCGTTGCTTTGATAGTGATTTTTTCTGGCTCTATGAATCCACTACTGATTTGCTCTTACGCAGCTTTGGAGGGACTAGTTCTTGGAGGAATAACTTGGATTTTCGAGGTTGCATTAGATATGCCAGGTATTGGTGTTATTGCAGCACTTCTCACATTCCTCATCCTTGGGGCCATGATTGCCATCTACAGAGCCGGACTAATTGCATGGGATCGTAACACCCAGATTGCTGTCTCATCAGCACTAGTTGCAATCATCTTGATCTACCTAGTTTCAATCATAGGTTCCTTTTCTGGTTGGTACCATATTCCATATATTCACGGTGCCGGTCCCATTGGCATTCTGTTCTCTCTCTTCGTTGTAGGAATTGGAGCTCTTTGTTTGGTTGCGGACTTCGACTTCATCGAGAAAGGAGTGGAGAGAGGAGCACCCAAACAATTGGAGTGGAGAGCGGCCTTCGGTTTGATGGTCACATTGATTTGGCTCTATCTTGAGATACTCAAACTCCTAGCTAAGATAGCCGCTTCGAGGTAGTGTATGGAAACAGACCTTATCGCCAGCCTAGCGGCGGCGGGAATAGCACTCGGAATCATCGAGGGAATCAAGCCGGGTCCGCTTCTGACCATGGTGATTAGGGAGTCTCTGTCCAAGGGATTGAAAGCCGGTATGTGGACGGCCGCGGCACCAATCTTCACTGACGGCCCGATGATAATCGCCAGCCTCTTGCTCGCTGGTTGGATGGCCACACAACCCTCGATTCTATTCTCCATATCTCTTCTCGGAGCGTTATTTCTGACTAAGATGGGATTGGAATGTTTCTCATTGGAAGCACCTGATCCTGACAATACAGATATCGACGCCTCAGGATCTTTCAAACGCGGTATTGTAACCAATCTTCTAAATCCTCATGTGTACATGTTCTGGTTCCTAATCGGTGGCCCTCTGATGGCTTCAGCCGCGGAGCAGGAACCTTTGGCTCCAATCCTGTATGCCATCTGCTTTCTGATCACTATTATCCTCGTGAAGGCCTCAATTGCTTGGCTGTTTGTAGGGGGAGGAACCTGGTTATCTCCTAGGAAATATCGAATCGCGATGGTAATCTGCGGCCTCGCAATGCTTGGTTTCGCAGCAAGTTTCGCATACCAAGCGTATGGTTTGTATCCAGAAATTATCTAGAGGGTTCCTGAACCCCCAAGAGGCAACTCAGTCAATGTGCCGTTGCCCCGAAGAGATGGCCCAGCAGCCATGGTCCCAAAGATACCAATTTCACCACCTACATTGTGAGCCAGACCAAACCATGGCCTTCCATACTGGTCAATTATGATGTCATTGAAGTCACCAAATCCACCACACCGATTGAACCCACAATCTGCTGTGGTGTCAAGAGGATCACCCCAAGCATTGACCTGCACAGTTGTCATTAGAGGCATAGGGCCGAATACATCGGAGATGACCGTAAGGTAACCGTTCCATGTGTCTCCTCCAGAGTCACCAAGGTACCCCAAAGCAACCTGACCTGGTCCCCCTGCAGTAAGTACTGGGAATCCTGTTCCGTTGAGACCAATCGGTGGGGCTACCATCATTGGCTCACTCCACGTCTCGGCCTCATCCATCGAGAAAGAATAGTATGGCATATTGTCGGACCCCATCCACATCGCGTGTACATTGTTTTCAGAGTCTGGATAAACCTGAGCCTCTTCGAAATTCCATGTCTCCGCCGTCCCAGTACTCTCAGTGGGCAAAGGGTGCTCTGTCCATGTTATTCCCCCGTTTGTACTTCGATAGATAGAGTAACCTTCTCCACCATTACATCCTCTGTTACCGCGATAGAAGTTGCCGTTATCAGACCCCATCATGTGACCGGTTAACCCACCACTATCACAGCCGTTCGGCGCACCCGGAAGCTCTGGCCCCCAAGTCAATCCTCCATCATTGCTAGCGGAGCAAACTGGGTAAGGATAGTTGCCGTTGACACAGAAAACCCATGTCGTAGGATGGAGTAATGCCGGGTAAGGGGAAGATGCAATAGTCTGGTGATCTTGAACTGACCAACCTGTCGCCACAGAAGGTCCAGTCCAACTCCCACCCTCATTGTCGGACCACTCAACAGTCATCCCGAGAAGTGCGTGCATATCGAATTTCATTACACGGTCTGTCCATGGATCAACGTAGAGGTATGGGTCGTTGCTGTTAGCAACAGGTAGGAATGCGCTGTAGACATCCTCGCAGACATATTCACTGACATTGGTCATTCCTATCAACCCAGAGCAGCGTACTATAGCCGTAGATCCAGCGTCACCATTTCCCCAACTAGTCATGTAGAGGTTGTCAGCAGTTGTGACACCAATAGTCGGCTCAAATGTAGTCATCCCAATACCGTAGTAGGTTCCGACTGCGCAGGCTGGAACGTTGTTACCAACTAGCACCGAGGTTCCATTGAAGATGTGTGATACTTTGGTAGCATCAGTAGCATTGGAATAGTGGTACCAGGTATTGTTTGCGATACCATCAGGACACAGTTCTTCGAACAGACCCTTCTCTTCGACTACCACTTCTTCTTTTCCGAAACAGCCCCCAAGGGGGGCTGAAATCATCAATAGAACCAGCATCATCGCTGTCGCACGCACGGTTCGCGGTCACGACTCGCATACATCAGATGAACGGCGGCATGTTATCCCATCAGCAGGGTTGTATTACCGCCAGCTGGAAGCACCGGAAGATACGCTAAATCACCAAATAGAGCAGGACCTTCAGTCAACGTCCCAATAATCGCCTCATCAAACCCAGCTGCGTTATGCGCAAGCGCAATCCAAGGACGGCCCTCATCATCAATCTCGACATCGATGAAGTCCCCAAACCCACCACAGCGTACATTGCCACAATCAGAAGTGACATCCAATGGGTCGTTTGGCTGGTTAACAGCCACAGTAGTGATGAGCGGATTCTCGACAAAAGCATCTGTCATGATGGCCATATAACCGTTCCAACCAACTCCTCCAGACGTCGTGTTATTCGCACTCACATCATTCACTTCTCCAATATAGCCGACCACCACACGCCCTTCTGCACCTGCGAAGATTGTTGGAAAACCAGTCTCTTTGACACCCGGGGCTGCAACCATCATCGGATCACTCCAGGTGTTTCCTTGATCCCGTGAGTATGCGTACCACGGCATCTGGTCGTTACTAATCCAAGTAGCGTGGACATTACCCCCATCATCAACAGCCGTTGCAACCTCATGAGCGTGCCACCCTTGCTGCATCCCGACCTCTGTTGTTATGGTATGTTCTGTCCAAGTGTAACCTCCATCTAGAGAACGGTAGACAGCCGGCCCCTCGCAAGATGGGTTTCCTCTGTATACTGCCCCATCTATACCCCCGGCTACATGTCCGTGAAGCCCTGAGCACTGAGGAAAACTACTGCTAGGAAAACCAATTCTCTGCACATCCCACGACATACCCCCATTTAGTGAGCGGGAGCACTGTGCTCCAGCTGCAGGGGAGCCCGTGTTGATACAATAGACGTAGATTACCTCGTGAAATGCTGTTACACCAGGCGGAGGCGGCATCGAGGCTATACTCTGGTGATCCTGAGTCACATAGTAACCCTCTACGGGAAAAGGAGCACTCCACGAGTCTCCGTCATTGTCTGAATATTCAACGAACATTGCAGCAAGGGCGTGCATGTCGAACTTAACCAGCCTGTCAGTGAATTTGTCGACGTAGATGTAAGGGTCGTTGGAGTTGGGAGTCTGCCCTGAGTCCTCATCCACAGTCCCGAACGGCCCTACATCCTCCCATGTCTGCCCCTGGTCCCGAGAGCGGATGATGTGAGTACCATCACCGAGCCCGTTGTAGTTGGTGAAAAAGATGGCACCGGAGCCGGTGATTCCTATGGTCGGCTCGAAGGTGTCGAACCCAGTTCCATAGTAGGTGGCGTTGGTGAAGTATGGGGTATTGTTCCCACTCAAATTTGCTGTGATGTTTGCCGCAGACACCGCAGTAGAGTCGGTAGCATCAACAGCCCATGGTTCCGATACCGTTCCAGGATAGTGGTACCAAGTGGTGTGTGGAGTATCTTGTTCAAAATTAAACGGCCCTTTTTCACCTTCTACAACTTCATCATCTTTCCACCAAAGACACCCACTGATTGTAGAACTCAGCATCAGTAGAATGAGTAGGTGAGCTACTCTGGGCACGACCCTCCGTTAGTAGCCCCGTTGAAAACTAATCCTATCTACTGACTTAGGCTTCAGTTGCTATCCTTCTCAAGCAGTCCCGGCACTGAATCGATCACCGAATCTCTAGCCGACTTCCATGACATACCCAACTCCCGCTCGGCCGGTGTTGCATCCCAGTAGAGCTTCCTCTTCAGATGCTGTCTTGCCCATGATAATGTGATTCGCTTGTCGAATAGCGGCCCAAAGACCAACGCAATCACATAGGGAACAGTGAATCTCGGGGTCTTGAGTTCGGGGTACTCTTTCCTTAGAATCCTCGAAATCTCAGAGAACTGCATATCCCCACTCACCGTTAGGTATCTTCCGGCGTTCTGACCCATGGTCAATGCCCTCACATGCGCCTCAGCCACGTCCCGCACATCGACGATGTTGATTTGGATGGGAATCAGTAGGGGCACCTTCCTCTTGACTAAGGCGTTCAGGAACGAGAGCGACCCACGTAGGTGTATCTCGCTCATTGGAGGGCCGAAGACTACACTCGGGTGGATTGTGACCATCCGTGGCTTCCCCACTCCCCCTTCCGAATGCCACTTTCGAACAATCCTCTCCGCCATCACCTTGGCCAGCCCGTACGGGTTGCCTTCGAGGGTTGCATCATCCGCCCAGGTCTCTGTAGTCAGAGTCTCTCCGTTCTTCCAAGCCATCGGCCTTATCGCCGCGGTTGAGGAGGTGTGGACGAATCTCTCCACGGTACCTGCAGCATCGATTGCAGCGACCACGTTGCGAGTACCAATCACACTGGGGTCGACTATCTGCCTCTGGGGATTCTTGGCGCTGATTCTCACCGCCGCAGCGGTGTGTATCAGGTCGGTACAGTTAGCGATGGCAGCATGCACGGAAGCTTCGTCGAACAGATCCATCTCGACAATCTCGAGAGTCCCCCCTTCGGCCACTGGCAACGCTCTCAGGTGATCGACCCTGATTGGGTCGGAGGAGTCCCGAACGGTCGCTCTCACGTCTCTACCGCGCGCGAGTAGGTTAGCCACCACATGACTGCCGATGTAACCGCTCGCCCCTGTTACTGTGACAAGTCCCTCGCTCACGATTTCGGCAGGGGTTGTCGTGGTTGAGGGTTTCTCCCTTAATGTGACAATTCGTCGACGGAGCCAACTACTAACGAAGGATTCTGCGGAGCATTTTCCACGTCCTCCTTTGTGGCCTCACCACTGAGAACCAATATGCCATGAACTCCAGCCTTTTCTGCCATCTCCATATCAGTATAGAGCCGATCTCCAATCATTGCGCACTGCTCAGGGCGTAGGCCTAGCGACTCAACCTTATGCAAAATCATCCCCGGATTTGGCTTACCACAAACGTGCTCCGGACGCACACCCGTAGTCGCTTCGAACAAATCCATGTAGGCCCCGGTGTCAGGCCGACCACCATTGGGCGAGGGGCAGACTGTATCCGGATGACTAGCGACCATTGGAACTCCTCTGTGGAGGTGCACCGAGGCCGTGCTAAGCTTCTCGTATGTTATCTCGGTATCGTATCCTAAAACAACGTACTGAGGATTTTCTGAATTAGTAGAAACACCGGCGTCTTCGAGCATCTGCCTCATCCCAGAAGTACCGACGAGGTAAGTTTCTGAGATCCCATTATCACTCAACCAAGCGAGTAAATCGTGGGTTGATAGTAGAATATCTTCTGAATCAGCAGGCACCCCCATGCCCTGTAATTTCTCGACATATTGTATGACAGACTTACTCGAGTTGTTAGAGAGAAAGAATCTCTGAACCCCCCTCTCTTTCAATCGCAAGAGGAAGTCCAAGGCCCCCTCTATTACTTCGTCACCAAGATATATTGTCCCGTCGAGATCGAGGAACACCGCCTCGATTCCCTCTAGAGTGCGTGGTATTTCCCTCATCACCTCACCTCATGGTAGTATCAGTGTCTTGAACATGAACCAAGGACTCCAAAGTACCTCTTGCGACTCCTTGCTAGCAATCATCTCAGACATCATCTCTCCAATTTCTTTTTTCTTTGATGCTTTCTTGATGAACCAATTAGTAAGACGCTTCCTTTTCATCAACCGCTGCAGTTTTGTGGAATTTGACAGTTCCTTCCCCAACTCCTTCCACATATCCTCCATGTACGCCACCGCTGCATCCTCGGGAAAACCGTCTGAGTGTAACTCTTTGTCGAAGTGTCTACTCGTCATCTTGGCAGTCAGTAAAGCGTTACCAATACCTTCTCCACTAAATGGATCAACCAGACTGGCTGCGTCCCCCACAGCCATTGCTCCAGCCATTGCCCCTCGCCTAGGTTGGAAGGAAGGCGCATTCTTTCTCGGAGATCCGAATGGGAGTTGCCACCCCTTCTGTGATTTAGGCACGAGAGTGGCGTTGGCAAATCGTTGTTTGAACCGGGGATGCTCCTCAATGACCCACTTCTGTATCTGCTTGAGGGACTTTTTCTTCCCCTTCTGCTTCCTCTGTTCAGAGATTAACATCCCTATTCCAACATTTACCACTCCCTTCTGGACTGGGAACAGCCAGAAGTAGCCAGGTAGAACTTCATCGATGAAGTGAATTTCTATTGGTCCCTCCGAGTCTCCGAGGCCACCAACATTCTCCCAATACTCGCGGTAACCTCCACAGAAGTGCTCATCATCTCTGAATGGTTCTCCGTGGACCTCGGTGATAGTGCGTGATACTGGGCAGTTGTAACCACCCGCCCCAACCGTCAATGGAGCCCGGAAGGCAAGCTCAGGTTCCTCAGAGCGAGCACCTCCTACCTTCCCTTTTACTCCCAAAATCCTCACTCCTTCGCCGACTCCTTCAACAGTTACATCGTTGACAGAGAAGCCTTGGATTACCGCTCCATCGGCTTCAAGAACTATCTCAGTAGCTCGCTTGAACATCATGTAATCGAATTGAATCCTAGGTAGGGCGTAGCCTGACATCAATCCCTTCGCCTCATAAGATTCCTTGGGTAGCATCACCCTAACCTCTGAACCGTTGGTGCTACCAAAGAGAATGGAATCGACAACATAGTGAGGTGTGGCTTCGATCATAGGGAGCACTCCAAGCTCCTCGACATGAGACAATGATTTGCCCCCAACAGCGTCTCCGCACGGCTTGTCCCGGGGCCAGACTGCTTTCTCGAGCATTAACACCCGACAACCGTTCATGGCATGGTAGGAGGCCGCAGCCGCCCCTCCCGGCCCTCCTCCTACTACAATCACATCGAAGTTGGAACCATCATCCGGAACTTCCCCCGTGTCGATAGGCTGTTCCCACTGTTCCACAGGCTCACCGTATCCGGGCTAAGCGACACCTTGCATTCAAACTATGCATCGGGTTGAATCACAATCACCTCTTCGATGTGCTGTGAGCCATATGAGACCCCTCAGATAGTAGCAGGGAAGGCATCTAGCACGCCCAGATTCTCCGATTGGGTTCAAGGCCGAAGCCCCATCGTGGCCTATGGGCATGCTTTCCTTACTGCATCCTGCCAAAGAGGTCCCCACTACATGGTGGAGCGCGACCGACCCCATGACCACTAGGCCTCCCGTCAGGACCCTGTTGATTCTGATAGCAGGCCTCTGGATATTCGGCACCGGCGATGCCTTGCTGATTGCAGCGGGAATCGGCAACACACCTTGGACTGTACTGGCTCAGGGAATAGCACTGAACATCGACTGGTCAGTAGGTCAAGCCACCTTCCTTGTCAGCATACTCGTACTTCTCCTCTGGATTCCTTTGAAGGAGAAGCCCGGTATCGGTACAATCCTCAATGCGATATTTATCGCTGCTGCGATTGAGGTGATGGTACCTCTTCTCCCAGTTCCTGATTCACAGGAAATGGCGGTCGCCGAGGTCCTTGGGGGGGTATTCTTGATTGGAATTGGCAGTGGTATCTATCTCACAGCCAATTTGGGTCCGGGTCCGCGGGACGGCTGGATGACCGGGTTGCAGAAGGTTTCTGGGATTTCCATAGCAAGGGTCCGAGGTAGCATCGAAGTTTCTGTTCTAGTGCTCGGTGTGTTATTGGGAGGGACATTTAGGGAGGGCACAATTATTTTCGCCGTACTGATAGGGCCTGTTGTTGCTATCTGCCTCAACCTTGCAGGGCGCTTTGGTAGCCCGGGTGAGGTTCATGGCTGAAACCCATCTGGTCTGACCATGACGGGCCACGGCGTGATTCGACGATATCGCGAGTTCCTACCGGTGTCTGAAGAGACCCACGTAGTCACTCTGAACGAAGGTGGCACCCCTCTCATCGAGGCCCCCGGCATCGTCAGTGATATCGGGGGAGACTTCCGTCTCTTTGTCAAATATGAGGGACTCAACCCCACAGCTTCGTTCAAGGACAGAGGAATGACACTGGCCGTCACCAAGGCCGCAGAGCGTGGGGCCAGCATTGTGGTGTGTGCCAGTACTGGCAACACCAGTGCATCCGCTGCGGCCTACGCCGCCGCCGCTGGAATGACCTGTCTAGTCTTGATTCCAGAAGGAAAGATAGCCTATGGAAAGATGGCCCAGGCCCTAATTCATGGAGCCCGGACCCTTGAGGTTAGGGGGAACTTCGACGATGCCCTAGAAATCGTTAGGAGGTTAGGCGAGAGGGACGAGATCGAAGTGGTGAACAGCATCAATCCATTCCGTATTCAGGGGCAGAAGACGGCGGCGTTTGAGGTCTGCGACACTCTTGGAGATGCTCCTGACTTACACTTCCTCCCAGTGGGCAACGCTGGCAACATCACTGCCTATTGGTTAGGATACAATGAGTATCTCGAAGCTGGGAGAAGTAGGGGGCTGCCTCGAATGATGGGGTGGCAGGCAGAAGGCGCCGCTCCGATTGTACGCGGAGCCCCTGTAGAGGACCCTGAGACCATTGCTACCGCAATACGCATCGGCAATCCAGCAAGTTGGGACAACGCGGTCAATGCAGCCACGGAGTCATCAGGTACAATTGACATGGTGAGCGACGATGAGATACTGGATGCCCAAAGGCTTCTGGCTCGATCCGCAGGGATATTTGTGGAGCCCGCCTCCGCTGCCGGCATCGCTGGTTTACTGAAGTCCCATGCTTCAGATAGCATTCCTAAAGGGAGTACAGTAGTTGTTACCGTGACTGGTCATGGCTTGAAGGACCCTGGAGTAGCGATTGAGAACTCTCTCGCCGAATCGATCGTAGTAGACGCCGATATGAATTCGGTGCTAGCAGCTATTGGGCTGAATTAGCTAAGGGCCTTTGCCGCGCCATCAAAATTATAGAAGGAAACCAGAGTCTGGGTGTGACCTACTCCTTGTACTGCTGAGAGACCATCGAGAATTGAGTCACCAAGGTCCTCCATATTCTTCGCTAGGACCTCGATGATGAAGTCCCATTGCCCGGTGACTATGTGACATCCAACAACGAATGGCATACCACAGATCTCTTGAGCCACATCCCGTCTATCGGTCTCCCCCCTATCTCCAGCCCAGTTGGCGAGGATGAAGGCATGCAGACTCCACCCAAGTTCCTCCTTTCCAAGCTCCACTGTGAAGCGCTGCACAACCCCCCTCTCTTGCAATCTCCTTATCCTATCATGAACGGTGACCCTAGGCATTCCTAAAGTGTCGGCTATAGCTTGTGTACTGGCCCGCGAATCTTCCTTCAACATACCAACTATACTTGCATCCTTGGCGTCCAATTCTGAGGTAGGCATGAGTTTGGGAAGTGACGGTGAGAAATAAATTATTCCGACATTTAGTCGGATTATCTTAGTATTTCTGATTATTATTCGACATTTTCTAAATATTACCGGCGTATAGTTGATGACACTATCGCTACTCGGAGTTCCATGAGCGACAAGTACTCCGACAAGAGATTCGCAACGCGCGCGATATGGTCAGGAACCCAGAATATTGAGGGAGCCGCTTCCACCCCCATTTTCCTGACCTCGACCTACCAACTCACTGACGAGCGATATCAGGGTTGGGCCAATGGAGCTCAGCACACAGCACTGTATAGCCGCCTCTCAAGCATCAACTCCGAGGGAGTAGCACAGAAGGTTGCCGCCCTCGAGGGCGCAGAGGACGGGGAGACATTCGCGAGTGGAATGTCGGCAATCACAACAACACTACTCGCTCTACTTTCGAATGGCGACCACATGGTGGCGAGCCCCGACTGCTATGGCGGCACGTACGGATTCATGACCGAGGACCTTCCAAGATTTGGCATCGAGGTAACAATGGCCGATATCAGGGACCCCTCATCCTACGAGGCAGCCATTCAGGAGAACACCAAGATTCTGTACGTCGAGACCATGACTAACCCTGTTCTCAAGGTGTGCGACCTAGAGGCAATGGCTGCTGTAGCTAAGAAGCACGGACTCATCGCTATCGTTGACAACACATTCGCAACCCCTTGGGCATGCAATCCCATATCAATGGGCTTCGATCTAGTTATTCACTCAGGAACTAAATATCTCGGAGGCCACTCGGATTTGATAGCAGGAATCGTAGTCGGAAGCAAGGACCTAGTGGCAGAAATATTTCCCAAGAAAGTGCATCTAGGGGGCGCCGCCGATCCGCATATGTGTTACTTGCTTGAGAGGGGGATGAGAACTCTCCACGCCCGTATGCCAATCCACGCTGCCAACTCTGCTGAACTAGCGAGCAGATTGGAGAGACATCCGATGATAGAGAGCGTCAACCATACTTCCCTCTCAAATTACACCGACCATGAAGTCGCTCAGAGGATTATGCCTAGAGGAAGTGGTATGTTGTCTTACGTCATCAAGGGAGGAGATGAGGCGGCTCTTTGTTACATGAGAGCGCTGGAACTTATTTTCGAGGCCACCAGCCTCGGTGGGATAGAGAGCCTCGTCGAGTGCCCGTTCAATTCTAGCCACATGTTCGTACCCGAAGAGGTGCGTAGGGAGGCAGGAGTAGTCCCGGGTTTCGTTAGGATGAGCGTCGGGATAGAGGATGTCGAGGACTTGTGGACCGATATGCAGCAAGCACTGGCTGCTGCTAACGCCTTCCTAGAAACCAGAGCTTGAGGTATCCGCATGGATATTGATTTACTAATCGCCACCCTTGTTTTCATTCTCCCGATGTGTTTTTCTCCGGGCCCGAATAATGTACTATGTGCTGCACATGGTTCCCAACATGGTCTACGGGCAACCCTCCCTCTGATTGCTGGTATGGCAATCGGCTGGTCAACACTCGGTCTGTTTGTCGGTGGCGCTACTGTATTTATCGAAGAGAACAAGTTATACTTCGACTTACTGAGGTATCTAGGAGCGGCCTACATTGCCTATCTCGCATTCCAGGTGGCTTCGGCTTCCCCGATATCGGAAGAAGTGCAGGAGAGCGAACGTCTTGGCACAATTACAGGTATTGTACTGCAAGTTGTCAATGGGAAGGCTTGGATTCACTTCCTCGTGCTAATGACAGCCTTTGGGACTCTCTTTGGAACTGGTTTTGAGGCTAAGGCCTTACTTGTTTTACTGAATCTTCTCTGCGGCTTGCCAGCAGTAGTGTCCTGGGCTGCCTTCGGCACTCTCTTGAAGAGGACCTTCAGTAGTCCCGAATCTGCGAAAAACCTCAATCGGGTGATGGGGGGATCACTGTTTGCTGTTGCAATTTGGATAACTCTCTCGCATTGATTAGGGCAGCTTGCCCGAACCACTAGCCTCAGAAAGCCACTTCATCGCCGCTTCGTAGTCTTGCACTGCATCTTTGTTGTCGTTGAGTAACAGGTCCTCGGCAGCATCCCACAATGCCTGTAGAGCCGGGACCCAATCACCCCCTTTGTCTCGACTGGCCTCATCAAAGCGCCAAGCATCCGACTCGGTTCTATCGTGCACATTGAGCCAAGCCCAGCCCATCGCCATCTCCAAACCCTTCCCTTTCCGCGCCTTGGATACGGTGGAAGCAACCCCACTATCGACGGCTTGTCTAATCAGATTGTCAACGAAGTCCAGAGGACTAGGTAGAGAACCGACTTCCCATGGCAGTCTCTCCAATCGCAAAGCCGTGGACCTACTATCACCGAGTTCGCGGAAGAAAGCCCCAAAGCCCTGCTTTCGTTTCTCTTGTTTGTTTAGAATAGCCCCAGCATCATCCCCAGTCATCCCATAGATTCCCTCGAGTATGGTGAGGCCGTGTTCCGGCCATAGTGCGACAAGATTAGGGTGGCAACTCGAGTCTTCGAAGCGGATAACATCGTCCTCGATTTCAAGAACTAATCCATCAGTTCTGACGTGAATCCCTGTCTCCAGTGAGTCTAGGATACAGGCTAACGCTGCTCTCTCCTCTGCAGTTCCTAACATGTGCTCTAAGAACTCTCCACGGGATTCTTCCGAGAACCAGTGGGTCCCAACCACATAACCATCGCTGATGGAGTTCAGTATACTAGTTCTGCAAGATCTCGCTAGAAGGGAATCATCGAGTGCCAACCCAAGCCAAGCCTCGAGGACTTCATCAAGCCGTTCGACCCCTTCTTCAGGCAAATCTCTCTCCTTAGGCCAACCCTCTGGCCTCCACATCCACTCGGCGCTGGAAACGTCTCTAAGGCGAGGCGGCATCATCCCCATCGCCACACTTTGGGCGAACTGTACCTCAGACTTCGCCAGAGCTGCCTGAGAAAGACCCACTACAGCACCACCACCGAATTCCATACGCAGCCAACCGGCTTCGGTCATCTCACCATCTGTAACCGTATTTTCGTCAAGACCCCTGCTCCATTTGACTTGGTCACCATTCAATTCAATTGAGGCGTTATCAAGACTCCAATCCACCCATTCGGCCGGAGGAGAAGGAGTATTCCCAGTGAATACGAAACCACCGTCCCACGAGAAGAACCACTGACCCGCCTTGGCGTGTTCGTCCCAGACTAGTAAACGCAACTTTGGATGAGTGTGATTCTGGATTCCTGCAAGATGGCTTTGCTTGCCATTGCCTCTGCGGATGTAACTGGCAACCCCGAATAGGGGATTCTTGAACACCGCGACGGTGGATCGGTCTTCCTCTGTTGCGGCAAGCAGACTACCAGCCAACGCACAGCACACAGGATCACCTCCTTTCTTCGTCATACGCTTGCGCAGCCATCTAGGATCGTTACGTTTTGAGGCCACTGTAGAGAGTTCCTTGAGCGTCTTCGCCATTTTGTCCTTCGAGAAAAATGATCTATCTACTTCTCCCCTTATTTCTGGCACGAATACCTCTGGGTCGTCCATCAGTTCCTCGAGATTTCTATCGAGCCGGTGCTGAATCTCCTTCGAAGCCTGTTTTATCCCTCGCATACGAATCTTCTTGCGTCGATTTTTGTCACCAGGAAAGCTGACTTCTGCAGGGGGCTTCGCCATCTCTCTCACCCCCCCCAAACAAATCTCCTGTTTGAGTCCGTCGTCTAATTGGTAAGCCCGCGGCGCTCGAAGGCAGATTCCTCCATGCCGCTGAACTTGGCTGGGAGTATGAACGCGTGCACATATCCCATGCTAATCTCTGAAAGCTCCTCAAGAGTACCTGATACGACTCGTTCTTCTTCGGTGCCGAGGTCGCTCAGTAACATCCCAACCCAGTTTCTGATGGGTTTATTGAGTGCCAATGAGTCACTTTCGATTCGCTCACCCATCTTCTCGAGTAGTGACACGGCCTCACCAGGCATCATTGGGCGTGGTGTTTCCAAACCCATTCCTGTTGGATCGAGATCGAGCAACACCAGAGTATGAAGCCCCGCCTCCTTATTTTTGCATATCATTTCCAACGGGGATGTAGGTAGATATTCACCAGCTGAGAAGGGGATGGTGACCTGTCGGCCAAAACGATATGACTGCAA
>Ga0066836_10000477_pt1 | contig 19162 bp, 20 predicted proteins | sample ETNtaG_18_FD_71568 | JGI IMG/M metagenome (GOLD analysis project Ga0066836, IMG submission 71568) | Marine microbial and viral communities from oxygen minimum zone, Eastern Pacific Ocean - ETNP201302SV91 | ecosystem: Environmental > Aquatic > Marine > Oceanic | place: Pacific Ocean: Eastern... | reverse complement strand
CCGCTTGGTGGTCCGCTTGGTGGTCCGCTCGGTGGTCCGCTCGGCGGTCCGCTCGGCGGTCCACTCGGTGGTCCGCTCGAAGGCGAAGTTGGCTCTTCTATGAGAGGTTCTTCAATTTCATCGATGGGCTCGTTTTCTGGTTCTGATGGGCTTTCAACTTCTTCTGATTGTTCATCATTTTCTTCTTCGGAATTATCTGAAATTATGATGTTTTCTTCTTCCGGAATTGCAATATCTTCAGCGCTTCCAAAAGCGCCGCCAAACATGTCGTCGGCTGCCGCGCTTTTTTCTTCTTCGCGTGCCTTTTCTGCTGAGGTCTTGGAACCCGCCATCTTCTCGCCCGATTATACCGACTTAGTGCGGCTTAAATAGCCGTTGTTACTCGGCGACCTGCTGCGGGTGTAGTGTAGCGGTTAACATGGGAGGTTGTCGATCTCCCGCCCCGGGTTCGAGTCCCGGCACCCGCGCTTAATCGTGCCACTGCGGCTTTTTTTATGCAGCGAATCATTCTTCAATAGCGGCGTTTAGGAGGTGGTAGATGCGCCTAATTGCTGCCGGATTGTTGCTAATTTTGCTTCTTCCTGTGGCAGCAGCTTGTGAAACAGAGGTTGAACGGGCTACGCACGGCTGGTTCCCCTCGCCGCAAGGCATCTCTCCCGACAAGGATGAATCTATACGCGAGGCTACAAGAATTGCGGGAATTGGACAAAATGTGGCCCGTCATATGTTGTGGATGGTTTTAATGGGGGCAGAACTTACTGAGCGTCAAATTGCTGATGAAATAGATCGTTCTATGATTGAAAATGGTTCTAATCCAAATTGGCCATCGTTTGAAACGATTGTTGCATCGGGCTCCAATGGCGCGATTCCTCACGGGGACCCCGATAATAGAGGGGCTGGACCCAAGGTTGTTGAAGTCGGAGATGTTGTTGTTGTTGATTTAGGTGCCCGCGTTAATGACTGGGTGAGCGACGTTACGCGTAGCTATGTTATTGGAGGGACTAATGATGAAACTATCATCTCTTCATATATGGCGGTTTATGATGCACAGAACTTGACTTTTCCAGTAATTGAAGCGGGAACTCCTGCATGGGTTCCCGACGATATTGCTCGGACTCATATTGAAGAGCAGGGATATGGTGACAAATTCACACATAGCCTGGGTCATGGTTTTGGCGTATGCGTTCATGAGCCTCCATTGCTATCTAGCGGCACAGACGACCCTTTGTTTGGACTTTCATATAATGAGCAGCCGCTAATGGTATATGATGCAGTTACTGTCGAGCCTGGTATCTATCACGATGGTTGGTTTGGAATTAGAATTGAAGATGACTTTTTGGTGAATCAGGAGGGGAGCGAATTCCTAACCAAAGATTTGCCAAGAGATTTAGAATGGTTTATGATAACTGTTGACTCATATGAACCAATAGAAATCATTGAAATTTCAGAATCTGAAAATAACATATTGCCTTTCCCAATGGGAATTGTAGAACTTATATTGATTGCAAGTATTGTTATTGCAATACGAGAACCTGAAAATCAGGAATTTTGATGATTGGTGACCGTCCCACAAACCACACAATAGACGTCTATCCCGCCTTTGCGAGGAGTTACGCCTGTAATATCGATTTTTGCTCCGCAAGTACAGGTCACATGAGTCTGCATATGCAAGCGGATGTGAACACAATAGATGAGATTGACGCTTACTAGATGAAAGTAATCTTGGCTTCTATACAAGTGTAAGATTCATTTGGAGAGTAAGATCTTGCGGGCTCCAGTTTTAGACTATGTATTTTTGATTTTGCAAAAAGATGTTTTAATTCTAACTCGGTTTCCTCAATTTTGTCTAATGGTATAATCGCCCAGCACCTGATCACTACTGGATGGTTTTTCGCCATCAAAGGGAGAAGTTCTGGTAAGTGGGTTAAACTATCATGGGGTAGATTGACCAATAATAAATCAACCATTCCTGAAAACTTTGATTTTAATTCCCTTGCATCACAACAATTTATTATTGCCCCGGGAGGTAAATTCTCTTTGAGGATAGCAACTGCATCTGGATTTAAATCAGAGGCGATGATTTCCTTGGCCAGCCCATCGTGTGAGATTAAAGGCACTATTGCGGGACCAAATCCAGCATAGGGGTCGCAAATAGTTAATGATCGATTTAGTTCCTGTTTTAGAATAGTAGCTGTTTCTAAGGTTGCTAAACGCTCGGTTGCTAAACGAGGAGAAAAATATCCTACACTAGGGTCGACCCAGAAGGTATTACCATGCTCCTTAACTTGGGTCTTAGTTGACATGTTTCCGCCTCTAGAAATTATTGGTTTTAGTTCTCTAACGCGGAATTGGCCCTTAACTCCAGAATCCGCGCATATTACTCTGGCGTTTTGATATTGTTGTAACATTGCATTAGCAATTTCTTCTGCAAAATTGGTTAACTCGTCTGGTAATTTGAAAATTATTACGTCCCCAACTTGGTCATAAGACATCGGCCAAAGTTGTTGATATTGAAGATACAAATCTGGTTCTAACCGTTCGGTCCAATGCTTTGGTCCAGGAGAAATTGGCGGTAAATCGATGATGGGTGTGTTTTCGATTGCTGACGGGGCGTTCTCATTCAGAGGTATTGCTCGTCTATTTTCTTGTAATGTAATTACATCTCCACAAGATATTGCCCCTTCTCTTATGACTCTAGCATACCATCGAGACCATCCCGGATTGGTTTTTTCGCTAATGCGTGTGAAATTTCCATCTTTGAATGAATTACTAATGGTTTTACAAGGTGTTGCTGGAGTGGTTATTTCTAAAATTGTGGTCTCGGTTTGTAATAATGCACCTGGTGCTAATCGGTGCCAATTTACTCCGCTTAAAGTTAGGTTTTCTCCGGTGGACCCCGGGGATATAGGGTGGTTTTCTTGTTGTAATTGCATAATTAATTCTGAAGAATAAATGCTTACTGCGCGCTCGGGGCCTCCGTGGTGCTTCATATCTTGTTGCTTATCGCCGTTGATGCCATTAGAAGAAATAAAAGCTGAATCAACAGGATGTTTTGGAACCCCTCCTTCGGGATTGATATTAATGTGGGTGATCTTACATTTTAGATCGGCTATCGTTTGAATCGCATAACCTTCAGCAAGCCATCCTTTAGTTGCTAATCGCTCTCTCCAAGAAGCGGTTTGTTTGCTCGGCACGCTCAAATGGCGCATGTGACTCGCCCCTCCCACAGGAGTCGGGGGTTTGAGCATGGCGGCTGAATTAATTCTAATCGGCATGGGCCCGGGAAATATTCAGGGGATGACCATGGAGGCCTTGGAGGCTGCTAAATCTGCTGATATTCGTAGATATGAAGCATATACGGCACTTTGGAGTGATTCCGATTTAAAAGAATTAGAAGAAAAGATAGGTGCCATCGATAGAATTATGCGGCCAGAGGTTGAAAACCCGAAAGAATTGCTAGAGTTAGCATCAAAAAGGGTGGTTGCATTACTAATCGTTGGAGACCCTTTGCAGGCAACAACTCATGTAGATTTACAATTGCAAGCTGAAGAAATGGGAGTTAAATGTAGAGTAATACATGGGATTTCCATTACCAATTTAGTTACTGGAGCAATTGGATTATCAAATTATAGATTTGGGAGGCAGACTACCCTAACATACCCCTACCAAGGATGGATTGCTACTTCGCCTCTTGAAGTAGTAGCAGTTAATCGGTCTCAGGGTTTACACACACTGGTATTACTAGATTTGGATCCAACTGGAGAAGGTGTTGGAAATCAAAGACCTATGCAGCCCGCAGATATTGTCCAATCGATCAATTCGATGGCGGAGAAGATGCTTAGCTCTGGCAGAGAGTTGGAAAATGATACTACTTTTGAGTTAATGAAACGGGAAGCATGTCATGATTTACTCAATTGTTTAGATAACTTGAGTTTTGTATTGTGTACAGATATGGGCACTAGTAATCAAAGAATTGAGTTGCATTCCATCTCTACCCTTGCACATGCTGAAGAGGGAGGTATGCATTGTTTGGTAATTCCCGCCAAAGTAGGAGAAATCGAGAGTCGCGCTTTGGCCCGTTGGTCGAAGGTGTGAACAAGGACGTTTTGCTCGGAGTGTTTGCATGGCAGCCCCCTCTCAGGTAGAATTTCCGGGAAAAAAGAAGCAGCGTATGCGTATGCGTGGCACTAAACAGGCCAACGCAGAAACGCAGAAACGCCTAAGGAAGAACTTGGATAAATTACTGGAAGAGGGAGAGTCTTTACTCCCGGCAATGATTTGGACTGGGAAATTAAAGTGGGGTAGAACCGACCCTGTAACTAAAACTCTACGGGAGATGCGGCGTATTCTTAGTAAACGCAATGATAAAAAATGGCTTGCTAAAAGAATGATGGCAAAGAGAGGAGATTTGGTTGGTAAGGCTTTGGCCGGGTCTCTCGTGGCCGCGCACGATACGGAAATTTCACTTGTTGGAGATTATGCCCACCCCTCATTTGGAAAGGGTTCATTTGTTAGGAAGGGGGATGGCAAACCTGCCTATCAAGCTGGTATTCAAAATCATCATTTGCCAAAACTGAGGATGCTCCCCTGGGAAGATCACGCCCGAAGAGGGTACTTTTTCTTCTCCTGGCCTGGCGGGTTTGTTTGCACTGGACGTGATTCAACCATTCCAGATGGATGGCTAGAAAGTGTGCTAGGGCGTTCAAGATTTGATTTCACTTATGATGACGGGATTTGGTTAACCAAAGGGCTTGAGACGGACGCTGTTCGGGAGCGCCGGATGACTGGAAAGGGATATCTTGTATTGAATTTTAGTGACGGGACTCCTGTTGCACTAGGTTTGGAATTACTTGGTAGTGTAAAAGGAAAGGTATCTTTTATTCATAATATGGCTTTATCGATGTTGCCACCTAATCTGTCACTAGTTATGACTCCTGAAGCGGTCTGGTACCCAGAGGGTTATTCTAAAGAGGGTGGTGAAGGGACTGATGAAGCGATTGAACGAGTGTTGAATGCTTGGATGGGCCTAACTCTGAATGAGGGTTCGATAGAACAACGTGTAAAGGCTGCAGTATTACATCACTTAGATCATGGAATTGTAGTTGGCGATAAATGGTTTGAAGAACCGTCAGATGCTGTTGAAGAATTAAGTGGGTCTGCTGCGGAAAAAGAACTTTCTCTAATTTTGATGAAGATGGCTTCCGGGAGTGGTATGAGGATTTCTCAGCGCGGTGAAGTGGCAGAAAGAGAGGGTGCAGCATTAGAAATAGCAGCTCACACATTCAACGATGTTTTATCGGCATTATGGGAGGAATATGGGCTTGCTGGATTAGAAGAGTATGGCTTAGAGGCTGTGGAGGCCGATGAGTTGTGGTCGCAGCAAATGAAGAAGATGCGCCCATTTGGAAAGTTTTTGAGAGAGTTAGAGGATTCGCGTTCAAAGGCTTCAATCGTTTCTAAATTCCCTTACAAACCAAAAATGGTTCCTGGTGTTGTAGGGCATATTCACGACTTAGTGATTACTGGTTTAACCGAGGGTAGAGGGAAAGCAGAAAAGTTAGCAATCTCAGGTAGAGGAGACATTGACAAAGAAGCAAGCGGATGGGCTTGGTTGGTTGCTGCTGGAAGGTCTGGAGGTCAAGAGTGGCAATTCTCACCTAACGCACGCGAGCGCGGGGGGGCGTGGAGCCATGCTGCTACTTTAGTTTGGAAAGAAGGGGAATTGATTGTTGAAGGCAAGGATTCAAACTACAAAGATGCACTTGAAAATTTGCGTAAAGCTTGTGGCCAATCTGAGCCTTTGCCGTGATTATTATTTCAGAAAAGGTTGTCTGTTGCCTCTTTAACATACATAAACCCGCTAATCACAATTGCGAAAAATATTCCATTTCTTATCCAACTGTCTTTCCATTGTGTTAACCATTTCTTGCCAAGTTGAACTCCTAAAATAGCCGATAAACTCAGACCAAAAATAAGTAAATATTCATCGGCAATCCCTTTGCCTTCAAATATCAAATATACGGGTATACGAGAAAGGTCAACCATCAAAGCAAGGATACTAGCGGTTGCTGCGTATGCCACCTTATCGGGCAACCTCTTCCTAAGGAAAAGTGCTCGTAAGGCCCCCTGGTGGCCCGTGAGTCCGCCGAGAAAACCTGAGCCAAATCCTCCAACTCTATCTTCTGCCTCTGGCAAACGCAATTTTGTCCAACGTTCTGTAACTGATAAAATTGGGAGTATTATCAAAGCAAGCCCTACAACTAATAAAAGGGGGTCTTTATGAATCTTAGACTGAAGTAGTGCGCCTAATATAGCGCCTAAAACCAACGCCCAACCAAACCTTTTGACCGCCGAATAGTCCACATGGCCTGACAAAACTTTCAGTTTCCAAGCATTATGAGTGCCGTGAACAATAGCTACCACTGCAATCGCTTCATGAGGAGGTAACCAAATCAAAACCACTGGAGTTAGCATTGTGGCTAATCCAAATCCTGCTGGAACGGTTAATGCAGCCGCAACAAAAGTGATTGCCAGACTTAACAATAGAAATACTGGCTCCATAATTTATCTTAATACTAAATGAAAAATAAGCATGCCCCTATCCCACTTAAGGTGGGTTGGAGTTTCTGTTGTAAATCCTATAAGCACCAGGTTCGAGGAAGATTTTGGAGGCATTCTGATGGTTAGCACCGTTTTGAAACATATTTCATCTGTTTTTTTAGGTGGGTTTTTCTTAATGGTAGGCATTCAGCATTTCACCGATCCTGTTTGGTTTGAGCCAATAGTCCCCTCTATTCTTGGAAGCCCTAGGTTTTGGGTCTATGCTAGTGGAGTGTTTGAAATTGGATTAGGGGCTGCCCTAATCGTGCCTAAAACTCGAAAATGGGGCGGATTATTTCTAGCTATTTTTTTAGTCTTATTGTACTGGGCAAATCTCAACATGTGGATTAATGATATTGCAATAGGGGGCACTAAACTATCAACACTAGGACACATAGTTAGAGGATTTGCCCAACTACTGATGATTGGTGTTGCCTTATGGGTTGGCGATTGGATTGATAAAAATAATATCGAAGATTAAAGTTGAGATAATCCAGAAGAAATGTCATTCCAAAGATCTTCTACATCCTCGATGCCGATGGACATTCTAACAAACCCTGGTCCAAGCCCTGCTGCAACTCTTACATCTTCAGGAATGAACATATGGCTGGAATTGAATGGGCATTCAACTAAACTCTCAACCCCGCCCAGACTAGTTGCTTCAAAAATCATATTCAATCCTCGCATGAATTTTAGAGCAGCTTCATCTCCACCTTTTACTATGAACGCAATCATTCCTGTTCCGTCAGGAATTATTCTTTTTGCTAATTCAAAATCAGGATGGCTTGCTAGGCTTGGATGGATGGTTTGGTCTACCATTGGATGTGCCTCTAAGCGTTTTGCGATTTCTGCAGCGTTAGAGCAATGCATAGGCATACGTACTGCTAATGTCCTGATTCCTCTTTCTAACAAGTAACAATTGTGCGGATCGGGGGAGCCTCCGAAATGAACTTTTTTGATGAACATCTCAGCGATTAATTCCTTGCTTCCAACAACTGCGCCGCCGATAATATCAGAATGGCCTCCGAGATATTTTGTGGTTGAGTGAATTACTAAATCAGCACCCATTTCTAGCGGCCTACAACCCCATGGGCTTGCAAATGTGTTGTCGATAACGAGTAATAATTCATGGCGTTTAGCAATCTCTGCCATCTTTTCAATATCACATATTTTTAGTACGGGATTAGTGATGGTTTCAATATAGAGCATTTTTGTATTTTCTTGAATTGCTGCTTCATATGAAGAAGGGTCTTGCATATCTGCCATAGTGGTTGAAATTCCAAACCGTGGTAATTCCTCAGTCATCAATCCATATGTCCCTCCATATACATCTGAGCTAGCTACAATGTGGTCTCCCTGAGAAAGAAGACCCATCAAAGTGGTGGAAATTGCTGCCATGCCGCTAGCGAATAATTCGCCATCTTCTGCGCCCTCTAAAGCACATATCTTCTCAACAACAGCTGCTGAATTCACGCTTGAAAGCCTAGAATATAGCAATGTGTGCTGTGCCCCTGCAGCCCACCCCGCATATCTCTCGTCAGTCAAATAGTAAGTTGAGGATTGGAAAATAGGAGTATTTACTGCCCCTTCGATGTGCTGCGTACCAGCATGAACTGCGTTTGTTGAAAATTTTCTTTTGTCGGACATATGGCTCACTAAATCTCTGTTTGCGCCTCTTGCACATCAACAATTCGCAGTATTTTTCCTTTGATTGTCGGTATAAACCCTTATTTCCGGTGGAAATCCCGTCAAAATGTCGGAATCATTCAATAAGTGGTGTCTTTTCGTTTATACTATGAAATTAGACAGTTTTGACCTTAAGCTCATTGAATTGTTGAAACAAGACTCTAGGGCTTCTGTAACATCGCTTGCTGAATCGATGGGTATTGCAAGGGTTACAGCCCATGATAGGATGGTCAGATTGAAGCGCGAAGGAATCATTCGCCGTTATACTGTAGATATTGATGCTAAAGAATGGGGTTATGATCTGCGGGCATTTATTTTTGCTAGATGTGAAAGGGGAAATGTCGATAGAAGAGATGTTGCTAAGAAAATTTGTGATTTACCTTATGTTGTTAGATGTAATGTCGTTGCAGGAGATTGGGATTTATTGGTTGAAGTTGTTAGTCCCTCAATGGATTCATTGGGTGATGCAATTTTAGATGGTTTGTCTAAAGTTGGCGGTATCGCTAGCACACAGACTATGGTGTCTTTCTATGACTATTCGGGTCCTGCTTATTCACTAAGATGAGTCTCGTCTTTTGCTGCTTCCATTTCTACTATTACGTTGCCAATTAGTAAAGTAATACCGCCCACTGCAAGCCAGGCTGAAACTGTAACCATATTTTCAACCATACCATAGAGTGTTGCCCAAACCGGTTCAAAGGCGTAGATTATCGCGGCATGGGTGGGGTTGAGGTGTCTCTGTAATGCGTTTAGTGCTACAATACAGATAAGGGAGCCAAATACTCCAAGGAGAAGAAGTGGTACAATTATGCCGTCTTTGTATGATAATGAAAGAGCGTTTACATCTTTTGCCGCAACTAAGCCAAAGATTCCTGCTCCAAACGCAACTACTGCAAATGATGTAAGTGCTACAGCAAGGGGATCCATTCTCTTGGTTATATCGTCGGTATAGATAATATGCAAGGCAAAGAATACTGCACATGCTACAGTTAGCAGTTCTCCCACTCCCCAGACAATATGGGGTGGGCCATCAATAAATCCAGCTCCCAATGTAGCTAAAACAACCCCTAGAGCCAATGTCCTAGTCGGTTTACGGTCACTCATCTTTACTGCAAATATAGCCGTGAATACAACGTATAAAGAAGTCAAAAAGGCTGATACCGAGGGTTCTACCGAATCTAGGCCGATCATCTGTAAAATAAATCCTGCAAGCATCACCCCCCCTAAGATTCCCCCTCCAATCCAGTTCTCTTTCGAGGTTAGTCCCTTTCTGGCTTTAGTAGAAAGAGATGCAAGTAATACAAAGGCAATCATAAATCTTGCAGATACTAAAACGCCTACTACTCCTGGTCGAGAATATTGTACAATCTCTGGCTCAGCAGCGTTTAATGCCTGCTTCATCCAAACAAAGGTTCCCCCCCAAAGAAAGGTGACCCCCAATAGGCCCAATGCGGCTTGTCTGCGGGTCACCATGTAGTGAGGCGGGAACAGCAATTCCTTGAGTTTGGCGGTAGGTGGGGGCGCCTGTTTGCGCCAAACCTCATGTGCTTGTGGGCTTGTCAGCGCTAATATGGGAGAGGTTGAATTCTGGAATCAGCCAATAGATACGGGAGATTTCCCTGAACCTAATTCTCATTTTGATGTGATAGTAGTAGGCGGTGGACCGGGTGGTTCGGCTGCTGCGGGATATCTCGCAATGGAAGGAAAGCGAGTGCTTCTAATCGAAAAGGGTGTTTGGCCGCGCGATAAAGTATGTGGAGATGCGGTCGGAGGAAAATCGCTAGGGCATGTGAAGGCCTTAGGGGTGAAAGCCAAGTTAGAAAGTTCTCCGCATTTCCGAGTTAATGGAATCGTATTCTCAAGCCCAAATGGTGCAAGTGTTAGAGTAGCACTGCCGGAGGAAGATGTTGAAAAAATGGAAGCGGGGTACTCGCTACCCAGGCAACAATTTGATTGGATTTTATTTGAAAGGGCTGCCGCTTTGGTGCTTGAAAATGGTGGAAGTGTAATTCAAGGCGGAGATGTTCGTGAAGTAAAAACTAGTGAAGATGGTTCTACTATCACTGGAGTAGATGTAAGAATTGGTGGACGCAAGGGTGAGATGTTCTCTTACAATGCAGATTGGACTGTGGGCGCTGGAGGGTATCAATGCCCTGTTGCTAAAAAAATAGTGCGGGATATGGCTAAAGAAGAAATGGTCGACAAAATGCATTATTGTGGTGGTTACCGAGAATATTGGAAGGGAGTGAAGGGTTGTGAAGGAAATGTTGGGAATATTGAAATTCATTTTGTGGATAGTGTAATTCCTGGATATTTTTGGCTATTCCCGCTTGGAAATGGTGTAGTCAATGTTGGAATTGGGATGGTTCTTGGACTATTGGATAAACAGAAGAAAAAACTGAGGCCTTTACAAGCAGACGTCATAGCAAATCACCCTTCTTTCAAAGATCGTTTTGCTGATGCTGAAATGATTCCTAAAACTGGAAAGGGGTGGCAATTACCGTTCGGCTCTCCTCGTAAGGGTGAGAAAAATCAACCCCGTAGGGCTTATGCTCCTGGGGCGTTGTTGATTGGTGACTCTGCGAGTTTAGTAGACCCGTTTAGTGGCGAAGGTGTTGGAAATGCTTTGGTCACCGGCGAGATGGCTGCTAGGCATATTATTGAGAATCGAGGGGGCAAAGAGTACCAGGATGAAATGTGGGCGCTTCTTGGTCCCGAGTTGACTAATTCTTTCAAAATGCAAAAGATGAGTCGGAGAAAATGGTTGCTAAATTGGTTTGTTGGCAAGGCTAGTAAAAAGCCGGCTCTACAAGAAATGATGACTGAAATGATTGCCAGTAAAGAGGCTCAAGAGAATTTACATTCGAAGTGGTTTATGTTGAAAACCCTTCTATTCTAAGGTGATGTTATGGGCGCGGAACTAAATGATGTTGATGCAGTATTTCTCGACCTTGATGGTACGATATATCTTGGTGGAGATTTGATTCCAGGTGCTCTAGAGTTTTTAGAAAGGTGTAATTCCAAAGGAGTGAGGCGGTTTTTCTTATCGAATAATTCAAGCCGTTCTGTAGAAGAATACGTAGAGAAGTTACACCGTTTTGGAATACCTTGTGAGTCTGAAGATGTACTATTATCGACTCATGATTTGTTAGCATGGCTGAATGAAAATAAGGTAAAGCGGACCTATGCGATTGCAACCAAGGGCATGTGCCAAATGATGGAAGAGGAAGGAATTTCAACCCGTGATGAAGACCCTGAATATGTAGTTCTAGGATATGATACTGAAATTAGTTATGAGAAATTGGAAACGGGAAGTATCCATTTACACAAGGGCGTACCGCTGGTAGCTTCGCACCCAGACATGGTTTGTCCATCTCCTGATGGAGGGTTGCCTGATGTTGGAGCTTACTTGGCTTTATTGAAAGTGACAACGGGGGTAGACCCTGTGCATATTTGTGGTAAACCAAATCCTGGTATGATTTTACATAAAATTTCAGACTTAGGCCTAGATCCTGCTCGGTGTGCGATGGTTGGAGATAGATTGTATACAGATATGGAGATGGCGATTTCTGCAAATTGTGTATCTGTGCTCGTTTTATCTGGAGAGGCTACAAGAGATGATTTACTACAATCTGGGCATGCTGTTGATGTTGTTGTTGGCTCAGTAGATGAACTCCTGAGGTGAAATTTTGGGGAGATTTGCAGAGTGGCTTTCTCGCCGGAAACGGTTTGAGCCTGAAGGCCATGTTGTTGCTGGAAGGTTGGCTGAGTTTAGATTATTGAAACTAACACGAGCGGTTGGAGGTAAGGCAAGGGTGTTGGAAGGAATACGAATACCCGATCCCGATGAAGGAGGCCGTAGAGAAATCGATATGGTTGTCGCTACTAAAGACGAGATATTATTTGTCGAACAAAAACATTGGTCGGGCTCATTTGTGATTAAGGAAGATGGGAGATTCTTTCAGACTAGAAATAATGGTGGAACTTTATTGCATAAAGATATAATTTCTTGGACTGCTCGAAAAGGCGACTTATTTTGTGAAGTTCATGAGAAACGTTGTGGCAGCCCTGCGCCACCTAGTCGTGTTGTACTAGTGTTTTCAAATTCAAATCTATCATGGTCGCCTTTACCTGAAGATGCGCCTGCGGAAGCATATGATGAAATGGGATTCATCAATATGATAGATGCAATGGAAAAAGAGCCCCCTGGTGATGAGTTGCAAACAACTCTAGATGGTTTTGGAACATGGGATACAATCCATCTTAATGGTGGAAAAACAATTCATGGAGATATCTTAGAATTGGGCGTTGAAAGAATTAGTTCTGCAGTTATCAATGTCAAGCATAAAGCAGGTTTTCTTTCTTTATTCACAGGAGTAAAAACTGTGATCGATGGGGATAAAATAATTACAGATCAATCGGGCATATTAGCTTCGATTGTTGGAGAGGATGGTAGTAGAACAATACCTTGGGCTAATATTGAAAAGATTGAACTTTCCAATACCAAGGCTGAATGGGGATGACTTTTTGATTGAAACTATTGGTTTTGCGGCTGGAGTTTTAGGCATCGTTGCATGGATTCCTCAAGTAAAAACTGTCTGGGTCGATAAGAGGCATGATGGTGTCTCACTACCTACTTTTGCCGTGGTTGCTATCGCGCTTACACTTTGGATGATTTATGGCATTATGCTGCCTTCTCCATCAATAATCTTCAGCAATGCGGCTGCATTAATGATGATTTTATCAGTAATTGTTGGGGTAGTTAGAATCAGAAATAATAAGTCCTAATTCGCTGACTTTGTGGTTGAAATAATTACTGCTCCGATCTTATATGGGTCTCCGTTAGATGCTGGTCTACGATCTTCTAGACGTCCAACCCATCCGTCTGCCGGTACTGAAGCTGGAACTCGTATTGAAGCCCCTCTATCTGAAACTCCGTAAGAGAACTGGTCGATTGATTGCGTCTCATGCAATCCTGTTAGACGTTGTTCGTTATGAGCACCATATACTGCCATGTGCTTTTCGATATTTCTTCCAAATGCTTCACAGATAGAGTCGAAAAGTTCCTTTCCGCCTTGGTCCCTCATTGCCCCATTAGAGAAATTGGCATGCATACCTGAGCCATTCCAATCCCCCTTGATCGGTTTAGGATGGTACTCGATATAATATCCATAATCTTCGGTCAAACGGTCAAGAAGGTATCTTGCAACCCATAGTTCGTCTCCTGCGCGCTTTGCTCCCTTAGCAAATATTTGGAATTCCCACTGCCCACATGCAACTTCTTGATTGATGCCTTCGAAGTTTATTCCAGCGTCTAAACACAAGTCTGCGTGCTGTTCTACCAAATTGCGCCCGTGGGTGTTCTTACCTCCAACCGAACAGTAGTAGAGTCCTTGTGGCCCAGGATATCCTCCTACTGGGAAGCCTAGAGGTTGTTGGGTTTCGACATCCATGATGAAGTATTCTTGCTCATATCCAAACCAAAAATCATTATCATCATCATCAATAGTTGCACGGCCATTACTAACATGGGGTGTGCCATCAGGATTCATTACTTCACACATTACAAGGAAGCCGTTCATTCTTTGCGGGTCTGGGAAGATAGCTACTGGTTCAAGGAGGCAATCAGATGCCCCTCCCTCTGCTTGCTTGGTTGATGACCCGTCAAACATCCATACTGGACATTCTTCTAAAGTTCCTCCAAAATCTGAACGAACCATTGTTTTGCTTCGCATGTTTTGTGTCGGCTCATATCCATCTAACCAGATATATTCTAATTTTGCTTTATCCATCATAGGTATCGCACTGGGGGTTAGGAGTACGGTATATTATACAATCGCACAATAATTGTGAAGTTTATCTTATTAAAAGCACAACTATTTACTTTTTTTTTAATCGTTTAACTAATTAAATTAATATTTTTAATTCAAATAAATAAAAACATTGGCTTAATTTTTAATTCATTTGTAATTTGCACATTTTAGGTTGGTTTAACCTAAACTCAATTATTTGCAGCGTCTTCTCCTTGCGGAGTAATAAGAATGGTTGAAGAATCGCGGATTATGTGAGGGATTGTCATCGTGGACATTGAGGTAATCACATGGACGGGGCAGGAATTTCCACATAATGGTGCGAGGTAGTCCTCTCCGGTTTCAGTCATAACCAATCTTATTCCGTGCCCCGCAGGGATTATTGCATCGATAGCTTGGAATTCCATTTTCATAGTTACTTGTTCTGTCGGGAATACGGTTCTTGGCTCATATCCTCCTGCATGATAGCGAATATCCATTGTTGCATGCCCAATTCGCACTCCTGTTACCGAGTCCTGCATTTCTACGAATACTTGGCCGCCATCAAACGCGGCGACTGCTTCGAGATGAAGAGAGATTAGTCCCGCCATATGGATCGAATCTGTTTCGGAAAGAGCGGGGCATTCCACTGTAACTGTTTGGGCACCCCCTCCTACAACACTAGTGCCTCCCACAAATGATCCGGTAGATTGGCAATCTGAAAGATCGACAATCAAATCTTCAGTATCTAACGGCGGCCATGTTTCTTCGATTCTCCATTGGCCGTCATTGCGCTGAATCTGCGCATGTAGGTCTGGTTTTGGACCAATCCCTTTGAGATAATATTCAAACCATTCAAACAAATCTTGGGCCCAATCCCATCTAGTCATATTTTGAATCGCTTCTCCACCATAACCTGAATCTTGAGCATTATGCTTGGTCCATTGGTCAGGATAGTTATGCTCCCACTGCCCTAACATCCCTCGCACGTCATAACCTGCTGCTACGTAATCAAGATACCAGTTTGTCCCTGACGGGCCCCCAAACACTTGGTGTGGGTCTACATTCCAATCTTGCATGCCTTGGACCCAATAAATACTACCATTCCAATTTTGGAAGGCTTTGTCGATATGTGACCGTTCGTCGTAATAATTAGACATATAAGGGTCGAATTCGCCTGCGCCATATGTAACTGGCCCTGCAAAAATCCCCTCGATTATATCTGGGCAGATATTATCTAAATCATCTCCATTATAGTCAACGGTGCTGCCAAAATAATTCATGTGCATAATTTGACTTCTAGCTTCTGCACTGCCATTTTTGTAGAGAAGTGGATGTAATGCAGTTGTTCCAGAAATAGGAACGATTGTTTTGAGATGTTCGCTACCGAGTGCTGCTGCTTCCCATTGGGTCGCTCCCTCGTATGATTTGCCATACAGCCCTACATTTCCATTGGACCAGTTTTGTTTGCCTAGCCATTCTACGGCATTATGTATCCCTAAGCCCTCTCCCGCTCCGCGATAATCGAAGCATCCTGTGCTTTCTTCGGTTCCGAATACGGAAACTTGGGCGAATGCATAACCATGAGGGATGAAATTTTCAAAAATAAATTCCCCTCGGCCCGCTCCCACGACATTGGTTGCGCCGGATTCTGAGCCCTGTTGGCCGTAACTAAAGTAGGGACTTATCACTGCAATTACTGGCACTTTTTCGCCCTCTTGTGTATTTGAAGGTAGCCAGTAAGAGAGGTGTACTTCTGAGGTGGCGGGCCCGGTTTCCCATATGTCTGATGTGTCGACTTCGATAAACGCGCTTTGTACATCTAATGCATAATGAGGGCCTTGTTCCAATACATAAGAAAAGGAGTGTGTCCAATTCCAATCTAAATTTTGACGGTCATATATGTCCGGATAAGGAGAAGGTTTTGCATCTTCTTCCTCGATTATATCTTCTGCAAAACAGCCTGAAAGCGGGGTTAAAAAAACCAAAATTGCGAGGGGGAGGGCTGTTCGCATTGGTTGGGGGTAATGGCTATGTGGCAAGAAGATGCCTCTTTCGTGTAGGGGAGAGTGTTATGCCTGTTTTAGTGACCGGTGCTACCGGATTTGTTGGCTCACATGTTGTACGGGTTTTGCTAGAACGTGGATACAAGGTTCATGCTGGAGAAAGAGTAGGGGGTCGTGCTGATTTCTTAAAGAAACTACCAGGGGCAGAAAATTTGAAAATTTTTGAAATGAATCTTTTTGACGTCGATTCTTTGCAGAGTGCTGCCTCTGGGTGTGAAGATGTAATTCACTGTGCTGCTGCATTACACATTAGTGCTAAAGATGTGCAGAAAGAAGTTGTTGATCCATCGGTCAAAGGTGTTGAAAATATTTGTTCTGTAATGAAGGGGGTGAAGAGAGTTGTTCACACCTCTTCTATCGCGGCGATTAGGCCAACCGCTTATTCAAATGATCAAACCTTTAGCAGGAAAGATTGGTGTAATGATGCTACACTAGAAAATAACCCGTATGGTTTAGCGAAGTCTTTAGCTGAGCAAAATATACGCTCCTGGGCAAAGAGGGGTTCTGTAAGATTGGTGACAATTCACCCATCGGTCGTTTTTGGACCTGTTTTGGATAAAAGACATTTAGAGGGGTCTATGTCTTATTTGAAACACTTCGTTAATGGTCCGCCATTTGTTTTAGATATGGAAATCAACTTTTGTGATGTGCGAGATGTGGCTATCGCACATGTCAACGCTTTAGAAATGGGCGATGATGGTGGGCGTCACATCATCCATACTAAGAAAATGGATATGAGAGATATTGGTTTGATGTTACGAAAGGAGCTTGGTGGCAAATGGGCGGTTCGTAGATTACCTAAACTATTAGCGTACTTTTTAGCAATTTTTCATCCGAAATTATCTATCAAAACTATTCGAAATAGTGTTGGAAAAAGAGTTAGTTATGATGTAGAGGATGCGTTTGAAGTTTTAGAAGTAGATATGACCCCTGGAAAAGAATCTATCATAGATGGTATCAATTCTATTCAAGCGCAAGGTTGACACGCATCATCGTATTAGCCCTTGGTTGATGGCAAGCGAAGCATGGGGGGTGCGGTGGGAAAAATGTACCTCCGAAATGTCACGGCGCTATATGGAAACCGCCAATAGAAAACAATCTTTGGTTTGCTTAGCTGCTGACAGAAATACAATGTCTGGATTGTTTGAATTAATCGACTTAGCAGGGCCTTATCTTGCCGCCCTGAAAACTCATGTTGATTTGATTGATGATTGGTCGGAAGATTCTTGGAAAGACTTTTGTCAAAAGGCAAAGGATGCTGATTTATTGATTTTTGAAGACCGTAAATTTGCAGATATTGGAAAAATTAGTAGGAATCAAATGGCAGGAATTTATGATATTCGTTCATGGGCAGATCTCGTTACTGCTCATCTTATTAGTGGCCCTGATATTGTGGATGGGTTAGCTGCTGGGTGGTCTGATATTGGGCGTTTTGGAGGGGTTTTGCTTCTTGCTCAAATGTCGAGCAGGGGCAATTTGCTTGACCAAGATTATACAGATCGTGTTGTGAAATTAGGCAATGAAAATGAAAATGTGTTCGGGTTTATAGGAAATGGTAGTCGTCCCGAGGAATTAGAAAAACTACGTCAAAAGGTCGGACATGGAAAAATGATATGGACGCCAGGAGTAAATCTACAAGTGGGAGATGGAGAAATGGGGCAGCGTTATGGCGACCCGCGGGCTGCTGTGTTGGCTGGTTCTGATTGCATTATAGTGGGAAGTGGAATTCATCGCGCTAATGATGTTGCTAAAGCGGCGGCTGATTATGCGAAGGCGTCTTGGGATGCTTTATCTGAGAGGATTTTATGAGCCAAGTTAATTTAATTGGATGGTTTATTGTAATTCCATTATTGGCTATTCTTCTTTGGTTTGTATGGTGGATATGGAATGCTAATTTTGTTTTAGACAAAAAATTATCTAGTGGGGATTTAGGATTGATAACCTCAACATCATACAAAGTGGATGAAGTGATTCGTGCGCCTGCAGGTAGTCGTGTTGATATGGCTGCTCAAGTAGTTGGAGTGGTTGGTAATATGCGAATGGCGCCGATGCAATTGCCTGATGGTCGAGTGATGATGGTCCCTGTTAGAGTTGAAGGAGCCCTTCCTTCCACGCATACCAGCCTGCAGCAGCCAATCCAGCAAAAATCGTTAGAACAATAATTAGGCGTTTTCCCTTACTAGAATTCTTCTTAGAGGTAGTAATTGGTTTGACTGCTATCGGGTTTTCTTCCGATGAAATTTCCAATTCAGTAATCACGTTTAGAGGAGGCAGTACGGGTAGCAAGAACTCTCCATCATCTTCTTCAACCTCGATTTTCTCAATATCTGCATCAGGGTGTATAATATCTAAATCATCTAATCCCGGAGCATCTGGAACTGGCCCTTCCACTTTATTCCAAATTGCGTCAAAGGCCGAGGATGAGACTGGCTTTTCTATCCAACCTAATGCACCGGCAGAATGTGTTGCATCATGTGCTAGTTCTGCTTGGTGGCGCGGTGCAGTGAAAATTATCCTGCATTCTCCGCCGTGCTCTCTCATCTCTAAAGCTGCTAAATGTCCATCTAAAGAGGGGATTTCCAGAGACATTACGACCAATTCAGGGTCTAGACGGATATATTCGTCAACCGCTTTATCTCCATCTTCGCATTCTACAACTAAAAATTCACGTTGTCTAAAGATGGCTGAAAGCCTATGGAGGGCCATTTGATTGTTGTCAACAAGTAGCACTGTGGGTGCTTCTGGGTCTTCGACATCTGTGACTCTCGCCATGGCTAACAGTCTTTGCAAACACCTTTGCCTCATGAATCAACCGCACAAAACGGGCGATTTTGTTCACTCCTCTTCGTCTATGACGATTTCGGAAGGCCCATCTCTTGGTTCAGAAAATGTTTCTCTAATTGCTTCAGAAGATGCTGTTGCATCATCTAATTCTCTTTTACGCGCTGGGGCTTTGATAAATTGTAATTGTAATTCACTGATTATTCCGTTTAGCATAGTGGATTCTTTGTTTGTAAGATT
>Ga0066836_10000475_pt1 | contig 19177 bp, 20 predicted proteins | sample ETNtaG_18_FD_71568 | JGI IMG/M metagenome (GOLD analysis project Ga0066836, IMG submission 71568) | Marine microbial and viral communities from oxygen minimum zone, Eastern Pacific Ocean - ETNP201302SV91 | ecosystem: Environmental > Aquatic > Marine > Oceanic | place: Pacific Ocean: Eastern... | reverse complement strand
CTCGAATGGCTTCGGACACGGTTTCGAAATCCCCTCTGGTTCAGATATCCAGAAGTTAAACCGCCCCGGTGAGCGCTGGTCCAGCGAAGCGGAGTCCATGTTGGGCCATGACGGAGCAAGGCCATACTTGTCCCCAGTAGCCGATCACAGGAGGGGTTGGTCTCACGAGATCCCAGAATCAGCCAAGAGATCGCCATCTTCTAGAGGGGGCAGGGGCGGTGGGCGGCCACAGAGGGAGATGCACCCTGCAAAGTGCACCCTTTGTGGATCACAGACGAAGGTTCCATTCAAACCAACTCCCGGAAAACCACTGAGATGCCGTGACTGCATGGACAGGGTGGAGTCTGGGAAGGCAAGCAAGGACGACCTAGCCAAGGAGAGGGAGGTCATGAAGAAAGCAAGGGGCAAGGCACAGAAGGAGTTCGGAGTAAAACTGTTCATCGGTGGAGTGTCTTACGATGCCACGGAAGATGAACTAAGGGATGCCTTCTCCGTACATGGTAAACTGAATGACGTCCATATGGCAATGGATAAGGAAACCAAGAAGCCGAGGGGTTTCGCATTTATCACATTCAAAGACAAGAATGAAGCCAAGGCAGCAATCAAGGCAATGAACAAGTCCGAATTCAAGGGAAGGAGAATTTCCGTCGAGGAATCATCCTCCGGAGGACGAGGGAACAGCAAGAGAAGACGAAGAAGGTAGGATCTCGAACCGAATCAGACATAGAAGTCAGATGAAGCCTCGGGTTCCCCCATTGCAAGGTAGTCCTCAAGGGGTCCATCCCCTCCAATCTTCTCCATCAGCCTGGCAGCCGTCTCTTTAGTGGTATCAAGATCGAGATCCAGCGGGACTTCGAAGGCCTGCTCTATCCATTTGGCCATCCTGTCCGCTGCGAGGACATCGGAGCTCGCTCCGACCGTCTCCGCGATGACGCCGAGTGATGGCACCCCCAATGTCGTAGACAACGATAGTACCATGCCAGCAACTCCGATCATTCCGCCCTTGGGCTGGCCCCTACTTACGATAATATCCTCTTTCTCGAGGATCTTCCGGAAACCTTTGTCAGAGCAGACTGCGTAAATCGATCGGCATTCCGGTTCCGCAGCCAATCCCGCCAGGACAAGCACACGACTCGCCTCAGAATCACTAGCCAATCCAAGAATCGCCTCCGCGACCTCGAACTGCCCGGGAGCAGTCATAGGCTGCATGACTCCCGTGATGATGCACACGTTCTCGCCATTAGGGAGAATAACCGCAATTATGTCCAACCTAGGTGGTCCAATCAAACCCTCGCCAGATAGTGTCGCATGAGGGGGGAAGTCAGGGTGTAGAATCCATCCGATGGTTCTTGAGGGGTGCTTCTTGATTAGTCCGTCAACCATAATTTTCCCCACGTTGCCCACTCCAGGCACTGCTTCTAGAACCATGGAGTGCATTGGGAGGCCGTCTCCCTCAAGCCAATGGACTCTTGTCCTATTCATGAATCATCATCCTTCCTGGGGCTCGGGAGAGATTTGACCCATTCCTCGCTGCCAGCATCCTGTCGTTTCCTACGCCTAGCTCCCTGGGGGTCTTCTGGAGAGAACTTCAGAGCCGTCGCTGACTCCATCTTCCCGCCACACTCTTTGCACTTCGCACCAAGGCCAAATGACTTGCATTTGGTACAGCGTTGAAGCCTAGTTCTAGCCATGGACGAAGACGAGCCCCTCGATGAGGTTCATGAAGTATCTTCCCAAATTGGGCCATTCAGAGCCTTTCAATGGCTATCGATCCTTCTACGGACGCCATCTTCTTCAACGCAGCCTCTTGGGCTGCTTCCCACACTGCCTCTGCAGACGGGTAATCTGGTGCTTTGATGTCGACCCTGTAGTTGGGCGCGCCATCATAATGGCAAGTAAGGGTGACTTCCTCCTCTCCATCAGCACAATCCTCTGCAGCCTGCAGGGCGCCACTAATGGCCCCTACTCCTTCGGGACCCCATACCTTGATCTCAAACAAACCCCTAATTTCCACGAATGGCGGAACAATATTCTCGATTGCCAGTTCTGTTACAACTGCTATCCAGGCCCCCTCGAACCCAGCCTCCTCTAGAGCACTCTCAGTTATGGCGCACTCCTCTAGGGCCCCATAAAGAGAGCCAAATAACTCCTTCATCTCCTCCGAAACTGAAGTCGTCTTGACTCCGTCCCAACCAATCCTCTCTGCGGCCACTCTCATGATCTGGGTTGCTCGCTGCTCGTTCTTCCAGGACTGAAGCGCATCCCTCCTCCGCTCCTCAGAAACGGATTTTATTGAGAGAGTGACACTGTCCCTCTCCCTCTTTATCCCGATTACCTTAGCCACCACTCTCTGGCCCTCTCTAAGATGGGCCCTGATGTTTCTGACCCATCCGGTAGCGACCTCTCCAATGAATACGAAACCCTCCCTCTCTGGATAGGAATCCAGGTTTAGATATGCCCCGTTCTCTTTAACGCTCTTCACGGAGCAAACGACCAACTCACCTTCTTCAGGCCAGTCGTTCGCTAAATCCGCCAAGATGCTGCCCCTCTAGTTCAGAACCTCAACCACAGTACATCCGGTTAGGTTGGCAAGCCCGCCAGCTGATTCTGCAAGGGTCGATCCACAAATTGGACATGCCACTGTAGTCGAAGCTCTATCGAAGAGAGTGGTTTCGTTTCCGCAGTCTTTGCAACTAACTCTCAGGAATTTTCCGGCCAATAGTTCACCTCAGTTATCCACAAGTTCGAACTTCCTAGCTCTCTTTCCCTTTGGGGAATGGGCCTTTCCGGTCTCAGTACATCTGAATACTAGGTTCACTCTCTTTGTGGGCTTCTCTCCCGATGGTTTTGGCCTAGGGAAACCTCTGTACCCAGCAGTGACTCTCCTAAATCGTCTCTGCCCCCACTTTAGTTCGCTTGCCCTCCTCTTCTTGACCCTCTCAACGGTGTGCTCGGTGTGCTTTCCGGCATAGGGGCTGTAACGCATAATTTTCCTCGGCATCTTGACCATTCTTGCCCCTCCTAACTTCTTGTGCGCCGCGAGCCACCGATGACCCGTATATGAATCTAGTCGAGCGATTCGACCAGATGCCATGGCCACACACAAGAAAAACACAAGAATCTAGTCTTTGCCCGCAACTCATGTTTGGAGGCGAAGGGATAATCTGGCTGTCCTTCATGATCATGGCAATAGGGAATAGTTTTCATCGAATGGGCCCGTCCTTTGATAGGAGTCGATTCGGTTTTCCATTGTTGCTCTTGGGCTTGACTTGCCTTATCCTGCTGCCCGATGAATTAACCGAAGGAGGAATCGAACTTCATGAGGCGATTCTACAATCAGTTTCCATTGCCTTCCCCTTTGTAATCGGTGCAATGATTATTTTTCTCAATTCTCCGACTTATGGTGAACCCAGAATGTCAGGACTTGTTTCTGGTTGGCTCTTGGTCACCGTTTCGTGGATAGCCCTTTTCTATGTGAGTAACCCATTATCTATACTAGGGATTGCTAGGGGGGCTTTGTCAATTCTGGGAGTTTTAGCAAGCCTAATTGCAATCATTATTGGGTCGTCACTAATTGAGAGGTCATCAGGATTTAGGAATGAATCAGATCCACTCACGAATGAGGAAGAGGTGCTTGTGAGGACGATTCTAGAAAGGCGATTAGGAGGGAGTTAGTATGGTCATAGGATTATCTGAAGCCCTACTGCTTGTTTCAGGAGGGGGACTACTTTTCTCCTCATTCGCACTAATCCATTTTGCCTCGTGTTATAATCAACACAACCGCTCGCTTGCTTTTTCTTCTACAATTGTCATCGGAATCGCCTCATTCTATTCAGGCATCAATTCCACAAACTACGGTAAATTGGAATTCTTGGAAATAGCCATGACCTCGGCAATAATAGGTTTGCTAGAACTCTTACCCATCTTTTTGGCAGTAGCTACATTGGTATTGTTCAGGATAAGCCTCTTAACAAATCGGTCGGTGGACGCGTCGTCTTAGCAGGGTGAAACGCATGTCAAAGGGTACACCGAGTATGGGCAAGAGGCAGAAATCCACCCATATTAGATGCAGGAGATGTGGACGACACTCGTATCACAAGCAAAAGGGACAATGCGCAAGTTGCGGGTATGGTGATACAGCCAGACTTAGGAAGTTCAGGTGGAATAAGCGCAATAGGTCCATGTCTCAGAAGAAGTGATGCATGCCGGAAATGCCTAAGTCTTGGTTGCACACCCGGGAACGATAGCCGATGTGCGGTATCATCGGAATAGTTGGCGCCCCGGGAACTCAAGTCGCTACTTCTGTCTATGACGGCCTTATTGTTTTACAGCATAGAGGCCAAGATGCAGCTGGAATAGTTACCAGCGATTCTGATAATATATCTCACCGGAGAGCAAATGGTTTAGTCCGAGACGTCTTTCTTGAGCGCCACATGAAGAAATTAGTCGGTTCAATGGGGATTGGACACGTGAGATACCCAACCGCAGGGTCCAACTCTTCCTCAGAGGCACAGCCATTCTACACCAATACCCCATTTGGAGTCAGTCTAGCCCATAATGGAAATTTGAACAATACCCCTGACATTATTTCTGGTCTTCTAGAATACGATCATCGTAGAATTAACACTAGTTCTGATTCAGAGGCCCTTCTCAACCTTTTTGCCGCAGAAATCCAGAGATCAGTAGATGGCCGACCAGGCGGGATGGACGCTCTGGGCGAGGATGACATCTTCCGAGCAGTCGAGAGGACTCACTTGAGAGTAGAAGGAAGCTACAGTGTAGTATGCCTAATTACCGGCTGGGGGATGGTTGCATTCAGGGACCCCTATGGCATACGTCCACTATTTATGGGAAAGAGAGCGGTCGGCAACTTCACGGAGAGGCTAGTATCCTCAGAAAGCGTCGTTTGCCAGTCAATCGGCTTCGAGATGGACAGGGACGTGAACCCAGGAGAAGCAGTAATCGTCAGGATGGACGGTCGGATAATTTCAGAGGTTTGCCATCCCAAAGTTACTCACACACCATGCGTTTTCGAGCATGTTTACTTTGCTAGGCCAGACTCTGTGATTGATGGCATCTCAGTCCACAAGGCTAGGTTGAGGATGGGAGAAGCTCTTGCAAAGAGAGTCACAAAATCATTCCAGGAAAATGAAATTGAAGCAGTGATCCCAGTCCCAGATAGTGGACGAATCGCTGCTCTAGGGCTATCTAGCGCATTGGGCATCCCCTACCGAGAGGGATTTGTGAAGAACCGTTACATAGGGAGGACTTTCATAATGCCGGGGCAGAAGATGAGAAAGGATTCGGTTAGGAAGAAACTGAATACAATCGATGAAGAGTTTGAAGGAAAGACAGTTCTGATTGTAGATGATAGCATAGTCAGAGGGAACACATCTAGGAGAATCGTCCAAATGGCGAGAGATGCCGGAGCATCAAGAGTGCTGTTCGCTTCATCATCCCCTCCAATCATTCATCCGAATGTGTATGGCATCGATATGCCGGCTAGGGGGGAATATGTCGCTTATGGTAAGACAAATGAGGAGATTTGCAACTCTATAGGGGCCGACTGGCTGATCTACCAGGAACTAGAGGACCTTGTAGCGTCCTGCACGGGTGCGGGTGCAGACTCTCCAGCGGATTTCGATTGTTCTTGCTTCAATGGGGTATATGTTACCGGAGGGGTTACCGAGGAGTACCTCAGCAGGATCGGGCAAATTAGGGCCGACTCCAAGAAGGAGCAGGCATCAGTTTGACAGTAGTTCTGCAAGATGGTCTTTGAGCACTGGCAGTGCATCTTCCCACGTAGACACGATTCCGTAATCCGCGACACCAAAGATTGGGGCTTCCGGGTCCTTGTTTATTGCTAGGATAAATTTGCTCGAACGCATTCCGGCGAGATGCTGGATTGCCCCACTTATACCAACTGCGATGTATAGGTTTGGAGTTACCGTTTTCCCGGTTTGGCCCACTTGCATGCTATGCGGAATCTCATCCCAAGTATCCACTGCAGCCCTGCTTGCTCCAACTGCGGCCCCAAGTACGTCTGCGACTTCGTTTAGGTGGGTGAAGTTTGCCGGGTCACCCATCCCCCTCCCCCCGGAGATGATAATATCCGCCTCGGAGACATCGAGCCTTTCACTCGCCCTTGCCAGTGCTTGTTTGACTGCAATGGAAACCTCCTGCCTGACATCAACCGTAGTGGTTTCTGCACTACCCCCCTCTCCTGCAGATTCGAATGAATTAGCCCTTAGGCTGATCGCGCAAGGGGGCGAAATACTAACTTCCTCGATCGCCTTACCTGAGTATATCGTCCTAGTCACCGAAAAACCATCTGTTAGGGTAATCACATCTTGCACGACCGGGATGCCCTTTGAAGCAGCTATTGACGAGATCAACTCTCTACCAATTGCGGATGACGAAGAGAGGATAAGATCCCCCTCAACCAAGGGTGACAGGGACTTTGACCAAGCCAAGCAATCGTAGGTCTCGAAGCAGTCTCCTTCCACTGAGATTACTTTTGTAACGCCAGAAATATGTGCTGCATCGGAGGACCCCACACCTCCAGGGCAGATGACCGTGATTGTTCCTCCTAGGGAGGATGCAGCTCCGACTAGTTGTGCAGTAATCGGGTGCAAGGCACCATTGCTAGATTCTGAAATAACCGTCGTTCTCATTTTTACACCTCTAGATAACGTTCGCTTCTCCCCTCAGTTTGTTAACCACCTCGGGAACCGACTCTGAACCAACGAATTTCTGCCCTGGCTGCTTCTCTGGTGGAGAAGAATGAGACTTGATGCTGACCCTTGAATTGCTTGCATCAACTCCCAAATCATCAGGTGTTAGGGAATCTATGGGCTTCTTCTTGGCCATCATTATTCCTCTGACATTTGGCCTCCTAAGCTCCGAGTCCCCTTTGTCAAATGTGAAAATACAGGGAACCCCAACTTCCACCTCTTCTAAACCTGAAGGGCCTAGACGAGTAGCAGAGGCTACCCCTCCGTCGATTGACACGCCTGTGACTCCGCCTACGCAGGAGAATCCCAAAGAGCTAGCCAAACCAGGTCCAGTGGAACCGCTATTTGTGTCTGCTGCCTGCTTGCCACACATCACCACATCGCACCCAGACTCCTTTACTGCTGCAGATAGGAGAGATTGGACTTGGATGCTGTCAAATGAGGACTCAGTCAGGATATGGATTAAACGATCTGCTCCTACTGCTGCAGCCTCTGTGAGGCATTTGGCGGCTCGTGCAGGGCCGCATGTAATCGCCACAACATCACCGTGGCCAGACTCCTTCAACTTGATAGCGTTCTCCAGGGCATACTCGTCATACGGGCTAATTGACCACTTTGTGATCGAGGACTCATCTACCCTGCCTCCACTTATGCCAATCTTGGCAGTAGTATCCGGGACTTGCTTCAGAAGAACTGCCACTCCCATAATGCTACCCAGTTCACGGGGTCGGAGGCGGCTCTTTCAATATTGGGACGGCAGGACCTTGCGGTTCAAGGCTCCCTTGTGAAAGACTGAATGCCCGTGATATACCTTCCCAGTATCAAATTGTGGATATCATGTGTGCCCTCATATGTCTTGACCGACTCTAGATTGGCCATATGCCTCATCACTGGATACTCATCGAGAATTCCATTGGCACCATGGATGTCCCTTGACATGCGAGCGATTTCAAGAGCCATGTCGACGTTATTCATCTTGGCTAGGGAAATCTGCTCTGGAATCCAACTACCATCATCTTTCTTCTTCCCAATGTGATATGCCAATAATTGACCTTTGGTAATCTCGCGAAGCATCCAAGAGAGTTTATTTTGAACGAGTTGGAATGAAGCAATAGGATGCCCAAATTGAATTCTACTTAGAGCATATTCTCTAGCAGAGTTGAAGCAAGATTGTGCTGCCCCAACAGCCCCCCAAGAGATCCCATACCTGGCATTATTGAGGCAGCTGAATGGGCCTCTGAGGCCCTTTACATCTGGTAAAATCCTATCCTTTGGGATTTTGCAGTCTTGGAAAACCAACTCGCTGGTAACACTAGCTTTGAGTGAGTGCTTCCCCTTCATTTCCGGAGCACTGAAACCCTCATCTCCCTTCTCAACAATGAAACCACGGATTTCCCCATCTAACTTGGCCCAAACAACTGCTAAGTCTGCAATTGTCCCATTCGTGATCCACATCTTTGCCCCATTCAGAAGGAAGTGGCCCCCCCTGTCTTCCGCACGAGTGATCATGTCTCCGGGATTGGACCCATAGTCCGGTTCAGTAAGGCCGAAGCAACCGACCAAATCGCCTTTTGCCATCCCAGGCAAATACTTCTCCTTCTGCTCCTCGCTTCCGAAGTCCCATATCGGGTACATCGCTAGAGAGCCTTGGACGCTGGCAAATGAGCGAACACCACTATCCCCACGCTCCAACTCTTGACAAATTAGTCCGTATGCAATGTAAGAGAGGCCAGGACAACCATATCCCTTCAAAGGAGCTCCAAGGATCCCCATCTCTCCAATCTCAGCCCTCCATTCGTCTGGGAAAACCCCATCTCTGCATGCATCCTCAATATTCGGCAGAACCCTTTCTTCTACCCAGCCTCGTACCATGTCTCTAACCATTCGCTCTTCCTCGGTCAGCAAGGAATCGATGTCGTAGAAGTCTAACGCCTCGTATGCCATGTTCTCAGCCCTTCGCGAACAAGTTTACACATGAATTTATGCTCGGCCTTTTTTCCTCGCAAGCATCCTTTCTTCCCTGATCACACCTTTCCGCTCTTCTTCACTACCGATCTTTTTAGTAATCCACCTGCTAAGTCTTGGCGAAGAACTGGTCAGCAGAGAGACAATCACCAAAGTAGTCCCTCCAAGAATGATAATTCCAATCCAGATTTCAAGCATCGACCCTCCCTCGCTTTGGGTAGCAGTTGTGAATGATACGATGGTCCCACTATCGGTGATTATCCACCCATCAAAGGCCCCCGTTCCCCATGTTGAAACAACCCTCTGTCCCGAGATTGAAATGTCGAAATCAGTCGCGTCAGTATTATCCAACCAGTGGAATGACTTTCCCTCATCTAGGTCATGTTCGATTAATCCAAAGGGAGCCATTGAAATCAAGGAATTCCCATCTGTTTGGATGTTGATTCCAGTCATAATTCCCTCGAATCCTTGCAATTGTACGATATCATTGTCATAAATCGTAGTTTTTGATGGATCTTCAATGTTCATTCTAATCCTGGCAATGGTCAAGTCGGAGGAGATGACAACACATTCCATTGTGATACTTGATGGGCACGCGACGTCAACCCAAGGATTGCCATACCCTCCGATCCAGAATAACTCATGCTCTTGATTAATCACTCCAATTCCATCGACGCTTGACGAAACGATACAGATGTTGTAGCCCCGAATGCAAGAAATTGCATTCACGTCGCTTTCACCCCTATTTTCGAGAGGTATCGCCTCCACCCCCCCTCCATCCAGGCTCCTGAATCTCCAAATCCAACCACCTTCTCCACCAATGTAGGCCCAACTACCATCCCCATTCCAAGAAATAGCCTTGAGTTCTGTGCTCCCGAAGGTCGAAGCACCACCTGCGCTCTCTATGGTGCTATTGGAGGAAAAAAACCTCAATACCAGGCCTTCTTCGCCTACCAGAAGTGCAGTTTTTCCACTAGGGTGGAACGAAGCATCCATTAGAGCCTCGCCCCCAATAAAATCAACTTTTGAATTGTTTCTTGGAGATTCAGACTCCATTACGAAAATCGCAGATTCGGCCCCATAGGCTAGAATGGACTTTCCATCCGGAGAAACTACCGCCCCCTCTATTCCAAGATCACCCTCGTCAAGAATTACGACACTTTCCATGGTGACGACCGACTGTGCATCTACAAGTGGCGAAAAAAGTAGGACAACGATTCCCATTATTGCCAGGAAATATCCCTTGCCCATGTGTGTCGGAGACGATGTGCCCGTTTAGCCCTTGTACTAGTTCGATATTTTATTCTGGGTCGGCAGTATTGAAGAGACCCTGTTCATTCGGAGGGGTATGGAGCGATTCGACGTTCGCAGGGGAATAATCAAGGAAGTAAGTGCAAGCGGCGGACTGTCTGCTCTTGCAAAGGAGTTCTTCGACGAAGTCAACAGCCCCGCTGACAACGCTTTCGAAGCTTCACATGGGGTGATGACATCTATTGAAGCCAGATATGAAAATGGAGCAATGATTGTTGATATCACTAATGTTCCTCCCAACTTCGAAGATCCAGAAGCAATGAAGTCCGCCATGGAAGATAGGAAGAGGTGGACGGCCTTCCTAGACAAGGCGACTGGTTACAATTCTAAGCAACGAGGGGATAAGGCGAAGGAATGGGCGAAGAAGGCCTCAAAGGCAAAGTCCGCAGTCTCTGCAGCAAAGCACTTCATGGGGTTGTCAGGAAGTATCACAGGGGAGAAGAAGGAACAGGCAGAATCCCTGATATTGGAGATTGAAACGCTTCTGGATGCCAATGACAATACTAAGGCGTCGAGCAGGGCTCAGAAGCTCAACAAGCTGTTCAACTAGGTGGCCAAATGTCCAAGGAAAAGCCTCCTGAATTAGATTTAGAATCCAGAGAACGAATTGAGAGGATGTTCTCTGGTTGTCAAGAGGTCGTTGGGATAAATCATGTAGAATCTGTACTTTCCGGTGGTTCAAGTCATTCTGGCGACCGTGAATTGGTAGCTTATGTAGGCCTGGAGCCAAGTGGCAAGGCTCATCTTGGTTGGATGATACTCGCTGATACAATTAGAAACCTAATTGACGAGGGCGTTAATGTAATCATCTTGCTCGCTGACTGGCATGCATGGGTAAATGACAAGTTTGGAAGAGACATGGAGAAGATTTCCATAGCTTCTGAGTACATGTCTGAGATGTTTAGGGCAATTCTCGGAAATCCCCCGGAAGGCAAGGGCCCCGGAGAGATACAATTCGTCCGGGCCTCTGAGGTAATGGATTCGGGAAAATACTGGGAGCGGGTTCTGCGGTGCTCAAAGAACATGAGCCTCTCAAGGGTTCGCAGAACATTCAGCATCATGGGTCGAGACGAGGATTCATCGGACCATGATCTAGCAGCATTCTACTATCCTGCTCTACAATCTGCAGATATCTTCGAGTTAGGAGTTGATATCGCATTCGGTGGAATGGATCAGAGAAAGGCGCACATGTACATGCGTGAGGTGGCCGAGAAAAACCACTGGATTAAGCCAACTTGCATCCACACTCCGATGTTATCCGGGCTAAAGGGGCCAGGAGGGAGAATGGACTCTTTCGATCACAAGATGTCCAAGTCCGACCCCGGGAATGCAATATTGCTGGATGATGGCATTGAATCCATTAGGTCCAAGATGCGTAAGGCATTCCTAGAGGTCGGGAACCAAAACTCTCCAGTTTTCGAAATTTCCAGATATGTAATAATTCCAAAAATAGGAAAGATTACTGTTTCCCCAGATCCCAAGTACGGAGAGGTTTCGGAGTGGGACGATGCTCAGTCCTTCATCGACGCAGTCTCAGATGGAAAAATTCACCCATTGGATGCTAAGATGGCGATTGCCGATGGCCTCTCAGAAGTGTTATCTCCAATTTCTGACCATTTTTCCGGACAAAAAGAACTTCTGGAATCAGTCAACAATATCACTGGTGGAAACTAGTTTCAAGCCTAATGTGCGACTAGAGGGACGTTAGTCCACAGGTATGATAATGTAGGCCAACCCGGAAAGGGAGGAATAAACGTGCAAGAGGTAGGAATCGATGACATCGCCTTGCACTTCCCAAGGCTCTATTTTGCCATGCAGGACTTCGCCGAATTCAGAGGAGCCGACTATGGGAAACTTAGCAAAGGATTGGGGCTGGAGGCAATGGCAATTCCAGATGTCCACGAGGATACTGCAACTATGGGGGCAAACGCTGTTTCCAGATTGATTGACAGAAATTCTCTAGATCCATCTTCAATTGGCCGAATTTATCTTGGAACCGAATCCGCCCTTGACGGAGCAAAACCTACCGCGACCTACATCATGGATATGCTGGAACAGCGATATTCGCCAAAGTTCGGTGCAAAATGTTTCAGAAACTGCGATGTTGTTGATATGACATTCGCTTGCATTGGAGCAGTGGATGCAATGCATAATACCCTTGATTGGGTAGCCAGGGGGGGAGAGGTTCGAAATCGAATAGGAATTGTCGTTTTCGCTGATAACGCAAAGTACGACCTTGGATCTTCTGGAGAATACACCCAGGGGGCCGGAGGAGGGGCGATACTAATTCGTCACAACCCCAGATTATTGGCAATTCCAGATATTTGGGGAGTTTCCACAATGCCAGTCCACGATTTCTTCAAGCCCAGGAGGGAGATAGAAACAAGAACAGTGGTGGAGAACGTTCTAGAACTTGCAGAGGAATCAGGAGCTCGCATCACTTCAAACCTGGCTGAGAAGATTCTCAAGCTGTTACCTCGTTCCAAGAAGAAGAACGACCTGATTTTTGAGAATGAGAAGATAATGATACACAAGGATACTCCAGTTTTCGATGGACAGTTTTCCAATCGATGCTACTCCGAGTCGGTAAAGCAGGCTTTCATAGATTTCCGCCGGAAGGCAATAGATGAGGGGAGATACGAACCCGATTCTGATGAAATCCTAACCAACCAATGGAGTCGTATAATTGTCCACCTCCCATACGCATTCCAGGGCAAGAGGATGTTTCCTGACGTATTCCGTCATGACCGAAGGGATCTCCCGATGTGGTCGAAGATTGTAGAAGAGATAGGTTTGGAGCCGTTGCCATCGGACTATCCAGATACTCTCGATGGGATTGAGGAATTCGAGAAAGCAAACGACTCTTACCGGAGACAGATTTCAAAGACTGACGAGTTCCGAGCCTTCGTTCATGAGCGTATTGAGAAGACTCAAAGAGCTTCAAGCCTAATCGGCAATCAGTACACTGGCTCTATCTTCCTTGCGTTGATGTCGGCCATGGAATCAGACTACCTGGAGGATGTAGAAATTGAATCTAACAGGATCGGACTGTGCGGGTATGGATCAGGTGCAAAGGCCAAGGTGTTCGAGGGAATTGTTCAGCCTGGGTGGAGGGAGATCGCCTCTCGCTTCCATCTTTTCGAGCGCTTATCCACACGACACGCGATCAATAAGACGGTCTACGAGGCATTGCATAAGGGTAAGAGGAAGCGTTCTGTGGTCAAACCAAGCACTGAGTTCGCTTTGGTCAGCGTAGGCTTGGAAGGGGATTTAGAAGGCCAAAGAAGATACCAGTGGATTGCGTGACTCACTCTAATATTTCTGCAACCGATTCAACGAAGAAATCCACTTCTTCCATTGAATTGTAGTGTAGAACCCCTGCTCTAAGGACGCCTTCTGGCTCTAGCCCCAGGGCTTCCGTGAGCTCCAGGGCGTAGAAATTACCAGCCCATACGAAAATCCCTCTTTCTGCTAACCTCTCTCCAATTTCCTTTGCACTCATTGACGGATGTGTAAATGAAACGGTTGGGGCCCTCTCTGAGATCCTGCTTGGTTCGGTAATCCCCCAAACCTCAACCCCCTCAATCCTGCCTAGGCCTTCTAGCATTCGTAGGCAAAGGTCCTGCTCGTACTCCTCAATAGCACTGAATGCCTCGATTAGGGCTTCTCTCCTACTTAGTTCGGGATTGCCACTAACCTCCCTCCCGACCCATGCGATGTGTTCGATAGCGGCTTTGGTCCCCGCCATCCCCTCGTGGCTCTGAGTCCCAGTCATCCACCTGAATGGTAACTCCTCCGTCGCAACTCTCAACTTTGCTACAGGAAGTCCCTCCAAACGTTCCTTCTTGCCCCAAAGTATGCCTTGGTGAGGTCCGAAGAACTTGTATGGCGAACATAGAAGGAAATCACACCCCAACTCAGAGACGTCAATCAGTGCGTGTGGTGCGAAATGTACAGCATCAACGACTACCTCAGCACCGACACCATGTGCAATTTCTATGATCTTCTTAACATCGTTAATCGTTCCCGAAAGATTGGAAGCAGCACCTACGGCGACCAAAACTGTTCGTTCCGTAATTGCTTCATACGCTGATTTCATGTCCAAAGTGCAGTCTTCTGACCTAATGTCGATTTTTCTTAGTGTGGCTCCCGACCACTCTGCTGCTAGAGACCAGGGGCCAACGTTTCCGTCATGGTCTAGCCTAGTTACTACCACCTCGTCTCCTGGGCCCCAAGTTCTGCTAAGGGCACCAGCTAGTTGGAAGTTCAGACTCGTCATATTTTGCCCGAAGACAATCTCTGCTGGGTCATCACAACCTATGAAATCGGCACATGCCTGTAATACGTCCGAAATCAACTCATCAGTCTCCAATGATGTCGCAAAACTCATTCCAGTATTGGCATTGTTACTCAATAGATAATCGCTCATTGCATCAGTAACCGAAGAGGGGACCTGACTGCCCCCGGGACCATCAAAGAAAACTGCCTCTCTTTCTCCAGCAATTCTTCCCAGCGATGGGAAGCAACTTCTGATCTTCTCTATTGGGAACACTTGGTCAACCACTACTCCGGGGAAATTGATCTATTGATCACAATCCTCTGGACTTCTTGCGTCCCCTCGTATATTTGGGTAATCTTGGCGTCTCTGAAGAACCTCTCAACTGGGAAGTCAGTTGTATAACCATAGCCGCCTAGGACTTGGACCGCTCTTTCAGAAACCCACATCGCTGTGTCTCCAGCGAACAACTTTGCCATACTCGCATCCTTTGTATGGCGGGGGGCTCCCTCTCTGTAATGCCTTTCTTTGGCTAATGCTGCTTTGTAAACCATCAGTCTCGCAGCAGTGGTTTTTGTGGCCATTTCTGCTAGATAATTTCCAACACTCTGGTGATGCGCGATTGGTTTGCCGAATGCAACTCTCTCATGCGCATAGTTCAGTGCTGCCTCGAAGGAACCTTGTGCGATCCCAAGAGCTTGAGCCGCGATTCCAATCCTTGAGTTATCTAATGCATTCATTGCGATCGGAAAACCTTCTCCAGGCCCCTTGAGTACGTTCTCAATCGGAACTCTGCAGTCTTCAAGGACCAATGAGCAAGTATCACTGGAACGGATTCCCAGTTTGTCCTCTTTCTTACCAACCGAAAATCCTTCGAACGATTTCTCAACAATGAATGCAGTCGTTCCGCCATGTTTCTTCTCCCCATAGTCTGGATGGTCAATATCCTTAGCGAATAGAACGTAGATATCCGCACTAGATCCGTTCGTAACCCACATCTTCTCTCCATTCAATAAGTAGTGCATGCCATCTTCGCTGATTTTCGCCTTACATCCAAGTGCCGCTGCGTCTGTCCCAGCACCAGCCTCAGAAAGTGAGTAGGCGCCTATTTCCTTTCCAGCCAACCTAGGCAGGTAACTCATCTTCTGCTCTTCACTGCCATGCAAAGCAATGGTCATTGAGCATAGTCCGACATGGACGCAGTACATCACTGAGAAAGAGGGATCAACTCTTGCCAACTCTTCTACGATAATGGCTTCAGAAACGGCATCTACCTCGCTACCTCCATAATCATCAGGAATGGTGACTCCTTGGAGGCCAGTATTTTCGCAGAATTCCAACCATTCTTCGATTGGTGCACGCTGTTCCTTGTCCCTTTCGAGGCACGTCGGGGCTAGCTTCTCTTCCGCGAAAGCCCTAACCATCTCCCGAATCATGCTCTGCTCATCAGTCTCTTCAAAATCCATGTTCCCGGCATCCCCGATGAAGAAGATATTGTTAATCCCTCTGAAACAAGAATTTTCTCTTTAATCGAATAGTTCAAATCGGAAACTGCCCCGCGGGCGGACGATACTCAGATGAATAGCGGCGATTATTTCGAATTTAGCATAGCCCATGACAGAAAATATACGCTGGATCACCTATGGATCCAGACGCTTGACGACGACGAAGAAATGACTGTAAAGATTGGAATCAGTGAATTCATTAGAGCCGAATATGGCGATATTGTTCGAGTAGTACTTTCCAAACCAGAGGACGATAGTGAATTCCAGATTGATGCCGGCGATGCCGAATCACAAAACGACGACGATGCACCTCCTGCCCTTCTATCAAGAGGGGACGAATTGGATGTGGATGATTTGATGGTTACTATAAGGACCAGTGAAGATAGGGTCCTGATCAATGCGCCATTCCCATGCAAGATCATTGAACTAAACGGTGATGTCGAGGATAATCCGGATCTGGTAAACGAGGAGGCTTACCAAGATGGATGGTGTATGATAGTGCAACCTCATGATTGGGACGAGGACCAGTATCTGGACCAATCAGAATACATCGATTACCTAAACGAAATCTGACTCAAGGCCAACTAAGAACAGGCCAGTCCTCGAATTCCGACTCTTCCCACCCGATTCCGCCCACCATCGCGATTAGTGCATCTCTATTTTCTATATCTTCTTCCACTTGTATTCTGTGTAGCCAGTCTTTCAACCTACCAAGTTTCCTCCCGGGCTCTAGCCCAGTAATCCTGGAAAGAAGATTCCCATCTATCAATGGGGCGTTTCCGGCACGTAACTCCACAGCACTTTGGTAGCAAGCCTCGAATTCCTCCGTTTCCACTCCAGCACCCGAAAGATAGTCCAGGATCCTCTTTCTGCTCAAGTTAGGAAGGGTGGCCATGAACCTCCTGACGCTTTTGATAGAGGTGTCTAGCTCCAAGTCTCTGAGATTATGTAGGAGAAATAGGGTCGACGACTCCTTTCTAGAGAGCCTCAAATCTTCAGCCAGCTTCTCCGATAATTCTGATCCGTCCGACGTTTCAGAACTGCATATTAGTGCCAGATTCACCATATGGTCCCGAGAATGACGAACCCCAAGATTCACTGAGATCCGGGGGAGAATCTTAGCCAGAACCCCATGAGTATGCATTATTTCGACTATCTCCTTGGAGTGATGCCCGCTCAGAATCCTACTCAGCTCATCCCATACCCTCTCTTTCGAGACCTTTTCTAGCATTTCCAGGTTTGACGAAATCGCATTGCTCAGATCAAGATCTAGCTTCCTGAGCTCACCCTCGCCCCTTTCTAGGAATCTGAATGCTCGAATAACTCGCAGACCGTCTTCACCAAGCCTCTTCTCGGCGTCCCCAACCGCCCTCAGTAATCCAGCCTCCAAGTCCATCGCACCTCCATGGAAATCCAACAATTCGCCTACAGGTTCGCTATTACCGACAATTTTCCCACTGATCTCTATTGCCATTGCATTGATTGTGAAATCCCTCCTGTCTAGGTCATTCCCGATTTCTTTACCAAAGACAACGTTTTCTGGCCTTCTACCATCTGAATAGCCACCATCTTCCCTGAGGGTCGTTACTTCGCACTCGTACTCAGCATTTTCAGACTCGTCAATTCTAACTATGACGGTCCCGAACTTCTCGCCTATCATGATTGATCGGGGGAAAATTGACTTCACCTCATCGGGCCTTAGATTGGTTGCAATGTCAATATCGGTAATTTGATCCAGAGAAAATCCAGAAAGTACGTCTCTAACCCAGCCACCAACAATCCACGCATCGCCAAAATCTCTCAGTCTATCGAGCACAATCATGTCCTCATCCCTAAGCAGACTGAGGCTAATTTGCCTGCGCGCGCCCTCCATAATCCCGCTTCCAGAGGAGCAGATATATTGAACCACGGCCCTTCCGAGGTCTGTGCAGGTAGATTTAGTGCCAATGGAGATTCTGCGACCCCACGAGCAAACCCGCCCAAAGAAGGTTGATGAATTAGAGAAGATGACAAATCGATGGAACGCCTATGTCCTCCCCCTAGTTGTGGACAAGAATACTGGGGTGATTTTGGATGGACACCATCGACACCAAGTCGCACTAAGGTTGGGCCTCCATTGCCTTCCTTGCGTCCAAGTTGATTATCTGGGTGATGAAACTGTAGAACTCGATGTCTGGCCAAACTGTGGCAGAGAGTCAATAACAAAGGAAGAAGTTGTCCAAGCCGGATTACAGGGCGATCTATTCCACCCTAAGACCAGCCGTCACAGGCTCTCAGACCACCTTCCCCCTATCTCTGTGCCACTTTCCAGACTAATGCAGCCTGCAGTCTGAATTGAAGCAATCAACCGTTCAAGGGACCAAGTCTTCATGTCCACCTAGGAAATCGGGTAATTCTTCTTCCGATCCGGGGCTCGCTATGTCGATAGACAGAAACTCGTTAAAAATTGGCCATAGTGGCCCCAACCAGTCAATCTCGGACATCAGAAGGTCTACCACTGGGTGTTCCATTATTTCCTCTTCTGTAGATTCCTCATCGATGAATGGCAGATCAGTCGGCATTTCTCTAAGGGCTCCAATTAGGGCACGGACTCTTTCGGATGTCACTTCCTCTATTTCGACAAGCCCCCCAACGAGGTCAAAGGCATCCTCAATGTGATTTGCAAGAGAATCTGGATCCAGGGGTCCGGATTCCGACTCTCCCACATCCATCGGCCCAAAAACTACCCCTCCCAGATCGGTATCGAACCACATGTCCCCTTGCCTTTCCTTTTTCAACAGCCTTTGATGGACAGGGCCACCAAATGGGCCCAGAACAAAACCACCATCAACCACCATGTGCTCGATTGTTTCGGGTATTTCCCTCACTGAACCAGTTATCAGAATTCTTCCGAAACTTCTCAAATTCTCATCACTACTCTCCATGTCATGTGGCCTAAGCACTCTAATTAGTCCAGAAGATTGGTGTATGCCAAGCCTCTCCTCTGTGTATTCCCTGACCTCTTCGTGCGGTTCTATTATCGTCACTGAACCATCTTTGCCGACCATTCTGTCTATTATTGCTGCCAGATAGCCACCCTTCGAACCAATCAGCATGATGTCTTGGCCCTCAATAATCTCAAGGTTATGAAGAAGGGTTGCTATCATATGCGGTGCGGAAATCGTTCTAGTCGCCCCGAAGCCAGTGAACAGGAATGGTACCGGCCTATCATCCCAGAAGGGATCCAGATCGAAATCAGTGAAGTCCGCCGGATTGACGTCCTCCATTGCCATTTTTGTCAAATCATCCAGAGGTACTCCTGCCGCCTCAAGCCTCTGGATTAATTCAGACATTGGCATGAATGTAACTCCCTCTAGTCAGTGATAACCACCATAGAGGATTTGAAT
>Ga0066836_10000470_pt1 | contig 19245 bp, 9 predicted proteins | sample ETNtaG_18_FD_71568 | JGI IMG/M metagenome (GOLD analysis project Ga0066836, IMG submission 71568) | Marine microbial and viral communities from oxygen minimum zone, Eastern Pacific Ocean - ETNP201302SV91 | ecosystem: Environmental > Aquatic > Marine > Oceanic | place: Pacific Ocean: Eastern... | reverse complement strand
CGGATCGTCGTGAAATTTGTCCTGATTGCAAAGGTGCTAGACTTAACCCTCTGACTAGATCTGTTCGATTGCCATTATCTGTTCCTAATTCACTTCAGTTTAATTCTGAACCGACAATTGATGTGTTTGCTCAATCGACTGTTTCTGTGGCTAAAAAGTTATTTTCTCAACTTAAGTGGAATGGGCGAGGCATTGAAATTGCCCGAGATATTTTGCCCGAGATAGAGTCGCGCCTGAACTTTCTTAGTGAGGTTGGGTTAGGCTATTTGCAGCTTGGCCGTTCGGTCACGACACTAAGTGGTGGGGAAGCACAGCGAATTCGCTTGGCTGCACAGCTTGGGTCGAATTTAAGTGGAGTGCTTTATGTATTGGATGAACCGACCATAGGACTACATACGCGCGATAATCATCAACTACTTGATACGCTTGAGAAACTGAGATCACGAGGAAATTCGATTGTAGTAGTTGAGCATGATGAGGATACAATGGCTCGAGCTGATTATATTATTGATCTAGGACCTGGTGCTGGAGTTGAGGGAGGTGATGTCGTAGCTAGCGGGGGATTGAAGAAAATTTTGAGTAATAAGTTTTCGTTGACTGGGATTGAGCTCAGTCGACAACGTACTCTTGATCAATTGCTCGGTCAGAAGCGTTCAACTGCTCCGCCTTTAATTAAGGGAGGAAGTAAAAAGAAGACGCCTTCTTTGGTTTTTAAAAAGCTTTGCAAAAATAATCTCAAAAATATTTCGGTAGCAATCCCGCTTGGTCGTTTCGTTGCTGTCAGCGGAGTTAGTGGGTCAGGTAAAAGTACAATGGTTAGGGAATGTATTTTGCCCGAATTACAGAATGCTCTTAAATCTGTGCGAAAGTGTCAGTCGGTTGAAGGTTACGATAAAATCAAATCTATTCATGAAGTTGATCAATCACCGATCGGCCGGACCCCAAGATCTATCCCCGCTACTTATGTTGGATTTTTCGATACTATTCGCCAGTTGTTTGCAAAAGTGCCGGAAGCACGTATGAGAGGATTTAGTCCAGCTCGCTTTTCATTCAATAGCGCAGAGGGTCGTTGTCCCGAATGCAAAGGTGCTGGTAAAGTAAAACTAGAAATGAACTTTTTGCCGCCTGCCTTTATGAAGTGTGAAGTTTGCCAGGGGAATCGTTTTAGTCCGGAAGTATTGGACATTTTGTATAACGGAAAAAATATAGCTGAAGTGTTAGATTTGAGTGTCAATGAATCGGTTGTTTTTTTTGGGGCAATTCCCAAAATACATCGCGCTCTCAATGCGCTTTGTGAAACGGGTCTTGGTTACTTAAAACTTGGTCAAAGTAGCCCGACACTAAGTGGAGGAGAGGCTCAGAGAGTTAAGCTAGTCACTCACTTGTTGAGTGGTTTAAGTGATAGTGCTCGCCTTAGAGCTGAGGCTAAAAAAAATCTATTCATTCTCGAGGAGCCAACAATTGGACTACACATGTCTGATGTTCGTAGATTAGTAGGCGTTATTCAAAGTCTAGTCAATTATGGTCATACGGTATTGGTTATAGAACATAATCTCGACCTAATAGCTGCTGCTGATTGGGTTATTGATCTAGGGCCTGAAGGTGGCAATGACGGCGGTAACATCATTGCCCAAGGTTCGCCAAAGCAAATTTCCAAAGTAAAACGCTCTCACACAGGTCGATACCTGAAGCGATTCTTTCTTTAGTTCGTTGTTATGGCAAGGCTTGTACTCTGTAGAATTGCAATTCTTCTCGTTCACTTGGATCTACAAAAAACATGAATGACCTTTGCGCTGTTTGTGGTTCTTTGATTTTGATCCATTTTGATAAGGCGACATTTTTTTTTCGCCAGACTTGATAGCTTTTGCCTGGAATACTGTTCCATTGAATCGTTGTTCCGTTGAGGTTGACCGAGATGCTTTTTATTTCCAATGTCGGATATGACTCGATGTCGTTTGGATCTTTTTCGGTCAAGTATTCGTCTCGGTTGGAATACCCGTCAGAATCAGGGTCTGCACTAGATCGGGATATTTTGCTGGCAAATACTGAGAAATTTTTTCTCTGCCAAGAATCGTTTATACCATCAAAATCAAAATCTTCAGTGTCCGGAAGAATTTCGATAAAACCATTTGCATAAGTGCGTTCGTTTCCTTTTTCTACATATAAACTTCGAACACCTGGGACAGCATTATTTTCCACAGTTATTTCGACAGTCATGAGATTATATCCGGCAAACACTTCTGAATCGAATGTTGTATCTCCATAAGTAATGCCATCACCGGATACTCGGAGTATGGCTTTGTTTGTTGGCAGATTAGGGGAGTATACGCCGATCATTTGTTTTTCACCGGTGCGTTTTATTCCAAATGGGCCAAAGGCTAGCTCGAATAGGTTTTCTTTCGTGGTCGCAGGTCTAATAGCATTAATGAAGAAAGACGAGCTTCCCCCAACAACAGCAAAGTCAGATTTTGTGGAATTTTGAGACGTTACGGTAGCTTTGTTATATGCTGTTGGTAGGAAATTGACGTTGGCGCCTTTGTGCTCAATGGAAATATCTATATCACGTACCAGTGGATGAATTGTTTGCGGTGAATGTAATGGTGAGACTCTTAGGTAATATTGATTGGGTGACAGTGATAATAATTCATAGCTGCCATCCTTATTTGTGACTGCCGATTGAACAATATTTCCGTGTTTGTCTTCTGCGATTACCACTGCACCAAAGACTTTATTTGCATCCAAAGTCACGCTACCAGTAATGGAGCCAAGTTGTTTTTTTTCAATTCCAATTCCGTATATAGATTGAACGGCGGCTACTTCATCCAGTGTTAAACCTGCTGAAACACTGACACCAGAAACAGTTCTTGAAAACATTGAAGCAGCTCCAAGTGGGGAGTGCTGCATTCCAATGAAATGACCGAATTCATGCAATGCTACTGCTTCAACAAGATTGTCTTTAGAGAATATGCTTGTGTAATCTGTAAACCATCGTTGATTTACACCGTTGAAAACCATGTCTGCCTCTACAATAGTGTGATCTTCGAAGTATGTTGGAAATGTTGCTGCAAGTATGCCGCTTATTTCGGAGCGTTCGTTATTAACTAGGACAGTACCGTTTGGGCCTGCTTCTTTTGCCCAAAATATGACGTTCTGGTTATCATTGCCATTTATGTCTACTCCTGGTTCTAGTAAATTTCCTTCTTTGAATTTCAAAATTGTTTCAGGTATAGCCTGCCACTGGGCTGCAGCCGAACGTATGGAGTTTAGTTCATTCTCGAAGTTTTCCTCTGACCATCCATCCTGGGAAAGGTGAAATTGAATCGTTTTTGTTTTACGATTAACAACATTTGGATGTACCAAAGGATTCAAGTCGTCCAAATGCCAGCGTAACGGTTCGCCATCTTCATTTTTGAAAAGTACGAATGCTATTGCTGACTTAACCAAACTAAGTGACATGAAAATTAAAAGCCACTTCTTCATTTGTTAGACCTCCTTATGCGGCGTTTCAGTTCAGTCAATGTTAGTTGAGATCTGCCAATAGCTCGCTTAATCACAATATGAGGATCATTCAGTTTAGGAGAGCCATGAAATGGGTTACGCACCATTGCGGTACTATGTTCTGCGGTTCGAAATACTTCGAAATGGCCTTGGTTTTGGCCCACTGGTACTGCTTCCCCTCTACTGTTATAGACTACAAATACAACTATTTCTTCACCGACCTTGAACCTAGGACTTACTATTGATCCAGATCGTTTGCTGCCAAGAATGCCTCCTCCATGAACTAGTTGAAATTTCTTATTTTTCCTATGGCCTTTAATATTCTCAATTAAATTTAAACGAATTTCACTGAAAATTCTGCCAGTAGAGTCACGCTTACAAGTTATGCCTGTTACTTTGCCATGAACCACTGCATCCGCCTTAGTCGTTAGTGTTTCTATAGACATCGGCACTTGCTGTGCCGCTTGGCCAATCGTTAGTGCAGCTAGGCAAGTACTAAAAAGTGAAATGAATTTTCCTCCACTCATTTGCAAAGAGAATGCTATTTTACTCTTGGAAATTCAATACACTGTTTTTGCTAGGCATTAAACATAGTTTAGTTCATTCATACGCATTGCATGATGTATTTTCTGTCCAAAACAATTGGCCGATTGTTTGAACCTATTGGTTTTATCTGGTTGATACTCTTAATTGCATTTCTAAGGGCTTTATTAAAAAAGAACAAACGCCAAGCTTTGTTTCCAGGCAGTTTGCTGGTTTTTATAAGTATTATAGGAAGTACAAAACTTCCAGCCTATCTGCTATCTACGCTCGAACGGCCTTATATTGTAGAGGATATTAGTACTATTCCTGAGTGTGATGCTGTAGTCCTTCTAGGAGGAGGGCATAACTACAATTCAAAGGGAGTGTTCCAAATAGAATTAAATGGTTCAGCTGACAGAATATTAACTGCTACGGAATTGGTTAGAATTGGTAAGGCTGATGCACTTATTGCAGGGGGCGGCGGATTTTGGGAGAAGGGGATCCAACAGGGCGAAGGCAAATTGTTGAAAAACTGGATGGAAGCTTGGAAACTGTTTGATCAGCCAGTCTATCACTTGGGAGTTAACGCTAATACACGAGAGGAGGCTATCAATACATTAGAGTTAGCAAATAAACATGGTTGGGGAAAAATTGCTCTAGTTACATCTGCTTGGCATATGCACCGTTCAAAGGCGCTTTTTGAGAAAGTTGGTTTTGAAGTCTTGCCAGTGGGGGCCGATTTACAGGGTACAACTGCCTTGGAAAATAATTGGTCCTTTTATCCGGTGCCACACCTCTCCGGATTTAATCATATGGCTTGTTATATGCATGAGCAAATTGGCTGGCTATATTGCAAGCTAAGGGGTTGGTTATAGCATATACCTAACGACGGCGACGGCCCCCACCTTTCCCTCGTGTTGACATTCCAAATGAATATCCTCGCCCGACAGATCCACCACGAAAGCGAGGCATACCACTTCGTTTTCCATCATCAAATAGTGCGGTGTATTTATATTCAAAACCTTCGATTTTCTCGCGTTTGATTTTATTGTCGATAAACCGTTCAACCGCCTCCATATGTTGCCGGTCTTCGGCTACCATAATTGTAAATGCATCGCCAGTCGTCGCCGCACGGCCAGTGCGACCAATTCGATGAACATAATCTTCTGGATGCTGAGGCACATCATAATTCACAACATGACTCACATTGGCAATATCCAGACCTCGAGAGGCAATATCTGTAGCTACAAGAACTTCAAACTTTCCATCTCGGAAACCTTTGAGCGATCGCTCACGTTCAGCTTGGGTGCGGTTAGAGTGCAGAATGGCAACTGAGTGATTTTCCTGCTTAAGAAGGCGGCCAACCTTATCTGCCCCTATTTTAGTTCGGCAAAAAATAATCACCGATTCGAAGTCGACCTTTCGTAATAGAGCCAGTACTAGCTCGTCTTTTTGATTGAATGCAACCGGATATACTGCATGCGAAATAGTATCAGCCACGGAACGCCGCATACCAATTTCTACCGTTTCCGGATCTTTCATTGCCCACTGTATTAGTGTTTCGATGATTGGAGGAACAGTAGCAGAGAATAATGCTGTTTGACGCTTTTCAGGGCATTGCTGAATAATTTTTTTTACGTCCGGCATAAATCCCATATCCAGCATTCGATCCGCTTCATCCAACACTAAATACTCTAAATGTTTGAGCGTCGTATTTTTTTGTGACAAGTGATCCAGTAAACGACCAGGAGTTGCCACAAGAATATCTGTTCCTGCCTTTAACGCATCAGTTTGGCGCCCATACTTGACTCCTCCATAAAGAACTGTGGTGCGAAGCTTAGAAAATTTTGAGAAATCTTGGAATGCTGCCTCGACTTGAGATGCTAATTCCCGTGTAGGTTCAAGGATCAAAGCTCTTGGGTGATTAGCTGGTTTTTCCAGTCGAGTTAGGATCGGTAAACCAAATGCTGCTGTCTTTCCTGTCCCAGTTTGTGCACTACCAATTACGTCCTTACCATCTAGGATAAGCGGAATCCCTTGCAACTGAATGGGTGTAGGATCTTCATAACCCATTTCTTGAATTCCCTTCAGAACAGTGTCTGAAAGTCCTAGTGAATTGAAGGACATGGCGGGGATGCGTAACAGAATTAAAACTGCAATGAAACGTAAATCATTCTGCGATTATCCATATATAAACCCAGTAGATAAAAATGCATTGCATTAAATAATAAACGCAATACAATATCTTTTGCACTAACTTAAAACCTTATTAAACTTATTGATTGATAGTGATTTATGTTTATTGCATTTGGATATTCATAACAACGGTTGAGTTAAGGGTGTATCCGAAATAATGTTGATGCTTATTGCTCACTGATGGCTCCGACTGTTAAGTCGGGGCCATTTGTTTTAAATCATGCTGCTTGGCCAAGCGCGCGTCTGCAGTTAAAAAGCGCGCGTGGAAATTGTTCAAGACCATAATCGGCAGGTTTGGGATGAGCGTGTTCGTCAGGGTTTGTTGCACACTCGAACAGCTTCTGATGATGAATTTAAGAATCCACTGAAGGCGATCAATGGCAGGGGCTGGATCACAGGTAGTCTTGAAGGTAAGCATGTGCTTTGCCTTGCTGGCGGGGGAGGATTACAAGCCCCGCTATATGCTGCTGCGGGAGCTCATGTTACGGTAGTTGACATTAGTCAGGAAATGATTGATCAGGATAATCGTATTGCCCAAGAACGAGGCCTTGAATTGAATGCTTTAGTCGGTTCTATGGATGATCTTTCAATGATTGCAAACGGATCGTTTGATCTTGTGACTCAGCCGGTAAGTACCTGTTATGTGCCTAATCTTATTAAGGTCTATGATGAGATTTCTAGGGTCTTACGAGTGGGAGGGCATTATCTCAGTCAGCATAAGCAACCAATTAATCTTCAGTCGGCTCCAACGCCTTATCCTAATGGCTATGCTGTCACTCAAAGTTACTATGATAAAGGTCCTTTGCCTCCGTTATCTGGAGATTTTGAGCATCGTGAAAAAGGTGCACTTGAGTTTATTCATAGACTAGAGGAATTAATTGGCGGTCTTTGTCGTGCAGGTTTTGTGGTTGAGGATCTTGCCGAACCTAACCACGGTAATCAGGGTTCTGAGCCTGGAACCTTTAGGCATAGAAGTCATTACATACCTCCTTATCTAGCTATCAAGGCTCTTCGTGTTGATAATTCATCGGTTGGTAAAGCATCGTCTACTAAAATTATTAAACCATGAATATGCTTGAGAGTTAGCGCCTGCTGGCGGTAGCTTGTCACGCATGATTTTTCGCGCATTACTAATTGCAGCTGTCGGGACTCTTGTTGCTTGTTCATCGCTAAAAAACAGTCCTGTGTCGGGCACAAAATTTTCATCCGAATGGGCTAGTTTTGAGAGTTCTGCCAAGGATAACAATTCGATTGTTTTGCTGCCTCCGTTCGAGCGTTCTCCACGAGCTTCGCAGAATGCTGTAGATGAAGTTATTCGAGTAGCTAATTCTAAGCTTGATGCTATTGGTGGGCTTATGCCAGAGGAGGTTACGTTCGATAATACTATTGTAGCTTTGGACGATATGGCATTTGACGTATCACTTGTTGCTAATCGAACCTATATGTTGAAGGAGACCAGTGAAAACGCGGAGCATCGTAAGAAGGCTACCGATGCTATAAAGAAGATAGATGAGTGGGCTGTAGGACTTGACTACCGTGAAGACGTTTATCGAGCCGTTAAGGCGTTTGCTGATAGTAATCCTGAATTGCAAGGAGAGGACAAGCGGCTTTTGGATCAGACCTTGCGTGATTATCGTCGTGCTGGATTGCATTTATCTAAGGTTGAGCGAGATCAAGTTGAAAAACTCCGTAAGGAACTCTCATCGGCAACTACTGAATTCAGGACAAATATTACTAACGCTAAAAAGTCACTTAAATTTAACAAAACCGAACTTGCTGGATTGCCAGACGCTTTCTTGGAACAGGTTAAGACAGGCGAAGATCAATATACACTGCAGGCAAATGTAACATTTCATTACTTGAATATACTTCGTAGTGCTAAAAGTGAGCAGACTCGTATTCGCTTTTCTGCCGAGCGACTTAAACTTGCTAGTGACAAGAATGTGCCGTTACTTAAAAAAGTCATTCAGCTTCGAGCGCTTATTGCAAATAAGCTCGGTTACAAGACATGGGCGGATTATCGGTGTGAGGTTAAAATGGCCGGCGACGGTAAAACAGCGAGCGATTTTTTAATAAATCTAAAACGCGGTCTTGAACCTAAATGGAAAGCTGAGATGGCGGAATTTACCAAAATCAAACGTCGTGAGACCAATGATTCTGATGCTGTAGTAAATATGTGGGATATATTTTATTATGAGAACCTATACAAAAAAGAGAGATTTTCTGTCGATGCTGAGCAACTGCGCGTCTTCTTTCCTTATGAACAAACGCTGCAAGGTATGTTTCGTGTATACGAGGAAATATTCCGACTCAAAATCGTTGAAGCAAAGCCCCAATACAAATGGAATAATCAAGTTACCCTGCATCTTGTTTATGACTCTCTTTCAGGGGAACCATTAGGCGCTCTATACCTTGATATGTTCCCACGTGATGGCAAGTTTAACCACTTTGCTATGTTTCCACTAATTTCCGGAAAGAAACTATCAAATGGTTACTATCAGCGTCCAACTGTTGCGTTGATTTGTAACTTCCCAAATCCTGGAAAGGATAAAATTTCTCTTTTATCGCACGATAACGTCGAAACACTTTTCCACGAATTTGGTCATGCATTACACGGCATATTGACACGAACCAAGTACACCCGTTTTGCCGGTACTAGTGTGCCCCGTGATTTCGTCGAGGCGCCATCACAGATGCTCGAGAACTGGATTTGGGATAAAAGTGTGCTCGATTCATTTGCAGCTGATTACCGTGATCCTTCTAAAAAAATTCCTCAGACGGTGCTCGATAAATTGCAGGAAGCCAAAAAGGGGACTATTGCCCGGCACTATCGACGACAACTTTCTTATGGGCTGGTCGATCTTGGCCTGCATACTCTTAATGTTGATGAAGCTAAAACTGTTGATCCAGTAGAGCTTTCTCATCAAATCACTGAGGATGTTTATCTAAAACCGCAGGAGAATACTTCCTTTGTTGGTTATTTTGGGCATCTTATGGGATATGACGCTGGATACTATGGTTACGCTTGGGCAGATGCGATTTCAGCTGATATGGCTACGGTTTTTGAAAATGCTCCAGATCGCTACTATGACAAAAAGGCGGGTATGCGCTTACGTATGGAGATTTACGAGATTGGTGATTCTAGGGATGTCAACGAGTCTATAGAAAAATTCCTTGGCCGGCCTCGTTCGCTAGAGCCTTTCTTAAAAGATCTCGGTATAAACAAATAAACTACGATAGTTTATTTGTTGGCAAAAGGCCCATTATTACCAATAGCGTGAATGGTGTTTTGGATACGATGCGATAGGTATTCTCCATCTGCAGTGTCGATTTTGTATTCTATCTGCATCTGCATAGTAGGTTTCATATCAGCGATTTTTAGGAAAATGGATTTTTTATCTTTCGATATTTTCACTTTTGTAACCTTTACGTTGTCTCGCCCTTGACTGCCGTCTGCCTTGTAGTCGCGTGAACCGTAGTTTCGTGTTCGCTTGTAGTTCCAGCGCTTTACGAGATAGCTTTCTGGATCAGCTGCTGTCTCCGGATCAAGTTCGTGCATGAAAGTAAGGGAAACACCTTCCTTTAGGGCGTTTATGGCTATTGGAATGTGAACGGGTTTGCCGGTGTGCTTGAGTCGGTAAAAACCGCCTGGCCGGGTTTTGTTACCGGCCCAGCCGAATAAACCACAGGCGTAGAGTTGACCGTCATCAGGATGAAATCGGCCTCGCATAACTCCGGTTGGAAAATCAAAATCTGGGATACGAACTACACCTCCTTGAGCACGGCCGTTCACTTTTTCCTCCATTATTATATACACATGACCTGTGCCATATGACAGGTTGATAAGTTGGCCTCCGAGGCCTCCCCACTTATCACTGTCCACCCAGAGTTGTTCAGCTGGAGAACGATCGAAGTCATTATGCATCCATATCATTGGTGAGGTTATATTGGCCTCTGTAAGGCCTTTGTGATAACCCATAAGATTGCCGTAAAACTTTCCTTTTTCGATAAGATTAATTTCGTTCTTTGGAGTCCAATGACCTTCCTGATCGCTCACGTAATAGGTGCCATCAGGGTTCACGCATACGCCGTTTGGGGCACGGAACCCACTGGCAATGATCTCGCTGGATTCACCGTCTGGTGTAACTTTAACGAGTGTGCCGTGTTGAGGCACAAGTGCTGTTTTAGCGTGTCGAGCTGCTTTGGTGTAATAGAAGTTTCCATAGACATCAGTTTGCAGGTCCATCGCAAATTCATGGAAATGCTCGGTTACTTGCGCATCATGGTTGAATGCCTTGTAGTAGTCGATTTCACCATCATCATTTCCGTCTACTAATTGTGTGATTTGGTCTCGGCAAGTAACATAGATTTTATTTTCGACAATCTTTAGTCCTAGAGGCTGAAACATGCCAGTTGCAATTCGGGTCCACTTGAATTCTTGAGGAGTACTATTGATTCCCTCGACAATCCAGACGTCGCCCATCCATGTGCATACAGCTGCTCGGTTGTTGTCATCGAAAAAGTCAAATCCACCAAGTCGCATCCAAGAACGGTAAGGATTATTATCTGGTGAAGTAATAATCTCAGTTATGAATGCACCTGGTTTGCCCAAGCGTCTGGGCTTGGTCTTAATGCTTTCAGTCCATCGGCGACTACTGCCTTCTTGAAAAGTCTGCATTAAGTTCTCTGCTTCACCGACTTCGTCGAGTAATACAGCGAATAATTCCAATTTGTTTTCGCTGATATTGGTGATTGCCAAATTAAAACCCAGATTGCCACCTGCTGGGATGGATAAACGTAGATGACCGTCATCCGTTGCAATAAAGTTGGCTCCATTTGCATCGGTTGCAATTCCTACTGTTAGGCCGTCTCCAAATGTAGCAACCAGTTTACCGCTGACTGTTTTGATTTTGGCTTTCTCCTTTGATTTGGCTATCTGCAAAACTAAATCTTCTTCTCGTTCTTCGAGATTAAAGGTGCGGATTAATGCTTTGATGTTTTTACTTTTCTTTAGGGATGGCGATTCTATTACATGACGTCCGCCAATCTTATAGTGAAGAAGCACTCGATTGTCGTGTAGGCCAAGCCCACGCCATTGGCCCCAGTCACGAGGGAGCGGTCCGTATGGTTTTTTATCGAGTCCACGCAAACGAGGATCATTAAATTTATCTGTGCCAGGCTTGGACCATCCAGGTGCGACTGGATTGGTGAATAAGCGTTTGCCAACTAGTTTTGGATGCGTGCCGTGGCTGCCGTCGTACACGATACTCCGCCAGTCGATAAATTTGTCGCCACTCCAAGCTGCTGCCATTCTTAGTGTGTCGGTCTCGAAAACAACAAACTCGTTTCCTTTAGAGATTCCACCCGGTCCATCGTCGAGCCGTATGGCTATGCCTTTGTAGGCAATGTTTTCAGGGGCGACTTCAATCGAAGCACTGATATATGGCCCGTAGTTCATGTCGATGTATGGTTTGCCTGTTAGTTTTATATCCTCGGCTTGGCCAAGTAGGTAAAATGAAATAACGGTGCTTAGCATCAAGATCCATCGATTGCAGAAGTGTATGTTCATGATAGTGGGTTAATGAGATTCCTAGTTGCTCGGAGGCTGTCGTCACATGAGTGAATCTCTTTCGAGAAACTAGGCAAATGCTTTACTTCGGCCAAGCAAAATGGTTTGCCAAATTGGCTATATCGCCGATTATTGCAGCACTTACTTGAAGGTTTATCTTAAAATTATAGGGCTGTATCTCGTAATAATTACAACTGGCCAAGCACTAGGCCAGGGAGATAGCTCGCTTAAGACCGCTGGCATGGATTTTTGGTCGTTTCAACCGATTCAACGTCCCAAGTTGCCCTTGGTGCAAAATCAGTTATGGATTCAGTCACCCATTGATAATTTTGTTTTAGCCAAATTGGAGTCGGCCGGGTTGCGGCCTGCCGTCCCAGCTTCAAAGAGAATGTTGCTGCGCCGTTTGACTGTGAACCTCACCGGTTTGTTGCCTACTCTGGAAGAGTTGCGTGCTTTTGAGTCCGACACATCGCCGCATGCTTGGGTTAATGTTATTGATCGATTACTTGCTTCGCCCCGTTATGGTGAACGTTGGGGGCGTCACTGGCTTGATGTGGCGCGTTATGGTGATTCGAATGGCGGTGATGAAAACCTCTATTTTCCTAACGCAAACAAATACCGTGATTATGTAGTTGATGCTTTAAACCGTGATCAACCATTCAGTGAGTTCGTACAGGAGCAGATCGCCGGAGACTTAATGTCAATAGGTAGTGACCCTGAGGCGGTTCGGCAGCGTATCATAGCGACCGGCTTTCTTGTAATTGGCACAAAGATATTGGCTGAACCGGATCCTCGTAAAATGGAGATGGACATTATTGACGAACAGATCGATACGATCGGTAAGGCGTTCATGGGCCTTAGTATTGGTTGCGCACGTTGTCACGATCACAAGTTTGATCCGATTTCGACACGAAGCTACTATTCAATGGCTGGTATTTTTAAAAGTACTTACACAATGGAGCATTATAACATTGTGGCGAAATGGCATGAGCGTGAGGTTGGTACTGCAAGTGAAATGGCTGCACTTAAAAAGGTGCGGGCTGATATGGCTCAACTCAATAAAGATAATGAGGTAATTACTCGGAAGGCCCGTGAGAAACTCCAAATTAAGTTGCGACAGGATGTGGCAAAATATTTGCTCGGAGCCAATGAAGTCATATCTCGTCGTCGGCTAATAGGTAAACCTGAGCCACTGGGCCCAAGTGCAATGAAGAATCTTGTTAAGGGTAAAGGTTTGCTTTTTGAGGCGGAAGATTTCGATCGAGGCAACGTTGCTGTCGACCGATCGAATTACGGGAAAGGCATAGGAATTATTAGTGATCCTGGTGGGCAGAAAAATTTTGCTGAATATGATATTGAGTTGCCAATAACTGGTAATTATCAGGTTGAACTGCGCTACGCTGCAAGTCTTTCAAGACCAGGCCAGCTTTTGATGGATGGTACGGTTATCCAGCCTGAAGCAGTCAGTAATATTACAGGTGGCTGGCAGCCGGAGCATCAGAAATGGAACGTAGAAGGTGTGTATCATTTTGAGGCGGGTAAACATGTCTTACGGATTCAGTCTGAGCCGATGATGTCGCATATTGATAAGGTTCTTATTATTAATGCACCTTTACCAAAAGCGAATGAAATCGTAGAGGCTGACGAGAGCTGGGCGCCCCGAGACCTAAATCAAATTGCCTCCGAGGAAGGGCTTGTTCCTGGTGTATTAAACAACTGGGCTGACCTTCTGGTGCGTGCAGAAAACGAGGATAATCAGCTTTTTAAAATATGGCTCGAATACGCCAAGTTGCCAAGGCGTTCATTTTTTACTGAGGCCAAGCGCTTGGCAAATGAGAATCGTTCTGAGCTCTGTCGGCCGTTGGGGGAAGCGCAGGAGATTGATTTCGTTTTGGTCAGAGATTGGTTCAATGGTTTCACCCCTAACTCTCTAAGATCGGTTGCGAACCATTACCGTGCATTGTTCGATGAGGCTTGGGGATGGGATTTGGATAAAGCGACACCGAGACAGAAGGAGCTTTTGACATTCTTGCTGGATAAAAAAGGACCATTCGCTTTACCGAAAGATATTGAGGTTAATTTTGATAAAGCTATTAGTGGTCAACTCAAATACAACCAAGAACGTTTGATAGCTATAAAAAAAACAATGCCTAATTTGCCTAAGGCGATGGCGGTTGAAGATCGGGAAATTGAAGACTTGGCTGTGCACATTAGAGGTGATTACCTTACGTTAGGTGATAAAGCCCCTCGTGGTGTCCCAATGCCATTTAGTTTTAGCGACCGTTATCGTGTTGCCGATGAAACAAGTGGCCGCTTGAAACTAGCCCAATGGTTGACTGATGAAGAGCACCCTTTGACGGCACGTGTCATTGCTAATCGTGTCTGGCATTGGCACTTTGGAAGTGGGTTAGTAGGAACACCAGATGATTTTGGGATTCGAGGAAGTCAGCCGACCCATCCAGAGCTACTTGACTGGTTGGCTTCTGAGTTAATTCGAAGTGGTTGGTCTCTTAAGCATCTTCACAAATTAATCCTTAGATCTAGTGCATACATGATGAGTACATCTGCCAACTCTCTTGCTTCTGAAATTGATCCTGAGAATAAATGGCTGTGGCGTATGAATCGTCATCGCATGGAGGCTGAGGTAATTCACGACAGTCTGTTGCAACTTTCTGGTAGGTTGGATCTAAAAATGGGAGGTCTTGCAGCCCAGGTTAAAACACAAGACCCCACCTCAGAAGATCTTGAAAAAAATAAGGAGATCTACCGAAAGATTACTCGTCGTGCGCTTTATGTTCCGGTGCATCGAACGCAGGTCTATGACTTGTTTGATGCATTTGATTTTCCTGATCCTGGCACAACCACTGGGCGACGCAATGCCACCACAGTGGCTACTCAGGCACTCTTCTTTCTAAATAATGACTGGTTGATGCAGCAGGCTGACGCTTTGGCAAAACGCAGCAGCGGTTCGCCTAAAGCCAAGGTGGATTTTCTTTATGAAGCTACCTTGGGCAGGGTGCCTACAAATGCGGAGCATATGTCAGCAGTGAAGTTTGTTAAACGATTTGGAGATTCGCTCCCGGCTTCACTTTCGCAGGCTAAGCGAGAAGAGAAAAGTTGGGCTGCGTATTGTCAGGTTCTATTGCAATCGAATCATTTTTTATATCTCAACTAATGAGCACCCTTTTTGACAATGGTCAAATTAGTCGACGTGAATTGCTTCGTCGGTCATCTACTGGTTTTGGCAATTTAGCTCTTATGTCATTGCTCGCCGAGTCCGGTGTGGCAAATATTAAATCTGATCCACTGGCTCCTAGGCGGCCACACTTTGAGCCGAAGGCTAAGCGCGTAATTTTCCTTTTTATGCATGGTGGTCCATCGCAAGTTGACACCTTTGATCAAAAACCATTGTTAACACGGGATCATGGAAAGCCATTGCCGTTCGCAAAGCCTCGTGTGCAGTTTTCATCTACTGAGAATTTATTGAAGTCGCACTGGGAATTCGCTCCGAGAGGTCAGTGCGGCATGCAGGTTAGCAGTCTATTCCCGCATCTGTCTAACTGTGTTGATGACATTACATTCATCAATTCAATGTATGGGTCTAATGCTGCGCACGGCGGAGCATTACTCAAGCTTCATACTGGCAGCGATAATTTCATTCGTCCTAGTATGGGTTCATGGGTCAACTACGGGTTAGGCACGGAGAATCGAAACCTGCCTGGTTTTGTCACCATATGCCCAACCAGTTTGCATGGCGGAGTTTACAACTATGGGTCTGCGTTTTTGCCGGCAGCATATCACGGTATTTCACTGGGTACTCCTGGTTATCCAAATGCCCCGGTTGAAAATGCGAGGTTTCGTTTTACAAAAAATGAACGACTGAACCGTGATCAACAGTCTCTGCAACTTGAATTGCTTCGCGAGATAAACGAAACCCAGCTTGGAGAGACGGGTCCCGATGTTGCTCTTGAAGGCCGTATCCATTCATTTGAGCTGGCTTTCAGAATGCAGCGTGAAAGTGCCCAAGTGCTTGATGTCTCCGGTGAGTCTAATTCTACCAAAAAGCTTTATGGAATTGATAAAAAACAGAGTAATAATTTTGGCCTTCAATGCCTTTTAGCGCGCCGGTTTGCCGAGAGAGGGGTGCGATTCATTCAGGTTACTCACAGTCAGGATCGTATGCCCCAAGAACAATGGGATCAGCACAGTAATATGAAATTTTGTCTTGAGAGAAACTGTGCTGAAGTAGACCAGCCAATCGCTGGATTGCTAAAAGATTTAAAATCACTTGGTATGCTGCATGACACTCTGGTGATCTGGGGTGGCGAATTTGGCCGAACGCCTACAGCACAAAATACCGATGGCCGCGACCACAATCCAGAGGGTTTTACAATGTGGATGGCTGGGGGTGGAGTCAAGGGAGGGTTACGTTATGGAGCTACGGACGATTATGGTTATTACGCGGCTGAAAATAAGGTTCACGTTCATGATCTACATGCCACGATTCTCCATCTCCTTGGCCTGGACCATGAACGTTTGACTTACCGATACGGTGGTCGTGATTTTCGCCTCACTGATGTTCACGGTGAGATTGTGCATGATATTTTATCATAGCACTTCTCTAAGTTGATGATTTCTATTTTACTTCTAGCCACTGGCTTGCGCTGTGGCTGTTGAATTCTGGAGCATACATGCTTTGAATATTTGCAATTCCGGTCTGGTAACGTCCACGGTGAAAAATTTTCACCGGATATTCGAAGACGTAGGTTCCTTTCGGTAAGTAGTCGATGAAGAAATGGCTTGAAGCATCACGAGTAGATTCGTAATAGGCCAAGCCATCCTGGTACTTGTAACGTGATAAGACGTTAACAGGCTCAGTGCCACTACCGCGTTGATCTTTTAAATGAACGAATTCCATATCTCGGTCAGTGCGTAAAATGAGGCGAACTAGAAGCTCGTCTCCGGGTTTAAGATCTCGGTCGATTGGCTTCAGGACTTTTCCGGTTTTCTCATTTTTACGAATATATATCTCCTTGGACAAGCGTAATGGAGTAGCAGTGTGCGGAGTGACCTTGGACATGTCTTCAAGGTATTGCCAGTGCAGGCTGCCCCAAGCCACCCCGGGGTCATGCTTGGTCATTTGTACTGATCCAAGTTCAGATTTAATTTCGCCAGGATCGAATTTCTGTTGATAAAACCCGGTTCCAGTTTCGACGTTTTTCGGTTTCACCTTACTGCCGCCAAGTGAGACATCAACGAGTTTTGTTGAGGCCAGCAAGTTGTCCCCTCCCAGTAGTATGGAGTAAACTGCATCGGCGGTGGCCTTGGTTGTCTTCCATGCCTGTGTCTGTTTCTGCTTGATAAGCCAGATTTGACACTCTCGAACGGCTTCTTTGTTTTCTGAAATTTCATTGAACATCTCGATCATCATGGCCTGAGTCTCAATGGGGGCACGATACCACCACCAGGAGTATTCGGTGTCGCGCCAGTACATGCCGAGTTCCTCGTTGGTAACACTGTGTTCAAGGATAGATTTAACGATATCGCCGGGTGTCTGCTTATCCACAAGTCTATGAAGTGCAATGGCAATGTGTGCCTTGGACTGGCGGTTGCCGAGTTTCAGCCAGTGTTTTTTTCCTTGATCAACAAAGTAGTCGAATGCCTTCTTATTCTCTGCTGCAACGGGCTTGTCATTGAGATAAAAACTTCGACAATAAAGATAAAGTGCGACAGTGCTTGAAAGATTATTTTTTCCTAGCTGCTTTGCTTTTTTAATTTTGTTGTAGCGTTTTTGAATCCAGTTATCGAGACGGGTTAGTGCCTTAATCGCAAGGTTGGTGTTTACATTTTTGACACCAAGGTTTCGGAGTCGCCCAAAGCCCGTGGTAATATAGAGTGTGATATAGTCGTTGCTACGGCCACCTGGCATCCATGACCAACCTCCGTCAGGATTTTGAGACTTATTTAGTTGATCCAATAATCGATTAACTTCTGTATTCAGTCTGTTATTATCGAATAAAATACCGACGTTGCGGCGTGCCTGACTTTCATTCTTTGCTTCGCTTACCCAAGGGGTTTCAAGCAGCAGCAGACTCTTTAGTTCTTCATTTTTTGCTAGGGGGCTGTCCAGTGCGTCAGTGCCTTTCCAAAGATCGAATACTCTGCGGATTTTTGGATCTGAGTTGGCGATATGAGAAGCTAACGAGTTTGCATAAAGCCTGTTGAATTGTTGCTCAGCACACTCGTGCGGATACTCCATGAGATAGGGTAGTGCGAGGACTGCATACCACGCGGGATTGGATGCTACTTGAACCGTCAAGGACTCATGTTCAAGGGTGCTTGACTCGTTGGCGGCTAGCAGTTTTTCAAATTGAAATTTTTTGGTGCCTTTATTTCGGATTGGCAGTGGTAGGGACTCAGTGACCAGAATACGTCGTGAGAGGACAGGAAGATAATTTTCTTCACCATCTGTTTGGTCATCAGCAGATGCGGTAACCTGATAGACAAGTGTTGGAGCTCTGTCTGGCACGGTAAGTCGCCATGAGAAGCTGCGCGACTCGCCGCCGGGAATTGTGAACGATATTTCTGGTGAGTCATTGCCAAGCAGCTTATTAACCAATTCCTCGGTGCTGGCATTTTTAAGGCTGAGTTTTACGGTGCCGGTTCGTTCGGTTTTGCCCGTATTCAATACCCGAGTCGTGAACTCGAGCACATCCCCTTCACGCAGAAACCTTGGAGGGTTAGGTCGAACCATCAAGTCCAATGATGTGACTGTTTTCCCATCGATGAAACCAGAACGAGTGTCGGCATCATGAGCGAATGCCATTAGTTTCCACTCGGTCAATGCTTCCGGCATGGTGAAGGTTAAATTAACTTCACCTTCTTCATTGGAAACTGCGTGAGGAAAAAAGAAGGCAGTTTCATTTAGATTCTTGCGGATAGTGATAGGGGCATCACTGTTTCTAGGTGAATTGCTACCAGAGTTGCCAGCTTCATCTGCAATACTTCCTGTTAAAGATGCTCCACTCTCTGCGCTCTTCATTTTTTGATTTAAGCCTAGCGCTGATGATGGTGGGGCCATACTTAATGAATCAGCTGCCATTTCCATTGGCGCACTTTCCTCCATTCTCTGCATTGCGGAGGTTCCCACTCTTCCGCCTGATCCCATTCCGTACCATGACCTGTTCCTCACAAACATAAATGGAGGCTGTGTAAGTTCGCGTGGAAATGTCCAGTAACGATAGTTGCCAGCCTTGATTCTTGTTCGTTTCCAATTACCTAGTAGAGTGTTCAATCCACGGGCATGATTATTGAATGATATATTGGCACTGGAATAGTCCCGTCGGAAGATTGAGAATTTCTTTTTCCAATAATGTTTTGCGAAAGCCTCAAGTGAGGCGTCGTAAAGAGTAGCTACCATTTCAGCGGCCGCCTTTTCGGCTTTTGGCCCAGTTACGGTT
>Ga0066836_10000467_pt1 | contig 19275 bp, 20 predicted proteins | sample ETNtaG_18_FD_71568 | JGI IMG/M metagenome (GOLD analysis project Ga0066836, IMG submission 71568) | Marine microbial and viral communities from oxygen minimum zone, Eastern Pacific Ocean - ETNP201302SV91 | ecosystem: Environmental > Aquatic > Marine > Oceanic | place: Pacific Ocean: Eastern... | reverse complement strand
ATGGAACCAATCACGCAAGCCGTAATGGGCAATGGTAGGGATTCTCAGAAGGCCGCTGCGGCGATGAAAGAAGCTGGTGTCGGTGCCGTTATTGTGTTTGGCGGTGATGGGACAAACCGAGATGTAGCCAAAGGATGGAATGATGTGCCCATAGTTCCACTATCAGTGGGAACTAACAATGTTTTCCCATTCCATATGGAATCAACGATCGGAGGAATCGCTGCTGGGCTCGTCGCAAGGGGAATAACACCCCTTAACGAGGTCGCCGAAAGGGCGAAAATAATAAGAGTTGATTTAGCTGGAGACCACAACGACCTCGCCCTTGTAGATCTAGTACTCGTTGAAGGGGATTTCATCGGAAGTCGAGCGATCTGGGATGTAACGAATCTGAAGGAAGGCATCTTTGCCATAGCGGAGCCAGTATCAGTTGGACTTTCCTCAATCGCAGCTACCCTCCAGACAATCGGTAGAGACGAAGATGGGGGAGTGTACGTGCAAATGGGTTTAGGGAACCAGACTGTACGTGCGCCGATTGCTCCGGGGACTTATGAAACTGTTCAGATCAAAAGCCACCGGAAACTGGTCTTGAACGAGTCAGTTACGATTGTCGGACCTGGTGTTTTAGCCTTTGATGGCGAGCGAGACTATATTCTCTCTGAAGACGAGAATGCCATTGCCACGATCCTCCGAGAAGGGCCATGGGTGATAAATGCTCAAAAGGCAATGGATTTGGCTAACCTGAATAACTACTTCGTAAGCTCAAATTAGGAGACCGATGGCCACAAAGATACTAATGCCGAAACTCGGATTAACGATGACCGAGGGAACGGTAACTGAGTGGTTCGTCAAAACTGGTGAGACAGTTACCAAGGGAACCGTCATCATGCTCTTTGAAACTGACAAAGTCGAAGCAGAAGTTGAAGCAGAGGCAGATGGGATTGTTTCACACATCGCTGATGTCGGCGAGACCATAGAACCTGGAGAGATCGTTGGCTGGCTCCTTGCTGAAGGAGAACAAGCACCAGATGGAACAATTGCAGAAACAAGTTCTGAAGAAACCCAAGAGGAAAATGAAGATATTGTTCAAGAGGAAATAGATAGTGATGAAGAACCTGTAACTCAAGTTCCTCAGGAAGAAGTAGCCGTTGAGCAAGAACCGGTTTCCGATGCAAATGAGATGGAAACCACTAGAGTACTTGCCTCCCCGAATGCGAAACGAGTAGCTCAAGATCTTGGCGTTGACATCAACGGTATTTCCGGCTCAGGCCCTGGCGGTAGAATAACTTCCGATGATGTGACCTCCTTTGCGCAACGCAAAGGAAATGATGAAGGCGCTACCGGAAGGATCATGGCATCTCCCAACGCTAAGCGAGTCGCTAGCGAAAGAGGAATAGATCTAACGACCATACAAGGTACCGGTCCCGGCGGGAGGATTACCTCAGAAGATGTGTTAGCGGACCCTCCAGTGGAAACTGAGCCAGTTCGTTCTAAACCTACTTCTACCGAAAAGGAAGAAAAGAAAACCACGCCGCGACAAATCCCATTCGCTGCGAGGAAAGCAGCCGAACGTCTCGGAGTTGATATCAATCGAGTTACCGGAACTGGGCCAAACGGACGTATAACCAAACAGGATGTCTTTGTTTTTAGCAGGTCTCAAAAATCTGTGCCATCGCCGACGGGTTCGGCCGCATCTGAAACACAGATATCTGGAGAACGTATCCCTATGAAGGGAATGCGAGGAATAATCGCAGAAAGAATGCATACGTCATTACAAGAAATGGCACAACTAACACTGACCATGGATGTCAATATGGGTCGAGCAGTTGAGCTACGAGACCAACTGAAAGATATTGGTGAAGCCGAACTGGGAGCGGTGCCCGGCTACACCGATCTTGTTATTGCAGCAGCAGCGCGAGCACTAGCCCAGCATCCATTAGCAAATAGCCAAATTGATGGGAATGACGTAGTGCTATTAGAAGAAATCAATGTCGGGATGGCAGTTGCTGTTCCCGATGGACTTGTTGTCCCCGTTGTTCGTGGAGCCGACCAACTTGAATTAGCAGAAATAGCCATGGAAACAAGCAGGCTTGCTGAAGCCGCTCGGAATAAGAAACTTTCTCTTTCCGAGATGGAGGGCGGAACATTTTCGGTTACCGCGCTTGGAATGTTTGGAGTAGATGCTTTCACGCCTGTAATTAACCCCCCTAATGCAGGAATTCTCGGTGTAGGGAGAATTCGTGACGATGTTGAATGGGATGATGGGGAGAACCCAATACGAGTTAAGAGAATGACCATAAGTCTCACATGGGACCATCGGGTACTTGATGGAGCGCCAGCAGCTGAATTCGCATCCACAATTAAGACTTTCTTGGAACAACCTCTTCGCTTAGTATCGTAGGGGTTAGGAATAGAGAACTACGAGCCTGCCAAAGCTTCCACTATTGGAGCGACATCATCTATAACGGCTCCACCAAAAGTAATGTAACTGATTCCAAATTCTTCACGACGTTGTTGAATAGATTCAATAATTTGCCCGACAGGACCGATCAGACAGTGGGGGTGGTTCTGAATTTCTTCCGGTGACAGGCCAAAGAGCTTAGCGAACTCTCCTGAAACCACATCTACGTGATCAGTAATAACCGTAAAATATGCTGCGATTTCAATTTCAATATTTCCGAACCGGTCACCGGCGCCATCTTTGATCCATTTGATCTTCTGCTTCGTACCTGCATCCGTTCCGCTGCCAACTCCTTCTGGCCCGATTTTCCCCGCACTGTTGTTGAAATTAATTGAGACAATATCAGCCTCACGGCCAGCGATACCTAACACGCGTTTGGCTCCACCACCGATCATTATAGGAGGGACGGAACCTGTGGACGGAACCCCAGAGAAACCCGAGATTTGCATGTGTTCGCCTTGTAAATCTATTTGTTCTCCACTGTAATGTTGCCGAATTAACTCAAGGGTTTCAACCATTCTGTCAATCCTTCGACCGGGAGGAAGCATCGGTACGCCCATAGCTTCATATTCACTTTGGACCCATCCGGCACCCAATCCAAGCTCTAATCTTCCACCACTGAACCAGTCAATGGTCGCGACTTCTTTAGCTAGAACAACGGGTTGGTGGTAGTCACAACACAAGACTCGACAACCGATGCGTATGGAATCAGTTGCTTCGGCAGCGACCATCATTGCTGGTATAGCTGCAAGGTTCTGCACAGGGTGGTTTGCAGCGGTTAACGATGGCCCTTCACCTATATAGTGATCTGCCAAATGGAAACTACTAAATCCTATAGCTTCAGCTTTTTGTGCCAGTTCTCGCCATGCATCCGGTGTTTCAGATGAATAAGACTGAAGACCGAACCGAAATGGATGCGTCATAGAATTGTTACCACGCCGGTGCTTCCATTAACTTCAATTTGTGAACCGTCGGGTATTTTCTTCGTCCCGTCAGTTACTGAAATAACACAAGGAAGTCCAAGTTCCCGACTGACGATTACGGCATGGCTTCTTTGCCCACCGACATTAACAACTACCGCTCCCGCTGTCATGAACAAAGGTGTCCAAGAAGGATCTGTCAGCGGAGCAATCAAAATATCACCAGGCTCTAGAGCAAAGGGATCAGTCGGATCCAAGATCACCCTGGCAGTGCCAGTTACGGTCCCTGGGCTGCCAGCGACACCGCTCAATACATCTCCAGTAATCGCACTTTCTACCTGGTCAGATCCAAGTTTTTTATATGTACTCAACGGAGGGACGACGCCATCTTTGATGAAGAAAGGAGGTTCTAATTCTTTTAGCTGCTGGTACGTTGCGAAACGCTCCTCAAGTGTTGCCCGCATCGCCGTTGGATCAGACACATATGAGTCCAATTCATCATCGGTAAGCATATAGATATGCTTATGATCGCTTAAATGACCCAAATTGACGGCTTGTTTACCTAATTCTTCAAATGTGACACGTATCTCATTGATGACACGAATGAAATTCGCTTTTGATCTTTCTTGAAAAACCATGATATTGCCGGCAATGAGAGCGGCTTCAAACTGCCCAGATAATTCATCGTTACCTAATTCAGCTAATTTTCCTCTTACCTCTTCTACCGTATCAATACGACTTTGTGCCATTTTCGCATGCCGTTCTGAAGGGTTTTCTTTATCAGACTGTAACCGAATCCGGTCAAGCAAGGCGAGAGCAATGCTTGAATTGGTTTCCCACGAGTCAGCAATAATTTCGTACTCGTTTGGACCGCGTGACCCGTAATTCAAAATGAACTCGTTCCAAGAAGAAAGAAAATCTTTGGCATCTGAATTATCTGATCTTTCAAGTCTCTCTAGAAGATCAGGTATTCCCTCTTCAAACGCAGAAGTTAATAATTCAGAGTTCACTACATCTCGGGAAAGATCCCAAAGGAAATAAGAAGGTGCGGCAGAATCAACGTCACCCAAACCAGTTATGCATTTCATTGGGACGGTCATATCACCTATGGCTTCTCCAACGGCACCGAGAATACCAGGGGCTATTCCTGAGCTAGAAGCAGCAACACAATGAGTGTTGTAGGTTTCGATAAGCCATGGTTGTAACGAGCGCGCATGTTCCACAATGTCTTTCATTGACATTGATTCCAGATCAGGCCTGTTGGTTCGTAAGGCGACCGTTTTTTCTTTTGCAATATCAACCTCTGGCCATTCGTTCGCTGACATGACCCAACCCATATGAGCGAGAATTCCATCAGTTAATTCTTCATTGACATCATCAGGGTGTTCTTCATAATCGGGGACATCAGGATGGTCGCCAAAAAAAGCAAGGTCCAAATCCTTAATCGTTACTGTCGGATTTCGGACTCCCTGCATCCGGACATTGGAAAGATTAATATAAAAGAAACCTCCAAAGAACCCTCCTACCTCAGGCCGGTATTCAGACATCTCATTTTCAGTGAAATATCCTTGCCGAATATATCCGTCACGCCATCCGATGATCGTCCCATTGTCCCACGTAAAAGTCTGACCAAGCGGGCTTGCTGGTGGAGCTAGAACCTCCCCTGCGTTTGCTCGCGTGTAATGTGGCCAACGTTCGCTAGGTTCCCAATCGCAAAACCAGTAATCTTCCATGATGCACTCCAGTAAATATGAATTATCTTGAACGTAATCTCCGAATAGATTCAAAGCGAATCGGTATGTAAATCAGTTGAACCAGAGGCCTCATCGGTTTTTACCAAATTGATTCCAGCATCTATTGTGTTGCATGGAACGACAAAGAAAGGAAACAGAATGCTAGAAATCGCTATGGCTCTTCGCCTCAAAGGAATCGCTAGTAACGAGCATGTAGCTGAAGTGACAGGCAGAGACCAAGAAACTGTAGATCAAGTTTTGGCTAGCATGGTCGCTGAATCCTATGCACAAGAAACTCCTCGGGGACTCAGACTTCTCTCGGAGGGCCGAGATTGGGTCGATGGCCTCCTTGAAGAGGAAAGAAAGAACATTGATCAGCATAAAATGGAAGAGATTTATGAAGATTTCTGTTCCCATAATGATGCGTTTAAGCAGTTGGTAACCGACTGGCAAATTAAATACGTAGACGGTGAGCAACAACTCAATGATCATGAAGACGCAAACTATGACGCGGGGATCATTAACCGATTAAACGATCTTGATGAAGTAGTAAAGCCAGTTTTTTCATCCGCGGCGGAACTAGCTCCCCGTTTAACTAGGTACATCGAACGTTTCGCGAACGCATTGAAAGAACTTCAAGCCGGCGACCATTCATATTTGGCAGCACCACTTAAAGACAGTTATCACACTGTTTGGTTTGAAATGCATGAAGAATTAATCCTCCTTTGTGGGAGAAACCGAGCGGATGAGGCGGCAGCTGGCCGAGGCGCATGAGCTTTCGAGGCAGACGAGCTGACATTATGCTCGGAGCCTATGAATGGTTTGCCCGTAGGGCAGCGATTCACCCAAATAGTCGTCGCGGGAAACGGTTTACAGTATTTGGAGAAGGTTCAATAATGTGTTTTCCTCCCGCAGCCCTTTTCGGCGAACATGCCATCAAAGTCGGTGTGGATACAATGATCGGCCCATTCGTTTCGTTAAGCGCTGGTATGGGACCCAATCAGGAACTGTTATCAGACCGCATAGTGGAAATAGGGGACAGGGTACTCATCGGACGAGGATCAAGTATCGTCGGCCATTTTCACATAGTCATTGAGGACGATGTCTTTTTCGGACCGAACGTATACGTCACAGATCAGAACCATGCTTTCCATGATCTAACCCTTCCGATAGGGAAACAGAGCATGCCTGAAGAGCCAGTCCGAATAGGGGCCGGATCATGGATAGGAACGAATAGTGTTGTTTTGCCAGGAGTGACAATCGGAAAGCATGTCGCTATTGGCGCAGGATCTATTGTGACATCGGACTTACCAGATAATTGTGTGGCTGTAGGTTCTCCTGCGCGGGTAATCCAACAGTTTTGACGAAGTGCCCCTCTTTATCTACGGTAAATGAAAGGGGAGGAAACTATGAGTTCACAGGCTGTTGAAGCTTTGAGAAAAATTCATACAGAAGTCGAGAAAGTCATCCAATCCATGCAGGAAGAGGACTGGAAGCAGCAAAGTTTATGTGAAGGTTGGAGAGTGCAGGAAGTATTCGCACACATGTCGTCAAATATGAAAGAAGCGATTAATCCGACACCTCCACAAGAAACCCCGCAAGAGCCATTGAAAGCAGAAGATGCGATGGAAGCGCTTGTCGCGCCTCGCCGAGATTGGACAGCGCAAGATTTATTGGATGAATACGCGCAGTATTTGGATGATTGGCTAAGTCAGATGGCAGCACTACAGGAGGAACCCACTGCATCAACAATGATTCCTCTAGCTGATTTGGGGACGCACCCGATGCACATGCTGGCTAACGCTTTCGCTTTTGACCATTACTGCCATTTATACATAGATATTCTTGCCCCTGAAGGACCATTAACTATTGATCTTGACCCACCAACTGATGACATGGTTCGCCCTGGGATTGAATGGATGATCGCTGGTATGCCTCAGATGCAAGCGGAAGAACTCGCGGCAGTGGTGACGGAACCGTTAGAACTTGAATTAACGGGTATCGGCGGTGGGACGTGGACGATCCAACCAGCTGGAAATGGAGAACTGATTACTATTGCACCTCGTGCGAACCTAGGCTCTGCTGCTACGGTTGCGTCTTCGGCTCATAATTTCGTTTCATGGGGGACTAAACGTTCAGACTGGCGTTCATCTTGCACAATTGATGGAAACGAGAGTTACGCCACCACAGTGCTTGACACCCTAAATATTATCTAATTAAAGAGAGAATGCTGGGGGCGTGAATTGCCCACTGTTCGCACTCATACCGCCATCAACTGGCAAGTGCGCTCCGGTGATGAACGATGCTTGTGAAGAGAGAAGAAAACTATGAGCTGCAGCAACTTCGCCAGCATTACCCCAACGCTGAAGAGGAATACGACGGCGCATATCCTCGTACGGTTGCCCCTCGAAGCGCGTCGTCATCCCAGTTTCCGTAGGGCCTGGGCAAACAGCATTGATTCTTATCCCACGGGCAGCAAGATCCATTGATGCACTCCGCACAAGATTAATCACAGCTGCTTTTGAAGTGTTGTAAACCCACATTCCAGGGTCGCCACGCATGCCAGAAGTAGAAGCGGTCACAGTAATCGCTGAACCGGGCCGCATAATTTGAGAGCATGCCCGTATTCCGAGAACAACTGCCCTTACATTGACTTCCATAACTCGATCAAATGAATCCATAGGTCCATCAAAAAGGTCAACACGATCAGCCATGCCAGCATTAAGAACAGCTCCATCAATTCTTCCGAATTCATCCTGCGCAGCTTTCACAGCCGCTTCATTATGGTCAGGGTCTGAAACATCACCTGAGACAACAAAAACCTCGTTCATGTCTACGGCCCAAGAGAAATCGGCTTTTGGAAGGTCAGAACCGATAACGCGACCCCCTTCAGCAATAATTTCTTCCACTACCGATCGGCCGATACCCGACGCTGCACCAGTAACCCAAATAACCCTATCGTTATGTAATTGACTCATAGGTTCAAGATAATCTCATATCTTCAGAGCCGCTAATGTCAGGTCCAAAAGATGTTCCGCCCGATCTGTGTAATCAAGGAAACTATCTCGCAACGCCTTCGACCGAACCTCTATGGAGAAAGGAACACTCTTATCGAAAAGAGACATAAATGTAGATACCGGTAATTCTCCTGCTCCGGGAATCATTCTGTCGTCCAAAGCATCAGTCAATAAATCCCTGTTAGCCCAACCAACGGGTTCCGTCTTCGCATCACACCATTGAACATAAGAAAATAATGTTGCGTCAGCGGAAGCAATTTCTTCATACGATGTTCCGGATCGGTGCACATGAAGCAGATCTGGAAGGATGCCAACATTGTCAGCTTCAACCATACCCACCGTCGCCAAAGCATCGGAGAGATTTCGGATACTTGTGAAGCGCATGAACTCCAGGCAAATACAAATATTTCCTTCTGAAGCTAGCAAACAGAGTTCTGTTAAACGTTCAGCTGTTTGCTCAAAAGAATCATACGAAGAAATCGCAAGAATATTTTTAGCACCAACAGTTATCGCTGCTTCGATGAGTGCTTCACCATGATCCTCATCCGGTCCGAGGCGGACAACTTCCATATCCACTGCCTCAAGGCCGGTATCTTCAATTCGTTTCGCTACCTCAATCGTTGTCTTGTCAGTCCAAGAAGAAGGATCAAACCACACTCCCGTTCCTTTCCAACCAGCTGTGGCAGCGACTTCAACAAAACGAGACGGGTTGCCCATGAGTTCTGGAATAACACCAGCTGCAAGAGAGATCAAACGTTCGTTGCCCATTAGCTTATTTAAGCATGAATAAAGCATTTCAGAAATATCGCTAGCGCTTTGCTTTCTGACCGAAAACGGCCAACAATACAGATAGTTGTTATTCAAACTTTTTATTTCTAGGGGACCATATGGAACTTGAAGGACAGGTGGCGCTGATAACCGGCGGAACCAGAGGTATTGGCAGAGGCATTGCAGAGGCTTTCGTAGCCGAAGGCGCAAATGTAGTGATTAACGGGCGAAGCGCGGAAAAGGGGCAACAGGCTCTTGACGAAATGGATGCGGGAGATCAAGTGCATTTCATCGCCGGAGATGTAACAAATCAGGAAATCTGCGAAGGATTAGTTGACCAGACAGTTGAACACTATGGAAAAATAGACATTGTTGTTCCTAATGCAGGCGGGGGAACAGCAGAAGGTGAAGAACCATCACCTCTGGTAGATATGACCGAAGCCAATTGGCAATTTGTGCTCAACTGGAACCTGAACCACCCAATGTGGCTAATGCGTAGAGCCTTGAAATACATGATCCCTCAGGAGCATGGAAGAATCATGTCTGTCTCGTCAATGTATGGAAAGGTCGTTATACCAGCACAGGCTCCATACTGCACTACAAAGCATGCGCTTAATGGTTTAACCAAAGTAGTAGCGCAGGAGGTAGGGACGTTAGGGATAACTGTCAACGCATTATGTCCCGGTGGTATTTTGACGGACGTTATGAAAGAATCAGGCCCAATGGCTGCAGAACAATTGGGAATGGAATTTGAAGAATTCCTGACCTGGATGCAGCAACCATCAGCTATTAAAAGGATGAACACCGTAGAAGATTGCGCATTGGTAGCCGTGCTTCTCGCATCCGAAGCAGGCGCTGGCATAACAGGTTCATTAATCAGTATCGATGGCGGGCAAGCCCCCTACTAGACGAGGAGACAAAAATGGGAAAACTAGACGGAAAAGTAGCAGCAATCACAGCAAGCTCAAGAAGTATCGGTCGGGCAATAGCTGAGGCTTATCTAGCTGAAGGCGCAAAAGTCGTTATCAGTGGACGGTCTCAAGAAAAGGGAGATACAGCCTTAGAAGAAATGAACGCTGGAGATGACGCAATATTCATCGCATGTGATGCATCAAACCAATCCGATGTTGAAGGATTAATTGATGGGGCAGTTGCCCACTTCGGGAAAATTGATATTGCTGTACTCAATGCCGGTGGCATTCTTAACGCAGCCCCTGTAGCTGAAATGACCGATGAATCATGGAACTACACACTCAATTTGAACCTAAACCATACATTTTGGGGGATCAGAAAAGCGCTGCACCATATGCTTCCGCAAGAAAATGGGAGAATTATTGCTATCTCATCTGTTGAAGGAAAAATGCGAACAGAAATGGTGAGTCACTACGTTGCGACAAAACATGCCATTAATGGTTTAGTAAAAACTGCAGCACATGAAGTGGGAGAAACCGGTGTGACAGTAAACGCTATTCTCCCCGGTTTCGTAAGAACAGATCTTTTCTATGACTCAGCCCCGCAAACTGCTGAAATGCTAGGGATGGACAGCCTTGAAGACGTATCAGAAATGTATTCACAAGCATCGGCTATCAAAAAACCAAATACTGTTGAACAAGTAGCTGCTGTAGCGGTAATGCTTGCACGCGATGAAGCCAAGAACTTCACTGCGTGCCTCTTTCCCGTCGATGGCGGGACAATGCCATACTAGAAAACAGTTATTATCCACATAGCTATCGCGAATGAGGCGATCAACCCATGTTTAATCTCGGGCCACCAAAACAAATTGCTTACGCGGTCCCGAATGCACTTGAAGCAGCTAAAACATGGGTGAAAAATTTTGGTGCTGGCCCTTTCTATATTGCTGAACACATCCCAGTTTCGGATGTCACTTACAGAGGGGTAGAGTCCACATTCGACCACACTTCCGCATATGGCCAATGGGGAGACATCATGGTTGAATTGGTGCAGGACCATGGAACAGGACCTTCGGTAGTGCGAGACATGTATGATCCGGATGAAAGTGGCTTGCACCATCTCGCATATTTCGTTGATGATATTGAACAGGCAACAAGTGAGCTAGGTAACCTTGGTTTCCCGCTGGGCATGTCTGCGTTAGCAGGTGAAACACGATTCCATCACGTTGATGCCATCGACACTCTCGGGCATTTCATCGAACTCTATGAACCGAACAAGGCGTTAGTAGCGTTCTATGAGAGAGTCAGAGCGTCAGCACAGGATTGGGATGGTTCGGAACCGATTCGTACCCGATAGTCAAGTTAAGTTCCGCTAGCTGGTTTCCCGCCAAAGAAAGACCGGTCAGCATTCACGGGGTCACTGATTGTGTTCGTCTCTGCCTTCCATCCCCAAGCACTGATGATGGCAAGTTTGGTAAAACGCCATTTGTTGTCATTCTCAAGTTGCAGAAACCCTTCGTACCTGCCCCCCTGAACACCTGATGGTCTCGTTGTTGTGAAATACGCGGAAAGAGAAGCGGTGCTCGCATCTACATCAACAACGATTGCAATGTTTGACGTTGTATGCCCGCCGCTAATCATGGATTCACTGGAACGGTATCGTTCATAGAGGGACGCCATTTCCGCCCGCCCCTTGAAATGCATGTCTATACCATCAGGTGGGAAATTTAAAACATCCAAAATCGCTTCTTCCGCGAAAGCATCCAAAATATCATCAATAAATCCGGTATCTATCCCATAGAGGTACTGGTTGAATGCCACTAGCACTCCTTCTCGAGCTTGCAACCTTCGCAATTCTTGTTCAAGGCTCTCAATTCGTGCTTCTAAATTCTCCGTCATACTATAGACATTCCATTTCCCACCCCTCAGGTGGTTCCGTCACATTTCTTGACCGTTTCATTAAACGATTGCTATATGGCACATCCCGTAATTTGGATTCGAGAAGCGGTCCATCGTAGGTTATCCATTGTTGTGGGTGTAACTCAATAATTACTCTCCCTGACGTATCTAAACGTCTAATGAATTCGGTATTAGCGCTTGCATCGCCTGCTCTCAACCGAGCAGCCAGCTTTGGATAGAACCATTCCTTGATTTCAGCGTTATCGTCGTGGACGGTCGCAAGGGTCTTAGTTGTAGTTGTGATATCTCCTCCCAACCATGTTCCTTCACTTGAGATAACGATAGAACTTTCTGGGCGTTTCCTTAAAGCTGGCACACGTTTCCGCTGCCCCATGCACGTAATCCAGAACTTTGACTCATGCCACACGAAACGGTGCATGACCCCAACAGGCCACCCAGCTGAATTAGTCCAATTCACACAACATTCTGTTTGCGCAGCATATAAACGTTCACGTTTTTCATCGCTTATAGCGACATCGCTCACATCGGTATAATCTTCTTTTTTGTCCCCCATGTATACTTTCCTATCAGAATTTAGCTAAACAGTCCTAACCACAAAGGTTTTACCCGCACGATCAAAAATCGACTGCCTATCCGGATCGGATTGAAGCCAATATAAGGAAAGTCCAAGAACTATCAAATAAAGAAGAGAACCAAGAAACGGGATTACGGAAAGCAGACTCGGCGCGTAACGCATTGCAGCAACTGACCCAGGCGGAGGGGATTGCCCATCTGCTATTTGCACAACTTTAAAACGAAAAAACATTTTCCCTGGCGTGGCCCCTCTAAGAGTTACAAAGCCAATTTCGTATAATGCCACAAGAAAAAATGAAACAATTGTTATCCCATATGTGTTTGCATTACTGGCATCAAAAGCCGCCCACCAGATGACAAAAAGTGCAATTCCAGTTATCACCGCATCAATCATTCGGGCTCCGAACCGCGGCCATAGTGTGGCCCCTCCCATTATTTCTCTGCTCCATTCAGAACCATTCCAGTATCGTTTCGTATCTGCTGGGTCTAACTCTGCGTGGTACCATCCCGGGGTTTCCGACGTCATTTCGCTCCTATTAATAAATGAATTTTCTCTACTAGCTTCGCATGGAAATCAAGTGTTTTGCTATTACTCGTTACGGTCGTTTGTCACCTATCAATATAGGGCATGACCGGACCCCCTCCAGATATTCTCCGATTCGCTTGTTCTAATGCCTGCTGGCCGTAGTGTTTATGCGGGAGTATCCAAAAAATATCTTGTCGAATTTCGTCAATCACGATCTCAGCCACCTCGTCTGGCGTTAGATTTTCTTTTCCATCCCGAACAACGAATTGTTCAGGGTTAGGTTGGAAGTCAATGCCTTCACGATTCCGTTCACTTGTTCCAATGTTGGTATCTACCATCCCTGGGCAAAGGACAGAAACAGATAACGCTGTTTTCGTAAACTCATGGTGAAGCGTTTCGCTTAATGCGACGACACCCCGTTTTGCAACGTTATAAGAAGCTATTCCAGGGAAAGCGAGAAGACCCGCAGTTGAGGCGGTGTTGAGGACATGGCCGGGTTCCCCGCTTGCCAGCATGCGCGGGACGAAAGATTGAACACCGTAGATCACTCCCATGAGATCTATTCCTAGAACCCAATCCCAATCTTCTGGAGATTCCCACGTTTTATGCCTTGCGACCACACCAGCATTGTTCGCTAGAAAGTGCACATTCCCGAAATGTTCATAGGCAGTGATAGCCAGAGCTTCAACTTGGGCGCGGTCCGAAACATCACATTGCACTCCGATCACCTCCGCTCCTTTGGCTCGCAAGGCCTCAGATGCTTTTTCTAAAGCATCTGGCTCTATATCTGCGAGAACTATTTTCATTCCCTCATCAACTAATTTTGAAGCCAAGCCCAGACCAATACCACTTGCACCACCAGTAATAACGGCGACACGCTCATCAAAATCTTTCATTATGAATCCTTCTGCGTCCCTACAAGTAAATCTTTGAATGGAACGCCCTTATCTACACTTGGTTCTCGAGGTAACCCGAGCACACGGTCGCCAATAATATTTTTCTGGATTTCATCAGTGCCTCCAGCAATGCCGGCTTGGAAACTTCCGAGTACAAGGCGGCCCCACCACTGGCCTCGATCTCCTTCACTCCAGGCATCTGTTTCCATACCGACAACGTCATTGATAAGGGATCGGACATCTCGAAGAATTTTTGAACCATGGAGTTTCCCGAGCGAACCACCAGGACCAGGGGTTTTCCCTGCCTGTAATTCTGCCCGAGTGCGCATAGAGACCAGACTTTTTGCTGTTTCTTCTGAGTACAGTTTCATTAATTTTTGTCTGATCACGGGGTGAGAAATATTTCCAGCTTTCTGCGCGTGTTCAATAAGACGTTTCGTATGCGGAGTCGTGATCCCACCGGTTGAGCCAGTTCCAATAGCGACTCGTTCGTACATGAGCATTGAAGTCGCAAGACGCCAACCTTCATGCAACGGCCCTAAAAGGCTATCTTTTGGTATTCGAACATCAGTAAAAAACACTTCATTGAAATGCATCCCTCCATCAATTTGATGAATTGGACGAATTTCTACCGCTGGGTCGTTCATGTCCACGATGAACATTGAAATCCCTGCATGTTTGGCAACCTCAGGATTTGTTCTCGCTATAAGCACTCCGTAGTCGCAGACGTGGGCAAGTGTTGTCCAAACTTTCTGCCCGTTAATAATCCATTCATCACCGTCAAGTTCAGCGCGAGTCTGAAGACTAGCCACATCAGAACCAGCGCCAGGTTCGGAAAACATTTGGCACCAGACTGTTCGAGCAGCAATGTTGTCAGCTAAGTACTTTTCCTTTTGTTCTTCAGAGCCGTATTCGCTCAGCATGGGAAGGCACATACCATGGCTAATCGTTAATTGTGTCGTCATCTCTGGGTAATTGCTATACACCTCACGCCAGATAGTTTCGTGTTCTTTGGTTAACCCAGCACCACCATATTCCTTTGGGTAGGTCATGCCCGCTAAACCAGCTTCTGCCAACTTTCCCTGAAACGCCTTATTCTGAGAAATTGTTTCTTTATCTCTTGGATCTGGTTCATTTAAATGAATACCAGTTGCATGTTCATCTAAAAAATCTTTGCAAAGGGTGCGAAAAGATTCGCGTTCCTCATCTGAAAGGGTTTCTTCCGCCATGGATCCTCCTACGAATTAAGCAAACTATTGCTATACCGACGCTAGCATTATCTGCTGACCCCGATGTAATCCACAACCTGATCAGCATCCATAAAAACAGATACGCAGGAACGGCTCATGGCCTCAAACAATATTTCAGAAGAAACAACGCGAAGGAGAACATTCGCGATCATCAGCCACCCGGATGCAGGCAAAACAACGTTAACGGAAAAATTTCTTCTCTATTCAGGGCAAGTTTCTGAAGCAGGTTCCGTAAAAGCGAAAAAAGGGGGGAAGTCGGCGCGATCGGATTGGATGACAATGGAACAAGACCGAGGTATTTCCATTGCTTCAACCGTGCTTCAATTTAAATACCAAGGCAATGTCATTAACCTTTTAGATACACCAGGTCACCGTGATTTCTCAGAGGACACATACAGGGTATTGGCTGCTGTTGACGCGGCGATCATGGTTCTCGATGCAGCGAAAGGAATAGAGGCGCAAACATTAAAGCTCTTTGAAGTCTGTAAGGCGAGAAATATGCCAATTCTTACCTTCATTAACAAATGGGACCGTCCAAGTCTTGACCCATTAGAACTCATGGACCAGATCGAAGAAGCTATCGGTGTGCAAACGACACCGATTACGTGGCCAGTTGGTCCCGGAGGCGAATTTGAAGGGGTAATCAACAGAAAAACAAATCAATTTATTCGCTTTACGAGAACAAGTCGCGGCGCAACGGCTGCACCAGAAGAGCCCATACATCTCGAAACGGCCACAAGTACTGAGGGAGAATACTTCACGAAGGCTGTAGAAGAAGTCATGTTGTTGGATGAAATAGGAGCAACGCATGATCAGGAACTCTTTCTCGCAGGTGAAACAAGCCCTCTGTTTGTTGGTTCCGCACTCACCAACTTCGGCGTACGGGACCTTCTAGACGCAGTCGTTGATCTCGCTCCTGCCCCAACCAGTCGTGAAGGAGAAGATGGTTCCATAAGAAACATTGACGACCCGTTTTCCGCCTTTGTTTTTAAAGTACAGGCCAACATGGACCCATTGCATCGTGACAGAGTCGCGTTCATGCGAATCAATTCCGGTCATTTCGAACGCGGCATGCAAGTAACGCACCAACGTTTAAATAAACCATTTAGCACAAAATTCGCCACATCTATGTTCGGATCGGAACGAGACACCGTGGATGAAGGATATCCGGGAGATGTACTTGGACTCGTCAACGCGAATGATCTTCGAATCGGAGACACACTTTATGCGGGAGAAGCTATAGCGTTCCCACCTATACCAAGATTCGAGCCAGAATTATTCTGGAGTGCGAGACCAACTGATGTTTCCAAAACCAAACAGTTCAGAAAAGGCCTTAACCAATTGGATGAAGAAGGGGTAGTACAAGTGCTCCGCGACCTTGATGCCCCGACAGCATCACCTGTTCTAGGTGCTGTGGGACAAATGCAATTTGAAGTTTTCGCCCATCGCTTAGAGCACGAATTTGGTTCCAAAGTCGAAATGAATCCAACATCATGGGTCATAGCGCGCAGAACCAACGAGGAAACAGCCCAAAAAATTCGCGAACTAAGAGGAACAAGAGTTTTAGGATCGCTGGATGGCACCCTCTTCGCCCTATTTGACTCAACTGGGCGCCTCATGCGAACCATTAATGACAATCCCGAATGGGTCCTTGAACGTGTCGTGGAAACCGCCGGGTAAAACCCCCTGTGACACCAGAACATTGCAGTCGCCCCTTACCCTTACTGTATGGATCAAAAGGCACCGGAAATAATCTTTACCTTGATGCTTGCAAGCGCATTATTCGGCGGGATGGGAATTCTGCTCTTTTCAAAGAGCAACCTTAAAAGAGAATTCCGTTCTTTTGCTATGGAATTCGCAACGATTGTCGCAATAGGAGCTACCTTTGGCAGCCTGTACTTTTCAGAAATACGCGATTTTCTACCTTGCGAGTTCTGCTGGTATCAACGAATCGCCATGTACCCGCTCGCAGCTATCCTCCTTATAGCGACAATCAGGCGCGACCGAAAAATAATCCCATACGCGCTTACACTCTCAACGATCGGTGCAGGCATATCGGTTTACCACTATCAATTACAATTATTTCCCGAACAAGGATCATCATGCGGGTTAGACGCATCATGCGCGTATAAATGGGTAGAGGTTTTCGGGTTCGTAACGATCCCGCTGCTTGCATTCGGAAGCTTTTTTCTTATTAGTATGCTTCTCGTAATGACACCGCGCCCATGGAAAGATGCGCCCAGATGATAGAGATTGAAGATGAAATAGAAAACACCGGCGGAGTTTCCCCACGGTTCATCCTTGGATCTTTTATAGTCGTGGCTGTAGCCCTAGCGGTAGTTCTTGGCTTAATTCTCTCTGATGGAGACAATGATTCTGCTACTAGTCCTTTACCGGTTGCGACAGAAGAAGTTCCAGAAGAAGTCGTTGAAAGAACTGAAGAAGAACCTGTCAGTACTCCTGAACCGGTTGAAAGTGTTAATGAGGAATTCTGGGAAACAGGGCCAGTGGAGATCCTCGGTGAACCCATACCTGCTAATGCTGAAATTGGAGCTGCAGCTCCAGCGTTCAAAGCACAGCCAAATAACAGTGAGGAACCAATAATGGTAGACCCAGCAGATGGGACTGTTCGCCTCATTGGCTTCTTCGCCCATTGGTGTCCGCACTGCCAACGCGAAGTACCTCGTGTTGCCCAATGGTTAGCTGAAAACGGTGTGCCAGAAGAAATAGAAATCATCGCTATTTCCACTGCGGTCCGTGAAGGAGCCCCGAATTACCCTCCATCAGAATGGTTCATAGATGAAAATTGGCCTACGCAGATTCTCGTTGACAGTGAAGAGAGTGAATTAGCTACCGCATATGGGCTTGGTGGTTTCCCCTACTGGATCCTTGTGGATGCGACAGGGACAGTCATGCATCGAAGTAGTGGTGAATTAACAGAAGAACAATTCGGTTATCTTGTAGATCTTGCAATTTCAATTGCACCACAAATCACATAGTCGTTCATTTACGACCGATATTATTTCTAGTTTTCCCAGCAGGTACAGCCACAATTTGATTCAGCAGTGCAATCACATTCTGACCCGCAAGAACAACTCTCTCCTGTTTCTTCCATAAATTCAGCATAGCCCAATATGGCACTTGTATGAATGGGAGTTGGGAAACTACGGGATTGTTTTATGCCTGATTGGCGATGAGATCTCCAAGGATTACTAATTGTTCTTCACTGTTGCCGAGTGTTAGTTCCAATTGGCGTGCCATAAGGAAATAGCGGTGCAATGGGTAATCACGGTCAACTCCGACTCCTCCATGGAGGTGAGTGGCGGCATGAACGACTCTGAAACCAGCTTCGGCCGCCCACCAGCGTGCAATAGCGACCTGTTCCACAGCGGAACGACCATCAGAGATATGCCAGGCTGCCTGACGCGAAGTGAGACGCACAGCTTCAGTGTCAATGTACGCATCACCTGCGCGTTGACTCACCGCCTGAAAAGTGGCGATAGCCCGATCGAATTGCTGCCGTACTTTTGTGTAATCAGCGGCAAGATTAAGAGAAGCCTGACAAGCCCCTGCCAAGAGAGAACAAATACCAGAATCAGTGCGTAAACGAATCCACGTGATGATCTCTTCCGTGGAAACTAAACCTAACCGTTCGCTTGCAACATTTTCAAGAGTTATAGCGGCTTGGGAATGTTCTGTAGTGGTTTCACGGGAGGTAAGCAAAACGCCTTTAGAGGAAGTTTCAACGAGGAAAACCCCCTCATCAGTTGGGACAAGCACTAAGTCAGATTCGAGTCCATATGGCACAAAGTCAACAGAACCTGAAAGCTTATTGTCAGTCACTGTTACGGTGCTTCCAGGGACGAGAGCCGCTGTGAGAATGCATTCACCGTTGGCGACCTTTGGAAGAATTTCAGTCTTTTGCTCACTGGTACCGAAGTGAGCTATTGGCATAGCACCCATGACGATTGTTTCAAGAACAGGAACTGGTGCTGCGAATTCGCCAACAAGTTCAAGTACTACAGTGGCACTGAGGAAACCGAGTCCGGCCCCTCCATGTTGTTCATTTATTGAGGCGCTGAGAACTCCGGTTTCTGCCAGTGATTTCCAGAGGTCACGGTCAAAACTCTCACCGGCTTTACTCATTGTTCTCAGGTGCTCGTGCGTGACTTTATCTTCAAGTATTTGCCGCGTTAAGCCACTGATTGCCTGTTCTTCTTCTGAAAAATCAAAATCCATGAGGCTCCTAACGGTCGGCACGGGGGAAGCCCATGCCAAACATCGTGATCAGGTCCCGTTGCAT
>Ga0066836_10000466_pt1 | contig 19277 bp, 12 predicted proteins | sample ETNtaG_18_FD_71568 | JGI IMG/M metagenome (GOLD analysis project Ga0066836, IMG submission 71568) | Marine microbial and viral communities from oxygen minimum zone, Eastern Pacific Ocean - ETNP201302SV91 | ecosystem: Environmental > Aquatic > Marine > Oceanic | place: Pacific Ocean: Eastern... | reverse complement strand
CATAATCGTTAGATCTGCACTGACGGATAGCCAGTCACCGTTGGATGGGTTCACACGGATTGGGCTCTGCTCGGCGTCCCAAATCGTTGGCGTGGTAATGTCCGAGGTTACGTCCATACCTGCTCCATCGAATGGAATCATCTTCGTTCGGATACTGCACTCTGATCCAGAGTTGTAGTAGCAGTAGTACGCTGCGTAGTAGCCCCACCATGGTGCCAAGTCGATGTTACGAACATACGAGCCAGAGTTTGGCAGGCTTGGCATGGTCGTTCCCCAATTGGAGGACATCATCTGTGCACTGTTGGTCGAACTTGAGGTACTGAACTGCATTGCACCGTGACGGATTGCGTGGATCTTGTGACCCTGCGTTCCGTTGAAGGTGCTGCCGAAGTAATCGAACTCGAAGTCGTTTGGAATATCGATTACCGCACTGCAGTCTCCACGGTAGCTTGTGAAGTAACGTGTGCAGTAGTAGGTGTATGGGTAACCGTTGTTGCTGCCGGTGAAGACTTCGTCGTAGTTGAACAACTCAGTCATACCTGCATCGTAGGTTTCGTATCCATACGCATTTCCATCAGTTGCGATTCGGTAGTTATTGGCGAACGGATTTTGTCCGCCAATGAATCCTGCTCCACGCGTGCGTAGCATCTCACCAATGCTGGCACCAGGGTTCTGGAAGCCGATGTACTGGTAATCGTAGTATGCATTGCTGCCCGTGTCGTAAGCGAACTCAACTTCGTTGGTGACATCATACAGGCGAACCTGATAGTTGACATTGTAACCGGAGTTGAATCCAGCTGTCATGTCGTGCCACTCGATCACGAATACCTTGGTCGGTGTACCGACGCTGTAGGAGAAGGCAGTGGTGTTGTTCCAGTTGCCATTGTTGTCCACAGCGTGCAGTGTGTATTCGACAGAGTTTCCGCGGTCTGCGCCAGGGATGCTTGTCGACCATGTGCACGAGGTCATCTCACAAGAACTGCGAGCTGCATCTGGTGACATGGAGCGAGTTGTCCAGCCAGACCAGGTGCCTGCTTCTGCGTCGTAAACACGATACTGCATGTATGGACCGATGAGGCCGTCACCATTGTCTGTTGCATTGGTGTTCAGACCCATTGGTGGGTCGCCTGCGTCGCCGATCTTCATCGACAAGGTTCGGTCGTCGTCAACATAGGAATCCATCAAACCAGGGTGTTCAAATTCCGGTGGGAATGTGTCCGGTGCTGGCTTGATTGAACTGACCTTGGAGTTGATTTGCCAGCCGTTGTCGACCTTGCCGTCGTATCCAGGGTTAGACCATCCGTTCCATGCGTAGTTGTACTGGTAGTAGTAGTACGTCCCATAGCATGGGTTGGTGTATGTCGAACCTGTGTAGGATGAGCGCACGAACATAACTGGATTGTTGTTCGTGTTCACACAGAACAAGTTGCGGTTTGCACTGTTTAGGGTGCGAGTTGCGTTCCATGAGAACGAACCGAAGTAACCGGTGATGTCACCGGGAATTGCAACCTTGACATATCCGTCATCAGTGCTACCATAGTCCAAGGCTGTGTAGACTGTGCCTTGTGCTTGTGGCTGCGCAATACCGTTGCCACTCGAGACCTCGTAGCCCATGATTCCCCATGAACTACCATCGTGGTACCAAATCACGTCGGAACCAGGGCCGTTGCGAGCGTTCATGCTCAGACCTGGCATTGTGACCTTCTCCATGCTCGATTGGCAGGCGGTTGAGGTGCACACGCGGGTTGTCGATGGGCGATATCGGAGATCGAGCACAGCGTTCATGTTGAAGCAGGATAGAGATCCTGTTCCACAGTCTGATGTGTCGTATTCCATGTGATATTCACGGCTTGGCTCGTAGTAGGTCATCTGCCAGTCGTAGTAGCGCTGTGCGCTGTAAAACGAGTAGGAGTTCCATCCACTTGCCTTGACTTGCCACTTGTTGTCACCATCTGCTGCGTTGTCGACTGATTCGATTTCGTAGCTGTAAGGTGAACTTGGGTGTGTCTGCATGTTGCTTGGGATACCTGTTCCACCAGCAGGGGTCGTGCCAGTAGTACCCGATACACCACCGTTAGGTGGGGCAGGGGAGTCGCGGTATGCCCAGTAATATTCGACTTCCGTAGTGCCAGTCGCCGGAGCGGTCTGGCCAGGGATTGTAGCCTTGAAGTGACAAGCTGCACCACCAGCAACACATGTGCCGATTGTACTGGATGAAACAGCGGTCCATGAACCGCCATCAACACGGTAGTACAGGTGGGGTGCGCCTGCTGCCGTGGTGTTGACGCCGCTGGCGTCAATTGCACTCATGTACATTGTTCGTGCACCATCGAGGTAAGTGGTCTTACCATCGAATGCAGTGTGTTCTGCAACTGGAGCCGTTGTATCGGATCCACCAGTGTATGAAATTTCAAGGTGAGGCTTGTATGCTGCACTGTTCTGGCATCCGTAGTATGTGTATGCATTTTGAGTGCACCAATACCACATTGGAGCGTTTGCAGAGTTGCGGACAGACAATCCAAGGATGTGTCCACTGCTTCCTGCACCATTACCGTCAATTGCATCTTGAACATCGGATTCACCATTCGAATTCATTGTAATCGACTTGATGCTTCCAGCGTTGAAACCATAGTAGTAACCTGGGTCACTGATTGTGGTTGCGGCTGACGATGCTGCAGAGTTTGCAGAGTAACGGTGGATGTACATACCGGAACTGTAGGTGTAACTTGCAGGATCAATCATTGTGCTGCTCTGAGAAGCGCCACTCTTCATGACTGCCAATTCAAAGGAACGTGAACCAGTTCGGTAACGACCGACGTGATTCTCGTAGTCAACACCAGTAACGGTTGCACCGCTTGGCATGGTGTTAGCCAAGTTGAAGCGGTGAACTGTGTTCCTTACGTATCCTTGATACGAGGAAGAACTGGTGCACGTGGTCGCTGCATTACCTTGTCCCTTGCAAGTGTAAGAAATGAACGAAGTTGAATATGCTCGCTCATAGCTAAACGATGTCCAACCGTAGTTGATCGAATACTTGTAGGTGTAGTAGGTCGTTGAAGCCGTCACATCGATTGTTGGGTCAATCATGACCGGGTAAGTGCGGTTCTCGTCCATTAGCCACTCAGCGTCAATCGTGGTGGTTAGTTGAACGTGTGGACCGACCTGCATGATGAAATATTCACCAAGTGCAGGTAGCGCCGTTGCATCGGAATCGTAAACCAGAGGTGCTGGGACTGTTACAAGCAGTTCACCAGTCTCTACGTTTCGGATTTCGAAGTGCTCACTTGTCTTCATGATCTGGCCCTCTTGTAGAGGACTGGTTCCTTCGAAGACGGAGTATCCGTGTGGAAGAAGCATTTCTTCCTGCAGACCAAGCCAGCCAGAGAATTCCTGACCGAAGAACGGCTGGTCACGGATGACCAGGTTCTGCTTGACCTGTGTGCTGGTCACCGTGTAGTCAAGAGCAATGCCCTGACCCATCGGATATCGCAGCACATTGCCGGCGGTCTGTACAGGCTCTTCCGTCAGGTCGAGCTGGTACTCCATCGGCATTGACACATCGCGCTCCATTTGCACAACGACAGGGTTCATACCCATACGGATGGCGTCGATGTTGTCATCGACTTGTATTACCACACCGTTGTTAACATCGCTGTCGAAGTAGGTATCGAAGGTGTTTTCAGTCACCGACCAACCCATTGTTTCCGACTCGATGTTCAGGTCGACCTCTTGCCACACACCTTGATCATCAAGGTAGTGGATCGGATCTGTGGCTACAATTGCAACCTTACCCTCTTCCGTCACATACGTCTTGGAGGTCGCGGTTCTGCTTCCGACGAGTTCATCCTCGGCAGCGTAACCAAATGCAGTGTAATCCACTGCATGTTCCTCCACATTGAGAGCAAACGAATCCACCGCATTATTTCCTTCAGCTTCATCAACCGTTGTGGTCGATACAGCATCAGTTGCAGGTGGTACCGCTTGGGCCCAACTCATTCCAATCATCAATAGCGTGAGCAACAGCCAACTGCCGCCCAACACCTTCTTGTTTTCTTTTGTCATCAATTCACATACCCCAGAGTGTCCTATGAACAGGCCCTGCCACGCTTTGACGTAGATATAACCGTATGGGTGCAAACCCTTTGATTAATCAATTCTGTTCGGTAAACTGCGTCGGAATTTTCGTGCCCCCGGAATACCGAAAAATTACTGGTACAAACAATTTGTAACAATCCTGAATTGAGAGAAAATATTCTCCAAATAATCCCGATGATCAGAGATTTATTACCGCTTTCGTAATCAGGGAGGGTGTGCTGTAAACGTAATGCTGCGTGCCTGTTTGTAAAATTCAGAGTCGTTTCCCAATCACCGGGACGACCAGAGTCTGAAACGAAAAAAGGGGCCGGGCCCCGTAGGGGCCCGGCCCGGGTCACCGTCTCAAGGACGGGTCATGTTTTCTTTCGAGGGCCTTGGGATCTCAGTAATCCCACTCTTTCTCCTCACCATCGGCTTCTGCGCCGCGGGTTAGGATGAAAGCGCCGCCGATCACCGCAAGAACAACCAATCCAATGATTGCATAGATTGCGGATGATGGCATACCATCGTCTTCTCCACCAGGATCTGTGGTGTCGATGACGCCTGGCTCTTCGAGGCCTTCCTTCATGTTCGCATACATATCGACGCCTGGGTCGGCTACGTTGCCGACTACGTCCTCGCCTGCGATACCGAAGTACAACTCAGCGTTGCAAGTACCGCCACACATGTCCTGCTCGGTCACAGTGATCGAGGTGGTTGTGTCTTCGGTTGTTGCACAGCTGTTGCCTAGCAGGCTCGAGAAATCGTTGTTCACGATGTCTTGCGTTCCTGCCCAGCAGACCACCCACGACGCTACGTCATCGGTGCCAGTTGCATCCCATGTGAAGGTTAGACCATCATTTGTGGATGTCATGGTTGCTGCTGCATTGCTGAGTGTTGGTGCAGGTGATACACTGCCATCTGCTGTCACGGTGGTGTCCATGTGGCCACCGGTGAGCTTTGCACCAGTGACAACATCGGTGTTACCGTTCTCTGTTTGCACACGGATGGTGTACTTTGTGTCGTCCATTCCAATGAGCGTCCATGCCATTGTTTCAGGGCTTGCACCAGGGATTGGACTTCCAGCGAGTGGGTCACATGCAGTGTCTACATCTGCCCAAGCACACCAGTAAACGTGCACTGAGTCAGCACTTGCGAATTGCGGGTTGTCGCCGTATCCCCAAGTGAGTTCAACACGAGCATCAGGCTTCAAATCCGCGCTTAGACCAGTGACGCCGGCTGCTGGTGGCTGTGCACCTTCAGTTGCAACGTCGAAGATCGCGTAGGTTCCGCCACCGATGTTACCTTCCATACCACCATCGTGTGAGTAAGTCAGGGTTGTGCCACCGTTGGCACCTGCGGACTGTGTGACGTGGTTAACTGAAGTCCATGGTGTTGATTCAGTACGCTTGAACCATAGGCCCCAAGACGTCTCTGCATCACCATCAAAGTTTACAGTCATTGTTTCTGCGCCAATATCGGCAGGCATCATCACATTGGATACGTCCAAGCCGAATACCATCACACTGTCAAATGCACCAGCATTGTTACCGAGTTGCTGCTGCGTAAATGCCATGGTTGATTCACTTGCAGTAACGCTGTAAGCGACCATGGGTCCATACACGAGTGAGTAACTCATTGAGGCTCCAGAATCAAATATCTCGTCCATTGAATACGAGTTCCATACAGACATCAACATGCTGTCGGAGGCACTGGCACCGTTGGCATCGGTTACAGTTGCTGTAACCATGCGCTCTCCGGCCCAAGACATATCTGTCTCGACCATACAAACGGACTGATCGCACTCGAACATGTCCATGAGTTCGCCGCCTGCTGTCACTCGCTTCCACGAGTAAATTAGCTCTTCATTAGCTGTTTCTGTGTCCATTCCTCGCGCACGCATGGTAATCCAATCACCGATGATGATTGGAGCCTCAACTGAAGCACCGTCACGCTCGATAGCGTCCAGTGTCATGTAGACGGTTGGGTTGTCGTTGATAACCTCGTAGAAGGTTGCTCGAACGTCGTTACCACCGTTCATGTCTGTAGCATCAGGTGGATTGCTTCCTGCACTGAGCATGTTTGCAGTTGCAGTGACCGTGTATCGGCCGGCCTGCAGGTCGACATCGACACAAGCTGTTCCTTCAGGGGCTGCGCCGCCTGCCGCCATGCTGAGAGTTGTGTGCGAGTATTCATCCTCGCTGCCATCTAAGCACTCGTTGGCGGTTACGGATTCCATTCCGCCCATGAGGACCGAGTTGCCGGCTTCATCCTTGACGGTGAACGCGACATCCCAATCGTATTCATTGGAACCTTCTGAGCCACCAAAGACGACTTGGGCGGTCAGAGTGGTCATTCCAACGTTCAGAGTTCCTTCTGTTGCTTCGTTTTCACCGGCGGTGAGAGATGTAACGCCGATATCGTGGAAGACGGTGAAGTATCCTGCGAGGGATCCGTCGTTGTTACCGGTTCGGTCATCGTAATCGACAGTGTTCTCCGCCATGATCATCGATGGCTCTTCGGTACCATTTTGACCACCGGGGCCCATTCCACCAGATGCTCCAGACTCTGGCTCGTATGAATCAAAGGTTGCTAGCATTGCAGTGATGGAGAAGCCCACAGGCGCATCTGATGCACCTGTTGTACCTGCGTCACCAACAATTTCGCCATGGAAGACGTATGCTTGCTGGTAAACCATGACAGTACGAGATTGCTGGCACGGGTTGTCTGCCGTTCCTCCAGCTTGCGCACATGGGTTCTCATTCAGATCGTTTGTATCGGTCACTGGGCTGTTCAAGTTGGACATGTTGTGCCATACATCGACCGTGGTTGGGTCACCGACGACTACGTTGTACGTGTGTCCACCTGCTGTAGCGTATTCCATAGACCCATCTCCATCGGAGTCAAAGGATGAAGGCATAGAACTTGCTGTGCCATCGTCTACGGAGTATGCACCAGCAAACTCAACCGTCACAGTTGTTGCTCGAGGTGCCCATGATTCAGAACCATCTGCGGTTACAGACAGAGCGAAATTGTGTGGGCCTGTGCCCTGCACGTTGTCCGTTGCTGCATCATCAGTAAGACATTCACCACCAGGGCCATCTGTCCAACATAGGTCGACAACGATGTCACGGTAGTGCTGAACAGTGACGCTGTAGGTCATGTCGTTGTTGGTTAGATCACTATCCATTGAACTGTCGACGTCGATTGAAATCGTTACAGTATATTCGCCAGGAACTGACGGTGTCCATGCTAGGTCACCGCCACTTTCTGCTTGGAGGCGGTAGTTTCCGCCACCCAAGAAGTCACCGGCTCCCAGCGTATTGTAGCTGCAACCAGTTACGGTGGTGGTACCGGGGCAAACGACGTCATCGAGGTTATCGATCACGGCAGTTTGGCCATCGCCGGCCGGCGTAACGGTCACACGAACGTTGAATTCGTCGTGTGCGTTGTCACCATCATTGATGATGATCGGCCGGAAATAGACGGTGTCACCAACGTCAATTCCATTCCGGGTGTTACCGGCTTGGTCCACGAATGTTTCTCGTGGTTCCAAGACGTCGTGCAGGTTCAATTCGTAGTCCGCACGGCCACCCGTTTCCATTTCGTTCGTATCCTTCAGCTCATCAACGAAGTCGATTCCAGCGAATAAGCTGGTCATCATCAACGCCGTGAGTACAATAGGCACAATTTGCTTCACTTTACAGTCCTCCCTCACAGTGGGTGCGTTGCCACACTCAAACTTCGTATTTAGAGTTCACGCAGGTCCAAGTTACTTTTTTAGCGACTATATCGCATTTCTTTATTAGTAATGGAACAAACGATTTGTAATTTAATTCGGGTCCCGCAGTGCCTCTGCAGGAAGGATGGAGGCGGCCTTTCGAACCGGCCACAATGTCGCCAGTAGTGTCAGAACATAAGCCCCGATGACAATGAGATAGATTTCATTCCATGGCATGATGAAATCTGCACCATCATCCTTGAGGAAACGATCATACAGGGCATAATGGAATCCAACACCGACCAATGCCCCGTTCAGAATACCCAAGAATGAGACCCAAGATAACTCGACGAGGAATGTGGCGACGACCATGCTTCGTTGAAAACCAAGTGCTCGCAAAATGCCAATTTGATGACGACGTTCGCTGACATTGCGGATTGTAACAACTGCCAAACCAGCGATTCCAACGACCAAACCGAGTGCGAGGAAGGCTTTCAATAGCCCGAATATGGACAGTACAAACGAATTGATTTTGTCCCATGCAACCTCGATTACGAATACCCCAACGCCTTCCTCAATCATGCCTCGTTCGATTTCGTCTGCCGCATGTTCCTGATCTGCAACCGATGTTCCATCCGGCAAACTGAACCATACAATTTGCGGTTTGGCGTCAAACCTCTCCTCGGCGAAATCCGACTGAATGTATATGCCTGGAATGAACACTGAGGCCTCCTGCTTGAGAATCCCGCCCACGAAAACCGTGCGGTTGACACCCGAATTGCTGGGGTCGCTAATCAGGATGCTATCGCCAATTCCCAAATCGAGTGTCGGAGGTGTTTCGACACCACTCACCGGTTGTGGGGTAAGGCTGAAGTCGACAATGACGAGGCTCTCGTCGGCCAAAACAGCGGCCCACGCCTCTTCTTCGGTATCTCCAAGTTCTGTGGCCCAGACCTCCAAACTCAAGGCACCATGTTCAGTGAAATTTGAGTCGAAGCCTCGTATGCCTACATTCAATCGATCACCATCACCGTCTCCTCGTTCAGCTTTCACAACCCCGGTGTGAATGGTCGCAATCGAATCAAAGTCGGTGACATTCATGTCCCCTAAGTCCCAATTGCTCACATCAGGGTCCAGTTCACTGCTGCTGAATGCGAGAATCTCATAATCGCCCCCGGACTCATCGCCCATTTCCTCAAGATTGTTTGCCGTAATGGCTGAACTGCCCGAGAGAATGACAACTGCAAAGATGACCACTGAGAACATGCCCATGGTCATCGATGTGCGGAATGGTGTGGCCATCGGATAGGCAAGGCTGGTGGGTAAAACGGAGGCTATGCGACCCGAAAGTGGAGCGAGGAGGCGGGACAGGAATCGAGTCACCAAAGGCGCAAGACTGGTCAATAACAAGACGCCGGCGGCGACCATGAAAATGCCCAATATGATGAACGAAAAGGGACCCTGCTCCCATGGTTCACTGATTGGATCACCTTTCCAGCCCCAGAATATCATCGACAAACTAAGGATCGATAAAATCAGACGCGGAAGCAAGACTGGGCGGTGGAAGCGTATTCCACGAACGGTGAAGTCCTCTGGCAATATACGGCCGAGAATCCAGAATGCAGGAGGCACCATTGCGAGCATGAGGGTGAATCCACCCAGCAACCACCAAGCATGACGTGTGCCATTCTCTGGCTCTCCAAGGAGGTAGGCCAGACCAAAACCACCGAGGGAAGAGAAGCCCAGGAGCAACGTGACCAAAATCGACCACCAAGGCAAACCATCGCCGTAACGGGTGGGGATACTGCGGATGGCTGCGACAACGTTCAGACGACTGATCCACATTGAGGTTGACCACAACGTTGACCATGTCACTAGGAAACCTGCAGTGAATCCAGCCAAAAGGCTCTGGAATGTCCAATCAAAGACGACACGCATCGAAAATGTGTCTTTGAAAGCGGTGGCCATGAACTCCATCAGAATCCAAGCAACAGCGATTCCTGCCAAAGCGCCGACTGCGCTTGAAATCATGCCCAAAAGGGCACCTTCCTGAACGAATAAGGCACGCAGATCACTGCGATGCATTCCAATGGCTCGAGCCATGCCCATCTCCGGCTTACGTTCATCGGCCAGCATGACGAAGATGTTCATCACGAGGAGGATGCCTGCGAAGATGACGAAGGAGCCAAAGATGAGGAATAACATGGAGAAATTTTCACCCAAATCTGAACTTGATTCAATGGCCCTAAGCTTGATTGGAGCGACATTCAAATCGGCCGAATCAAGATCTGCTTGTTCATCTGCCCAGGCCTCAATACTCGCCAGAACCGCCTCATAGACTGCAGGGTTGATCAAGCCGGGTCCTACGATGATGACCATGCTACGGGCTCCGGTACTGCCACCGGCCAACAGTTCTGCATCAGGGATGGATACGAGACCGAACGTCATGTCCGCGAACGAGGGTTGTCCGGGCGGTGATGGAAGGCTAAGGTCTGCATCTTCAACTCGGAGAAGTTCACCATCCCACTGTCCGCGAATCGCAGGCAGGTAACCGCGCAACCGAACCAAATCTCCTGATTCCAAAGATAGTGTCTGTCCCGCCCAATCGGACACTTGAATGTGGCCGCTTTCAACGGACGGGAAGCCCATGGTATCACAACCGTCGCAACCGACAACAGTCAGCGGAACCCTGTTCACTGAATCGATTTTGATACGTGAGGGGAGTCTGCCGGACAAGTCCTCACCATCCAATACAGCGACGCCTGAACCAGTGGTCACAATCAGGCGGTCAGATGCAAGGCCAATCGCCGCTTGTTCGGGATTTGCAGCAGGTGGTAAATCGATTGAGAGTGCACTGAATTGAGACCCAGACCAAGCCCAAAGGCCCTCGTCCTCAATCCAGATTACATCTTGTGAATAGGCTGCGAGTGTGCCGTTTGGAAGGCCGAGATCCCAAGTTCCAGTCGTACTTCCATCGTCCAATAGAAATAGGGATTGACCTTCGACGACCCAGGTTGAGTTGCCGTGCTCAAATAAGTCACGACGCTCGGTTGAATCTTGGGTGCAATTCAGCGCAGTTGCGTCATTTCCCGAACAGGTTTGGCTACCGAGAATACCACCAATTCTCACAATAATTTCATCCTCATCAACCGCCAGATCGACCCCCAATGCTGAACCATCATCGACCAGGTTTGTGACCGTCCACGTCTCAAGTCCCTCGGCCGAAGTGTGCAACCAGACGTTGCCATCGCTCTCCTCAAGCGCAAGTATGGTGCAATTATCGAAGCAGAACGATGCAAGGTCATCGATGGAATGGGATGAGAGGTAATCTGTATCGGGCGCATCCTCGGCCAAATCGATGTGCCGCACGCCATCGGCATGTGCAATATATGCAGATTCATTGCCGGTTAGAAGGATGTCTCGAATGGATTCGTCATCCACATCGTCGGGAGTCCAGATCCACCACTGTCCATCGCTCTCCTGCAGCGATAGACCCGAACCTGTCGCATACCAGTCCCAGCCGTTGGTTTGTTCAATCGATGAGATCGATGATGATGCGAGGCCTGAGACATTGAACCACTGTTGAGCGATGTTGTACAGCGGCACTTGTAACAGTTCAACCGAATCAAGAGTGAATTCCGATTCGTTGACAAGCGTTGTCAGATTGTAAACTTCATTCTCCCGCAGTTGGCCGATTCCAGTGGTCCGCGCTACAGCGATCAAACCTGATTCTGCGTCGGTTTCAATGGTGAAACCCGCATCTTCTGCAATCAAATGCTCATTCACCGTTTCTTTGATATCTTCACGCAGTGCATCGGTTCCATCGCCTTTGACAGCAATACCAATGTGGGAGACAATCTCTTCCTTTTCGGTGATTTCTTGGGCTTGAGACAATGATGTAAACAGCAACGGTTGGCGGCTATTTCGGTGACCTGTGTTGATGTCTGAAACGATGTATTGAACGGTTAGGTTCGTCGTACTGCGGACAAGGCCCTCGTCCAGATCTATATCGACCCAATGGATTTCAATCAAGTCACCAATCGTAGCTGAAATACTGTCAGACATTTCTTCATTGATGACGACGTTGCCCTCTGTAATTTCCATGTAACGAATACCGTCGTCGCCGCCGATGGGTCCGAATCCACCCGCGTTGGAGTAATTCGCATCAAACGCATACCACGTTGCCATTGGCTCGCCTAAGCCTTCGAATTGAACCGAGGCACTCATCTGCATTCCAGGGCGTGCACCTTCAACCTCCGGCCAACTGCGAAGCTCATCAGAAATATCGCTCGCACGAGATTGATTCCATTCGGTCCACAGTCCCGTGGTTTTGTCATTTCCTTTGATGTAGTAATCCGTGTCACCGAGGGGGGCGATGAATTGCTCCTCCATGGTCGCATCCAAACTGTCACCGATGACGAGGGATGAGGTGACGATCGCCGAACCGACGAGCAAACCGATCACCACGAGTGCGGTATTCCGTTTACGGCGGACCAGATTGTTCCGAGCCATGACCGATAAAATTCGGTGACGGCTGGAAAGCAACCATTGCAGGGATGACCATACGACGAGTCCGGCGATTAATGAAAGGCCGAAAAGCGTGAAACTACGACCTAAACTCCAGTCAAAATCGGACCACTGTACCGCCGCTGTGAGGGTGGCGGCGAGGAGGCTAGCACAAGCCGTTAGCACCCGCTTTTCAAGTGTCCACGGACCTGCCATAGACATGGAAATCCCCCCTATTCCTCTTCCTCTGAACGACGATCTTCGATAATCCGCCCATCCTGCATGACCAAAACGCGGGAACAGCGCTCAGCGATCTCAGGGTCGTGGGTCACAAGGAGTAGTGTAACGTTGTGTTCTGCATTCAAGGTCAACAATAAATCGATGATTTCGTCACTTGTTTGCGAATCGAGATTCCCCGTGGCTTCGTCGGCGAAGATGACCGCTGGATCGTGAACAAATGAACGCGCAATCGTGACACGTTGCTGCTGTCCACCCGACAATTCGGAGGGTAAATGCCCATCGCGTTCTCCCAAGCCAACCGCTTCTAAGGCCGCGAGGGCCCTTTCACGAGCCTCGCGAGGTGAACACCCGGCCATCAATAGAGGCAACTCGACGTTTTCAACAGCCGTCAATACGGGTAAGAGGTTGAACGATTGGAAGATGAATCCCAATTGAGCACCTCGAAGCGCTGTGAGGTCATAATCGGACATCTGCGACAATGCTTGGCCGTGGATTAGGACATCGCCAGCAGAAATTTCGTCCAATCCTGAGAGACAATTCAATAGAGTGGTCTTTCCACAGCCACTTGGCCCCATGACAGCAACCATTTCGCCGGGTTCCAGTGTCACACTTACCTTGCGTAAGGCTTCAACCCGATTTGTGCCTGTTTCGTATACCTTCCACAATTCACGCGCTTCTAGTACAGTCGTCATGACTCACTGTGGGTGGAGCAGGGATATAACACTCCGTCTGTAGCGGACCCCATATGAATTCGCATACGGTCCTTCTCTTCGGCCCACTGCGAGACAAATTCGACTCTAATTCAATTACGATTGAAATGCCAAATAATTGTTCATTAGAAGACGTCTTGATTCACATTGGAATCGAGGTTAATCTGGTCAAAACAGCCGTCGATGGAGAAATTGTGCCGATTTCGACTCTGCTACCCGACCCAAGTGAAATTGCTATACTTCCACCCGTTTCAGGCGGTTGAACAGGCGGAATCTTGAATGGGGGCATTCAATCAGCAGGGTTCGGTAAGCACATGGCATTCGGCACTCAGGAACTCGTAATCGTACTCATTGCATTCTTTGTTCTCTTCGGCGCAGAGCGTCTGCCCAAACTCGCAAGAGCGATGGGGCAGGCCAAAGGAGAATTCCACGAAGGGTTGGCTGATATCAAAAAAGCTGGCGATACAACTGAAGAAGATCTCGGACGCGGGGGCCGCACTGAAGCCGCAGAATTGACGGAACAAGCAGAAGATTCTGGCGTGGATGTCGAAGGGAAAACCCCTGAAGAAGTCGAAGAAGAGATGGCAGATTAATCAATTGGAAAATTGAATTTCCAATTGAAAACTACACCCTCGTTAATTTCAGCGGCGACCCGCAATCGGGACAGACTTCTCCGCCTGATTGTATGGCGCCACAGCCGACACAAACCAATGCGTGTTTCCGGACTTCTCGAACCCCTTCTTGAACGACCCCCCGCCAAGGGTGTCCCCGGTGCTGGCAGACATTTTGCAAGCGATAATCATCCGTCACCAATGTGTGACCGGTTGAAAGGGCAAGGGCCAGTACATCCAAATCGACACTCGAAAGGCCACTAAAGTCGCCTGTTTCTTGGCTGGCCTGGTTGGCCAATTCGATTGCAGCCTGATTTGGTGTCTCAAAACGAGGCCCCTGCGATTCTAACATCATATGACGAGAAGGGGATAAACGCTCAACTTCATCCAGTTGGCTCTCAGCACAGATTCCCCCCATCAGCATCTCAAGGGGCCATGCCAACAAAGCAGCCGTATCGAGAACCTCCATGTCGGCAAGGCATCATCGGTGTAACATCAGCCTTCCGCAACTGACGATGATGGGAAAGGGTCATGCCTCCTATCATCCGCCTTGCTCTCATGGGCCTTCTTCCACCGGGTTTCTGGTCGACCATCGATTCCTTCGTGGAATGGGCGGCAGATCTCGGTTTACCCGGTCTTGCAATCCTCTCTTTTACAGAGGCATTCTTCCAACCCGTTCCACCTGAAGCTCTTACCTTGCCCATGTTTATTGCAGAACAAGGCAATCCAATGATGATCTTTCTGATTTGGGCAGTCGTTACACTCACCAGCGTTGCGGGTGCAATGGTCGGATGGTGGTTGGGCAGATCACTTGGACGTCCGCTGGCAGATCGATTCATCAAACCAAAGCATATTGCTAGACTAGACACACTGATTCTCCGATATGGTGGTGCTGGCATATTCATCGCAGCCATCTCACCGATTCCATACAAAGTCCTCGCCTGGATTGCTGGGATGGGCGAGATGGATTATCGGCGATTTATCGTCGCCGGTTTATGGGGCAGAGGTCTCCGATTCGGTATTCAAGCACTGGCCATTGGAATCTGGGGTAATGAACTGTATGACGCCCTCACGAACCCAGCGGTGTGGATTGCACTAAGCGTGGTGCTAATCGCTATTTCCATCCCTGCCAAAAAGTGGTGGGATGGGCTACTTGATGAGGAAGAATGACCGAACCCCTCATCAACCCGATTGACCGCGCGATGTTTGTCGCTCGTGTGGTGTAGCCAGGCCCATCATGGTGGGTTTTCATCCCGCTGACCCGGATTCGAATTCCGGCACGAGCACTTTTCTACCGCCTCGACTAGGCAACCTCATGGCGGATTATTGCGAGGCGATCGTTTGCCATTGTGGATACAGAGGCATGGCCGTCCCCCGTCGACAACATATGGAATGTCCGCAGTGTGGTCATGTCGTCGAAGCGTGTTGTGAAGGCGCCCCACTTTGGGAATGATTACTGTCGCTCTCTGTAGGATGCGAGTAAACCGCTCAGAAGTATACCGAGTGCAATCCCAACCCTGATCCCTTGTGTGTGCGCTCCTTCTCCGGCCAAATCACGGAAGGCGAATGCAAAAGCGACCGTAATCGGACCACCCAAGAAGATGAATCGGAGGAACCACTTCGTCACAGTCGGAGCATTTCCGATGGGACGCAGTGTCACAGAACCCTTCTTCAATAACAATTCCCAATTCAGTTCGCTGGTCACCTGACGGAGCCTTTCAATCACCATGGGGCGGATTTTGGGGACGGTCTTCGAATGCAATCCACGACCGGTGATGATTCGGATTCTTCCGATCCAATCACGGGAATTGATGATACCCTCGATAATGGTTCGAGATTGCTTCAAATCCAAGTCGTGTAAGTCCACACTCAAAACTCCTCGGTCTCGGCGCACATGACTGGCGATTGTCCACGGTTTTTCATCCGCCCAGGGTAGCGTTGCTGCCGCTTCTTCAATGGGATGCAATAGCATCTGCAGACGATCGAGAGGGTCGATATCGACCGTAGCTTCAGACAAACGTCGATTGCGCTCAACATAACGTACCGATGTGTAACTAAGAATCACGACTGTGGTGGAGGCGCCAATCATCACACCGATTCGAAGAGATGTCTCAAGATTGGAAACGTCCATCCCACTAGCGAAGATGTGCATGAAGAATGACATGGTGCCAATCATCAGACCTAGGACTGTAGATAGAGAGAACAAATCCCTCACCCTAAGTTCGGTCATGAACTGGCCATGATGTTGCCGGCTATGAAAGGGGCGGCAGAGAACGTGATGGGAAGCACATTAGAAGCAAGTCGATGTCGGGCCGGTATGGAACCACCCTTCCGCAATGGAATCGGGGACCGCAGTAGAGAAATCAAGGTCAGCCGATGGGTTTTCGGCATTGCAGGATTCTACTGTATCTCGATGTTTTTGGTTCCTTTCATGATGCCTACAGATTCTGTTCCAGAACTATCAGGTCGAGCGAATATGATGGATTACGCGTCCGAAGATTCATGGGGGAACTACGATCATTCGGAGGAAGGGGAAATGGGTCACAACCAAAGTGCACACGGAGGTACTTTCTCTTGGTCGGAATTGAATCCATACTATGCCTTCGTCTATGCCTTTGGCGATTTGAACTGTCATCAGAAATTCGAACGTTCGTGGACGATAAATGGTAACCAAATGCCTGTTTGCGCTCGCGATGTTGGCATCTTTTTCGGCCTTGCGTTAGGGGGTTGGTGGTTCTCTAGAAAGGGACTCAATCGATGGACAATTCGTGACTCCTTCCTGACACTCTTCCCCGATTCCATGACGGCTCCACTCTACATCAAAGATCGACGGTTATCCACAATGTTCGGAATCGGATTACTGTTCTGTTTACCGGTGATTCTCGATGGCGGCATTCAGGCCATTTCCGCATACGAGTCGACGAATACTCTCCGAGTTCTGACCGGTCTACCGTTTGGATTCATCATCGGATGGTATCTCTGCGCAAGTTTGTCGTCAAGACCCGAAAAATTCGGGTTCGATGCCAGCGCGGTTCAACTCCCAGCAGGCGCCCGTTTGTCGACCGCTGTCGAAAGCACGGAAGAGAGTGAATAATCAAACTGCGCCGTTCTTCCACCAGGTCAGGAGTTCTTCACGGGTGCTTGGCGGGGGAACTTCTGATTTCCCTGAACCGAGTAGTGATAGGCGATTGATGCAGGAATTGGCAGCGGCTGGATTCGATGACAAAACAGCCCCAAGGCCATGTTTCCAAGATGAATTGGGGTGATTTCGTCGCCATTCTGAAAGCGCTACTTTCAGTGGCCATATGGCGATTCCAATTCGACCGAAAGCTTGCCAATCAGAGCGTAATTCCGAACGCGATGCATCGCTGCCAACGAGTGAACGATACACTCGGACCCATCCAGATTGCTCATGGAAAATTTTCACCATCCTTCGCGTGTGACGCTCCGTGACCATACGGACAGGACCGAGCCATGTTCGCAGTTCTGGTATCTCGACACTTGGAAGCAAAGAGAGGGTCCCAACAATTGCCAGCACAGGATGGCTGAGAGGGTCGGCCGGAGCATCGAGTCTGGAAGGTGTGTCAGATGCCTGGATAGCATCGGTGTAGATCTTTGTAGAATCTCTAACAATTTCCCATGGTTTGCGGGAGTCCAACCAATCAGAATTACTGCGCGCGGGTCGTGATTCTACAACGTCGAGTGTGGTTTGACCTCGTTGCGAAACCAAAGCGCGCCCCAACATGTGGAGGTCGACCTCTTCGGTTGAAACGTTGAGAGGGGTTGGGCGCTCATGGAGAAATCGTCTGATTTCGAATTGCAATTTCTTGCGCAATTCGTTCTTTGACCCGTCATTGACAATCGGCCCAACGACACGACCCAAATCGAATGGTTTTGGCATCGGTACGAGGCCACCCAACAAATCGAAATACCCGTTGCGAATCTGTTTCTGATATTCATCGGTTTCAAAATATTCAGATTTGTCCATGGTTAATCTGAGCGTGTCATGTTCGATTCGACGCAATGCGGCACCCGGGTCACAATCAACCCAAACGCATAGGTCTGGAATCATAGCAGCCGCGTTCATTTGGGCAACCTCTTCAATCCCTAAATCTCCAACCACACCTTGGTAGACCAATGAAGAGTGGATGTTTCGTTCGCTGACGACGGCACGACCTTGACCCAAACGGGGGCGGATCCAAGTGTGGGAATGGTCCATCCGATCTGCTGCGAAGTATACCGCTTCTCGAACCGGGCCAGCATCCCCTGTGCGGACCGCTTCGACGGCCATCAAACCGAGTTCGGCGTCTCTGCGCGGTTCAGCGGTGACATCTACGCCGGAGAAAGTGAATTCTTGCTGTAATATTTCGGCAATCATCTTCGTGGCCAGTCCCTTGCCTGAACCATCGCCACCTTCTACGGTAATCAGGTACATTTTGGCACCTCAATCTCCGTCTTCTTCGAAATCTTCGAAATGGCGCTTTGTCGCTGAAAGCATACCCATGCCGGCCAAAATCAGCATTGGGCCGATGAAGATTCCACCTCGGCTGAATAAGGCAATACCGCAAAGATACTGGGTTCGACGGTAGTGTTTACCACGTCTAGCTTCAGTCGCACCGGCGAGACCGAATAGAGCAGAAATGACCGTGAGTGATGCGACTACGGATGCGAGTAAAACCGCACTCTCAAGATGTGAATCTCGGCGCAAGTCTTCTTCGATGACACCCTCGCCAGGTGTCAGAGTCAGAGATAGATCGGCTTGGTCACCCGGATTGAATGTGACGCGTAGCGTTTTGTTTCCAGCGTGTGCGACTTTGAGGACGTATGATTCTTCTTTGGGAACATCAGACATTGAAAAACGACCATCTCTATTGGTGTATGCACTATGACTTGTGGGTTCATCATCGATGTTCAACAAGATGACCTGTATGCCCTCGATTGGGTCTCCGCCAGTGAGGTTCCCCTCATCGACTGCCGACAGAATTTGTCCACTAACAGTCGCGGTATTTTGGTCGATAAACAAAGGGTTCTCAAGCACATCTTGCGGATCTGCTGCAAACAACAACGCACCGAACCACAAACCCATGAGAGAACCGGCAATAATCAAGGTGATCGCAACGTTACTCGACCATTCGAGTGCATCTTCCTGATTGCCTCGACGGGATGCCGCTTCGACTTCATCATCGATATTCAATCGGACCACGAGGTCCTCATCATCACTCATTCTGACGGCCCCCTATTGCGTGGGTTGTGCCCGCCGTCCTTCAAGTTCATGGCCCATAGAATCACAACAATGGTCAGCATGGCACCCAGAATGATATCAGAATATATTGAGTCTACAGATTGATCAGAAGATTCAGTAGAATTAATCTCAGGTTCTGGTTCTGGTTCTTCAATGACCTCGGGGACCGTGAA
>Ga0066836_10000465_pt1 | contig 19295 bp, 19 predicted proteins | sample ETNtaG_18_FD_71568 | JGI IMG/M metagenome (GOLD analysis project Ga0066836, IMG submission 71568) | Marine microbial and viral communities from oxygen minimum zone, Eastern Pacific Ocean - ETNP201302SV91 | ecosystem: Environmental > Aquatic > Marine > Oceanic | place: Pacific Ocean: Eastern... | reverse complement strand
CACCAGAGAGCCCTGAACACCACAGTGAGTAATGTCTGCGAATCTTGATAGAGGCAATTGTTTTCGAAGGGGTATGACGGTTGCTGTGCTAATCAAACAGGTTCCGGATACGACTGCAAAGATTGGTATTTCTGGCGGTTTTGTTGATGAGTCTGCAGTAAGCAAGTGGTCGATTAGCCCATATGATGAGTATGCCCTGGAGGCGGCTTTGCAAATGAAAGAGGCCGGTCGTGGAGATTTGGTAGCAATTACCTGTGGTCCTTCTCGGGCATCAAAGGCACTTACTGAGGCAGCAGCAGTGGGTGCAGATACCTTGATTCACATTGAGGTTGATTTAGAAAATTTGGATAGTGTCCAAACGCAGTCACTACTGGCAGCTGCAGTAAAACGTGCTGGGTCGGAAGTTGTCCTGTGTGGAAAACAAGCTGCTGACACTAACGGGGGTTCGACTGGACCAGGGGTTGCAAGATTGCTCGGTTCAAATTTTGTTGGCATGGTATCGGAAATTTCATCAGATGGAGAGGGTTACTTGGCCGATAGAATGGGGCCGAATGGGGGCGAGAGGGTTTCTGTCCCTTCTCCTTGCCTATTTGCTTTTGACAAAGGAACTTCTGAGTTGAGAAGGCCGAACGTCAGAGGCATAATGATGGCTAAGAAGAAGCAGATCGAGGTACTTTCCCCTTCTGATCTTGAAGTGGAAATTGGAGATTCGCAGGTGAAACTGAGAGGGCATTCATCCCCTCCTCAGAAAGCTCCTGGCCAGAAATTCGAAGGCGCTGATTCAGTTGCAGAGGTTGTTGCCAAATTGCGAGAAGAAGCGAATGTAATATGAGGTGGATTATGGAGATTACAGTAATTGCTGAAGGAAATGATGGGGACCTACACCCAGTGACCAGTCAGCTGGTCGGTGCTTCCTCCCGAATAGGCGACTCGGTTACTGTATTGTGCCCAGGGGGGTGGGGCTCGGCCGAGGCCGCATCCATTCCCGGAGTTAGCAAAGTCATCTCAATCGAAGGGGCTTGCTTTGACACCTATGACTGCAGAGTTTGGTCGAAAGCTATCAGCCCATTGGCAAATGGTGACCTTGTAGTTGCTGCAGCTTCACCGACTGGAAGGGAAATCTGCGCCACTATTGCTGCAACTAGGTCGATTCCTGTCTTGCAGGATTTGACAGGGTTGGAAGAAGGTATTGTGGCTACTAGGCCTATCTTTTCAGGCAAAGCGGTAGAGGAATGCTCGATTGCCCTTCCTTGTGCCATTTCACTACGTGCCAATGCCTTCGAGGCCTCGCAAGGTGAAGGAATGGCCGAAATTAGCACGGTGAATGTGGATTCCGATGTTTCGATTTCAGTCAGGGAAGCACTGGCCAAGGCCAATGAGAGATTAGATGTTTCAGAAGCCAATATAGTAATCTCTGGTGGCAGGGGAATGGGGGATCCCGGTAATTTCTCGCATTTGTACGAAATTGCTGATGAGATTGGTGCCGCTGTTGGGGCCAGTAGGGCGGCTGTTGATACTTGGGAGGAGATCCCACATAGCATGCAGGTTGGGCAGACGGGTAAGACTGTGGCACCAAGCCTGTACATAGCAGTGGGGATTAGTGGTGCAATTCAGCATCTAGCAGGGATGAGGACAAGCAAATACATCGTAGCGATAAACAAAGATCCGGATGCACCCATTTTTGGAGTATCGGATTATGGAATTGTGGCTACATGGGAGGAGGCCCTCCCAGTGCTAAAGGAAGAGTTGTGCAGGCTTTCTAACTAGGCTTCGCCTTTTGCTGGATTGCTTCTCTCGGCCTCTAACCTAGCAAGATATTCCTCTGTGATTCCCCCTGTGACATAGACCCCGTTGAAGCAGGAACAATCGAAGTTGGCGAAGGCACCGCTCCCGGATGAGTTACAAGATTCGACTAAATCTAGTAAATCTTGGAAAATTAACCAATCGGCCCCGATCACATCGCAAATCTCGTCATTCGTTTTTTCAAATGCAACATATTCTTTCCTTGCAGGCATGTCTATCCCATACACGTTTGGATGGATAATTGGGGGTGAAGAAGACGCGAAATACACATTCAGTGCGCCAGCCTCCCTGGCCATTTGGACAATTCTTCTGGAAGTGTTTCCCCTCACAATACTATCATCCACGATAAGGATGTTTTTATCCCTGAACTCGGATTCTATAGTATTGAGCTTCTTTCTAACTGAGTCTTTACGGACACTCTGTCCCGGCATAATGAAAGTCCTTCCAATGTAACGATTTTTGACAAAACCCTCCCGGTAGGGGACGCCGAGATGGGAAGCTAGCCCCAAAGCAGCAATCCTTCCACTGTCAGGAACCGGGATAACTGCATCTATTTCATGATCCGGAAATTCGCCTTCTATCCTTTTTGCTAATGATTTACCCATCTTTATTCGTGCGGAGTGAACTGAAATACCATCAATCAATGAGTCGGGTCTGGCGAAATACACATACTCGAAGATGCAAGGGGTGTGAACTGGCTCTGGGTGGCAGATTCTAGAGTGTAATGTGCCATCCATGCGGATTATCAGGGCCTCACCTGGCTTGATGTCTCTTTCATGTTCGAAACCAAGAGAATTGCAAGCAACGCTTTCAGAGCACACTATCCTTTCCATAAATCCATTTTCTTCCTTTTTGCCCATAAATAGGGGCCGGATACCATTAGGATCTCTGAATGCAACTAGGCCCCATCCCGTGATTAAGGAGACTACGCTATAGCTTCCTTCTACTCGTAAATTTGTTCTTTCAATGGCCCTGAAGATGTCGTCCTCGTTCAGTGCTTCCATACCACCAGGTCTGCCATTCACTGATCTTTGAATTTCTGCGGCGAATAGATTCAACAATGCCTCGGAATCGGAACTTGTGTTGATTCGCCTGTGATCATACTCCAGAAGTCCTGCGGTAATTTCAGAAGTGTTGTTCAAGTTCCCGTTATGTGCCAGACTGACCCCGAATGGGGTATTTGTGTAGAAGGGTTGGGCTTCGGACGAAGAGCTTGATCCGGCGGTCGGGTAGCGGACGTGCCCTATTCCCATTGTCCCCTCTAATTTTGAGATGTGCTTCATCATGAATACATCTCTGACTAGACCATTCGCACGACGATGGAAAATATTGTCCTGGTCGCTAGTAACTATGCCAGCGGCATCTTGGCCTCTGTGTTGTAGAACTATCAGGCCATCGTACAAGGAGTTGACAACCTTTTTGCCGGGAGAACTGACAATTCCGATGATTCCGCACATCGGACTTCGACTTTCTCTGATAAGCTAGGAACTTAGGCATTTCTATGCAGCTACTTTTTTTGCCACATTGACCTATTTCTCTTATTCCAACGGAAGCTCCTAATTTTTGAGGTCTTGCCATAGCCGCAACTAGCGCATTGCCCCTTTTGCTTGTGGTACGAATGCTTGCCACACCTCCTACACCTAATATGGGTGGACTTCTGCCTCTTTCCCATGCTTGGCGTACCCTTTGACATCGTAATTCCCCCTAGGAACGACGCGGCGACCGACAGGATTGTTATGAGGGTTATCCAATGGGAAATACCCGATAATTACAAAAAAATATTGCCCATCAACCTATTTTGAGGGTTTTTCTCTGTCCTAAGCTATTCATCAGAATAGCTGAAAATACAAGAAGCGCCATTATGGGAAGAATTCTAAAAATGTCGGAAATTGATGTGCTTACGACAACGGTGACGGCATCGGTAATGGCAGCCCCAGTGGACCATGTAGCTAATGAAATCGCGAATAGCAATGCTAAGGAAGAGAAAATAATTGGCCTAATTGGTTTATGGCTCTTGTTGATTGTTATCACAAGGTGAATTAGGAAAAATGAAGCGGAAATTATCACTCCTCCAGAAATGTGGGAGACAGCAGTTTCGATTTCCATTTCAAGCACCCTCTAGCCTATCCCCAAGGACCTTCGAAACCAATTCCATCTCACCCTCCGATAGGGGGCTGGATTCGTTAAAAATCTTAGTTGATTTTTCTGCCGATATTGAGCCATATACGAATGCAGAGACCCCAATTAGCAAGCCAATAAATGTCAGCGAAGATTGTAAAATCTCGATTATGCTGCTCTCCATCAATTCCATCAGAGCAAAGTAACAAGACGCGATCCCCAAAATCGAGCCGATTAGCAATAGGGGGTAGTTTGGAGTTCTGTAATTCGAAGATCCTGACAATAAGAAGGCGCCACTGATGATTGCAGAAATTATCCATAGACAGTTTGATTGGAAAGAGTTGAAGATTTCTCTCTCCGGAACTCCTAGCTCGGATGGCCTAGTGATTGAAATGAACATTATGGCGCCTAGAAAAAATACAGGAATGGCAAACCTTTGGCGTTTGAATGAAGGACCCATCCTATGCATGCAAATTCCTGCTGAAAGTAGGATCAAGGAGGTCCAAATCCGAATAGAATAGGGGTCCATGCGACTTGGAAGAGGTGTTCGTTCATGTTGTTTTTGATTCAGAGTACAAGACTTCTGAATGATTAATTGCCGACTAACAATTCAAATACAGGCCACTGGTGGGTCGCCGCGCAAGAGGGCAGAGGTGACGTTTTTTGGTGAAGATGCCTAGGAAAGTTATGAGATATAGCCCGTCGGCTGGAAAGCATACTCTCCATACGGTCGAGCGCGTAAAGAAGAGAAGGGCTAGTGAGCTGAAATGGGGCCAGAGAAGATTCAGAAGAGTGACTTCTGGATATCGTGGTTTCCCACGCCCTAAACCCTCTGGGGATAAACCAACCAAGAGGGTTAACTTGATTTTTAGATGCGATGAGACGGGGAAGGCCCATTCTCCGAAAGGGAAGAGAGCGAAGAAATTCGAGCTTGTTGACAAGTGATGTGTGAAAAATGAGTGGAAGATTCCTTAAAGTCGGCTGTAGAGATTGCGGCAATGAATCTACAATTTTTGATAGGGCAGCTACTTTGATTTCCTGCTCGGTATGTGGTTCCACATTAGCAGAACCGTCCGGCGGAAAGGCGAAATTGACAGGTTGTGACGTCATAGAGGTCCTTGCTTAGGGGAATCGCCTTGACTGATCAAGTGACTGAGTGGCCTGAAGAAGGTGAACTAGTAGTTTGCACGGTCTCCAGTGTGAGGGAAAATGGGGCCTACCTGAAAATTGATGGATACTCTGGCAAAGAGGGTTTCGTTTTCATTGGCGAAGTGGCCAATGGATGGGTAAGAAACATTCGCAGTCACGTAAGAGAAAACCAGAGAGTTGTAGCCAAGGTAATTGGTGTAAGCTTGGAAAGAGAGAGCATAACGCTCTCAATAAAATCTGTTTCTGAAGAGAGAAAGAGGGATACCCTACAAGATTGGAAAAACCAGAAGCGTGCGACCCAAATTATGCGTGTGGCCGCAGAAAGAGTTTCTTGGGAAGATGGTAAGGCTGAGGCGGTTTCGGATGAAATGAGGGAGGTTTTTGGCTCACTCTACGCTGCTCTTGAGGAATGCGCCATAAGTGAAAATGCTCTTTCTGATGCTGGTTTTAGTGGCAATTGGATTGATGTAGTGACTGAACTGGCTGTCGAGAACATAGTTCCTCCATTCGTAGAAATTAGAGGAATCTTTGACATTAGAATCTGGGGGCCAGAGGGTGTTGGAGCTATCATTAATGCCCTAAAGGCTGCTGAAAAGTGCTCAGAGGGGCTGGAAGACGTGGAGTTGACATGCCACTATGATGGCGCTCCTGAATACAGGGTCGATATCCGAGCTCCTGACTACCCTTCGGCGGAGTCTGTATGGGAGAATGCGATGAAGGCGGCAGAGGAAAGCATTGCATCAGTAGAGGGTTCGATTGCCATAGAAAGGCTTTGACGATTTTCATTTCACCTAACATCTTCATGAACCTGTTGCATCGGCCAATGAATGGCAACCATGGCAAGAACAAAGCTCCAAAGGTGTGTTGAATGCGGCTCATTCGGCCTTTCGGAGCGATGCTCTGAATGCAATGGCAGAATGGAGTCCGTTGCCCCATTGAAGTTCTCACCTGAGGACCCCCAAGGAGCCAGAAGAAGGAAAAGGGTTGATGCTGGCAGCGAGGAATGGCTGAACCAATTACCCTCCGCTGAAGGCGATGATACGGATGAATAGGTCCCGTTTGCATTTGATTGATGGAAGAGAGATCCCTTGTGGATGTACAATATTGGAGGCAGTCCCTGGTGTTGGGAACGTTGGGAAGTTGGTTGTCGATGGGTTGCTGAAAGAGCATTCGGCAAACAAGCTTGGTTGGATAGTCCACCCTGACTTCCCCCCTCAATCCACATTGGATCAAGATGGGCTAATGAGGCCCCCACGAATGGAAATCTGGTCAATAGAGCTGCCTGATGGGAGTGAGCTATTGATAATCACCGGATTGATGCAGCCCCTCACTGCCTCGGGTCAATTTGAGATTTCGGAGAAGATCCTTGAGATTGCTTCAGAATCGGATTCAGAGCGCCTACTGGTTTTAGCAGGAAGGGCATCGAACCTAGAGGAAAGAGAGATTCACCTAGTTTGCTCGGATGGCAATGTTAGGGACAATCTGGAAGGAGCTGGTATCCCCGTTAGCACTACAAAGCCAGAAGGTGGAATGATTGGGATCGCGGGGCTATTGATTTCCCTCGCCCCCGACTTCGGAGTTGCTGCGATTGGCATTATTGCGGACACAATAGGGACCAGTTCTGATGTAATGGCTGCTGACAGGATGGTTAGTTGGATTGAGTCTAACTTTGGATTCGATCTTAGACTAGGCCTAGATTCGACCAAGGAAACTGCAAAGCAGCTTATGGAGTCGATTGATCCCTCTGGTTCGATAGATGAGTTGCTAAAAGGCGGAGAGGGGGAAGTTTCTGCGGATTTCTACGTATGAAATCAATAAAAAGGGCCGGAGACCAATATTAGACGCTTAATACCAATTTGGCCAATTCCGGCATCCTTGTGCCGGAGTCAGTGAATGCTGCCGACACTGATGAGAATTTTTTGGATCCGTTTATTGAATCGAGCCTAGCGCGAGAGCTGACGATCCTCCATGCCGATTTACTGCCGATTCCCGGAATGGCAGAGAGCTGCTGTTGAGTTGCTTTATTGAGATCAATTGGTAGTTCGACCCCAGTCAGACTACGTTTTCCATGACCGGTAATTAGCACATCAGAGCGGGTTTCCAGAGGTATCCTATATGGAATCCCAATCAGAATTGGGTAAGCGCCTATTTGCCTGCCAAAGGTGATTCCTGAGGCACCATAAATAGATGGATCGCGAAAATTGGGTTCAATCACATGCTCTGGCCTGCGGATTCTATCGCCATGAGACTCCCAGTGAACCCCTCTCAAGATACACCCCTCAGGAAACATTTCCTCCAAGATTGGTTTGTCTATCTCATCCCTAACGCCACGCTTGAAGCTCTTAAATTCTGAGTTGGAGATTTCTTGGAATCCTTGCCCTTCTACCTGCCTGATATTGATTCTTCGCAACCAGAGGCCCTCCGATCTAATGCCCCTTAGCAATTGCAAATTGGCCTTGTAAGTTGATGGGGTCTCGCCATTTAATCCAGCGATGAAATTTATGCCCGGTAGTAGCTTGGGCAAGCCTCGTGGCCCCTTTTCTCTTCCAAATTTATTAATTAGCCTAACTGCTGATCGTAATTGCTCTGGGTCGCAATTTAGCCAATTACGTTCATGAACAGCTGGATCGGCCGATTCAAGGCCAAAGGAAAGAACTGCGCCATCAGACAGGGTTTCCACTAGTGTCCTAGTGATTTCAGTCGATGGTTCGATATTCTCTGAAACGATTGAAGGATTTGCATTGTCTACATGAAGAATGTCTAGTCTTTCGTCATCTCTGAGCCCATTGAGAATATGGGAAATCGGTTCTGGATCGGGGATAGGGTACTCTAGATCGGCAACCCCCTCAGCTTTGTATGTGAAAATGTCAGTAGCTCCGCCAATTCTGACATTTTTTACACCCGAATCCAAGGCAAGCTTGACCTCGGATATTACATCGTCCTCTTCTCTCCAAATTGGAAGTCCTTTCTTTGGCTCGATGCAGAATCGGCAACCTCGCTTGTACCTAACGCAGCCTTGGTAAATTTCTACCTCAAACATTAGTGGGCCGTGCGACCCATCGGGCGATGTGAGATCTGGATGATTCGAAACAGCCTTTGACGATGCCCCTGAAATCGCCCACTCGCCCCACTGAACTGGGTTTCTTCGAGTATTCTCCCACTTTCCTGTGGTGAGAAAATGATTTAGTGTTGCATCGGTATCCTGAACGGTGCAGAACAAATCTTTCCTCAAGGGCGTCCAGCCAGAGTACCTCCAGTTCCTTATCGCCCAGCCACCACATAGAACTGGGATTCCAGTGGGTACAGCCGATAGGATCTTGTCCAACTCTCTTTGACTAATCGGAGTTCCTCTGACATATTTGCCAGGAACTATGGCGCCAGCGAGAATCACAACTCCATCGAGATTCGAGAAAATCTTTGTTTGTTCGCCCCTAGGTTTTGCTATTTTGGGGCCATCTTTACTAAGGATTCGCCACTGATCTATCGTCATGTAGTTGTAATCCACATTCCTAGACTCTAGTACACCACAGATGTAGCGGACGTGGAAACCGACATAATTTGGGACGCCAAACGCTGCAGGCTCGTCCTCATAGCCATCTATTACCAGCCAACCCTCCATGGCCTACGAGGAATGGCTGGGTTTATGACTTCAAGGACGGGTTATCGATCCTTTCTTCGCTTTCTACTTCGGTTTCTACCTGTTGAATTTGATTCCTCCACTGAAATCCTTCTACCTTTCAACTCAGAGTTATTCAGTGCCTTGATTGCTTTGGATGCTTCTCCCCTATCGGCGAAGGTCACGAAAGCAAATCCTCTTGGCCTGTTCGCCTCTGAATCGATTGGAAGGTGAACTTCCTTTAGTTTTCCATGTGAGGAAAAAAGTGCTTCGATGTCTTTCTCTGTTGCATCATAGGAAACACCGCCAACGAAGAGTTTGACGCCATGGCTCTTCTCTGCATTGGCGCGTGCATTCTTCATCACCTCCCTCTCCTTTGCTAGATCGGCCTTGTCAACTTTCCCTGACTCAACTTTTGCCATGCAATCCCTGCAACGAATAGGCTTACCCGGGGTCGGTTTGAATGGAACTTCGGTCGACTTGTTGCATAGAGTGCAAGTGGTGGAAAACATCTCTCTTCGAGCTCTTCCGCCCCTACCATCCCTTGAAGGGGACCTCTTTGCAAATTCTGGGATTTCATGGGACCATCCTCGGCGGTGGTCTGCCACGGGAGAGAGGTACGGCCTAGCGCCATCGTGACCCAATAGCTGCTCCGCCGCCTTGGACCATCTTTGGCCGGGCCGATTTAGATCCTGTAAATCCGCCCCATCAGGAAGGAAATGCCCGTGCCCAAAACCATTGGATAGTGCTCTAAAAGATCGGTAGTCGCAGCGAGGGCAAGCCACATTGAAATCGGGGGCACTGTCGCTGGTGATCAGTTCTGCTCCACAAGGAGGGCATGAAGCATATAGAACGCCCAATGATGGGTCGCCCTTGGTTGTCGCCTTCAGCATTGGACTGACATTGATTATCCTAGCGCGAATCAGGTCGCGCTTCCTTAGGGCGTCGCCGGCTGAGGGGATGAAACGATCGACTAGCTCAGAGACAAAGATATCGGCGAACATTCTCTCTGCTGGAAGGGACCGGTGTCCGTCTTGATTGCTTTCTATGTGGAGTAACTTAATCTCGGCAGTTTTCTCATTTAGACGATTGACCTCTCCGATGAAGATATCATTCATTTCGGGAATATTTAGTCGCGGTTTGGACGATTCAATTGAGAAGACTCCTGAGTTGCTGACCAATTTACCAGGGATGGTGGCAATGTGCCCCTCAGTGGATGTATGGATTCCGCCGCCGACATCAGAATCGTGCTTTAGATCCAAGGAAATTCCAGGGGTTACATAGTCACCAACTGAGGCATTCATCAAGCTGCCGACCAGAAGAACGCCTATGAACGGTCCGGCTGAGTATGGCATTAGTTAACTTGGAGATAGGCGCCAAAATGATGCCCTTGTCCTCCCCCTATACCTACTGTGGTGAGCATATGCAGAGGGAAGTGCAAAGTCGGCTTCCCCATACCTCTCGACGTGCCAACCAGCACCCTCGAAAAATGGTTCAATGTGTGTAGCCTCCGCGCTGTGCATAATGTGGCTATGGACGCCGAAAGTGAGAATGGCCTCTAAGAATGGTCTGTCTGCCTTTGGGGTCTGGCGGCCCCAGGGGGGATTGCTAATCACAAGATCAGTTTGACCCAGTTCCGGTAATTCGGTGCCAATGGTAGCCTGAATCAGTTCTATTGATTCAAGCACCCCCATTGATTTAGCGTTTGACCGTGCTATTTGGCAAGCTTTGTCGTCCGTCTCAACTAAATTTGCCTTCCCAGCCCCCGAAGCGATTGCTCCAAGACCAAGTATTCCGTTTCCAGCTCCTAAGTCGGTAACAGTGCACCCCTGGCTCAAGTCGCCGAATGAAGCGATGTCTGCCAGCCATCGAGCTGCCAGATCCCCATCTGTTGTATACTGTTCAAGCTCTAGTGAAAACTCATTTTGCTTCTCCAACTTGGAAAGCAGGATTGCTAACCTGCGGGTTCTCATATTTTTCCTAGAACGGGTTGTACCTATGAATTAGTTTGGCAACGGGCAACGGCAAATGGTTCTCAGAGTTGAAGTACCTCCAATTCCCAGGCATGCCAGAGAGTAATGTCGGAGTTGATGAGTTATAGCATCCTAGGCTTGGTTGTTGGGCTATTGGTGATACTGGTTTACGTGCTTTCAATATTGAAATCTATACAATTAGAAGCAGGGACCATTAGAGAGCAGTCTACGCAAATACACACCCAAGTTGAGGTGAATAAAGAGGCTATAGGAAATCTGGATTTCTCTGTCAAGCATGAAGAAATTACAGCGGGGATTGCAGCTAGTGGGGAGGTATTGAAAGGAGCGGTGGCTGGGACTATGAAAGACCTACGTATTGCAGAGGATATAGGGGCTATTCGAAGCTCTGCTAACTCTGTCTCTGACGGTGTCACTGAAATACAGAAGATTTTCCTAGACAAGCAGGCAGCGGCAGGATGGGCTGAGATCGAATTAGAGCGAATACTGAAGGACTCATTCGCGAGTGTTGGAATCAGAAAGAAGATTCCGAACCTAGAAAGCACCCCTGATGCGAATCTAAGACTTTCAGATGGGAGGATTCTTTGCATCGATTCGAAGTTCCCCCTTAATTCATTCAAGGAGGCAGTTGCAATTTCCGAGGGGGGGATTGGCAACAATGATGGAAGATCTAGGAAAGCGAATAAGAGGTCATTTGTAGATGCAGTTAGGAAGCACATAGATAAGGTCGAATCTAGCTACATTAGGCCAAATCTTGGAACTACTGATGTGGCATACCTATACATCCCCTCGCAACGAATATATGACTTCATGATTGATCCAGACAACTCGGAGGAGTCAGAGCTGGTTAGGGACGCTGCAAGCAGAGGTGTGGTAATTTGTTCACCAAATACTCTGATCGCCAATATGCACCTCTTGCATATAGCCGAGAGAGCAATGAGAATTGCTGAGAAGTCTGATGGGATCATCAAGGGCCATGCTAGACTTAGGACTGAACTCAACAATCTGAGCTCGGTATGGGGTACTTTGAGTACGCAAATAGGTAATTCGTACTCAAATAGGCAGAGGTTAGAAGAGTCGATGAGATCACTCGAAGAAGCCCTCAAATCACTTGAGAGGATGGACCTAGTTGTTGGGGAAGACTGAGTAGTGGGTGATATATTGAGTGACTGGTACAATCAGGAGTTCCATCCCGTGGTGCATATGCCGGAAGATTACGAAGTTCTCGACCTTAGCAAGGGTTTGTGGAATGAGCCGAAGACTGAATTCAGTATTGGTAAATATGACGAATTACGACCAAATATGTACAAAACGGAGTTGTTTGAGAAAGGAAGGGAGATACACATGGGAGTAGATATCGGAGGACCCATAGGAACGCCTTGCATGGCATTTGCGGACGGAGAGATTTCACACTTTGGATATAACCCCGATCCGGGCGATTACGGGAATGTTGTCATAACAAGACACGATTTTAGCGGAACTGTTGTTTGGGCCCTCTATGGGCACCTTGATTCTGCCTCTATTGATGATAAGAAAGTAGGTCAGAAGATTTTGGCAGGGGACATAATTGCCTGGTTTGGTGATTTCTCAGAGAATGGTGGTTGGGACCCCCATCTTCACTTCCAGCTTTCACTAATTGAGCCGGAAACGCATGACTTACCTGGCGTAGTGACATCAGAAGGGCGTGCGCAAGCACTGATTGACTACCCGGATCCTAGACTGGTCCTTGGTGAAATCTATTGAATAGAGCCGAGATGGTCTTTCAGTGAGTCTATTGCTGCCATTTCAGAAGGATCCTCGCCCGAAATGACGGCCATTCCAATTGAGACCCAATCAGTGACATGTGCGGCATAAAGCAGCCGCTCAAGGAGGCTTTCACCCTCACATTCTATCCTCCACGATGGTGATGATTCGATGTTATCCAGGAGCCAATCAATCCTTGCAACTGTCCTGCTATGCAGCCCTTCGCAAGTAAAAACCACCAAGGATTGATTGGCAGAATCATTGCCCGTCCATGCCACGACCTCGTTGTGATTCATCTCGGGGATTCCAGTAGAACGAGCAAATTTTGCTGCATTCTCATTGATTTGGCAAGTGAATCGGTATGCAGCTGGCACCAGGCAGTTGGGTGCAACAATCCCAATCTCCTTTTCTTGGAGTGATTGGGACAGGATTGCTGCGGACCCTCGACCATTTGCTAGGTCTGATTCCTTCGATACTAGATCCAGTCTGTCCAACATCTTTGATATCTCTGCTGAGCTCGGTCGGTGCAAGAGTCCGAGTGACCAGCAAGCAGCCAGCTGAGTACCGAAAATATGGCCGAATGCAGAGCGTGGCATTTGCCCTGAAGGAACCTTGAGGCAAACTGACCCTTCTACCTCATTCAACACCTCTTCCAATCGCCCGCCTGAGCAGACGCCAACGATGGTTCCATTGTTATCTAGTGCCTCCTTGACTCCAGAAAGAGTTTCTTCGGTATTACCCGAATATGAAGTGGCCAAAACTAGCCAATCTGACCCCCACCAACTAGGCAGCCCGTAATCATTCCAAATTACAAATGGCAGTCCTCCTGATTCGTCTGATAGTGCCTTTAGGAACTGTCCGCCGGCGCCTGAGCCCCCCATTCCCAAGCAAAGAACACCGCTCCAATCTAAGTCCTCTTCGATATTGACATCCATTGACATTGAATTCCGGAGATCTTCGACAAAATTTCTAGTGAAACCTGACATATCCGAATTATCCAATTCAGCTATAAGTTTGCTAAAATCAATTTCTTCCATCAAACCCCCCCTTGTCCGTCACCGGTACTGCTAACCACTCCCCATCTATGAAACCGATGCGGAGTTCTCTGGAAGATCCGTCATCGTTGTACGGGAGGGCTACGGTTGCGACCCTATAATCGACGGGATCCATGAATTCTGCGCCGGAGCTATCCCGATTCAATATTTGTACGACCTTTTGATCGATGCTTGGGCACACCACTATCGAGCGCTCCATATCCCTCCATGTTGCCCCAGTCCGCTCAAATCTATCCATTCTTCTAATTATAGGGCCGTCCTTCTGCCAACTATCAACCAGCCAAATCGACTTCTTGTAGCGAATGACGTCGCCGATGCCATATGCAGGTTTCCTGTAGCTCATTGTAAGCCTAGTGACATCTGCACCATCACTCACTCCAACTACTGTAGAGCTCTCCTTGATTGTTCCACCAAACAGCTTGACAAGTTTTCTACCCCAGGCCCTAGCAAGTGCCTTAGAACCCATCTGAAGATCCCACCCCCCGGGGACTGAACCTTCCTTGGTGACAAAGAACATTGGGTTTGGCTCCATGGAGCTAATGACCTGATCAAGGGTTTTCCGGAGGTCGGATAGCTCTTTCGGACTTAGCTTTCTACCGGCGGAACGGAGTTGGACTATAGCTTCGAAATAATCGCCTGCTTTCCTAGTACATGGCGGGCAGACAGCATTGCTTGTCTGTAGCAAAGGAGAATGGGAATCGGAGAAAATGTATCCATCGACCTCTGCATTTACTTCAATGTGCAACCTTTTTGTTCGATCGTCTATTTCTTGGATTGAAAACTCCACTTGTGAATTATCTGAGCGTTCGTCTATGACGAGATTCTCTCGGATCCGGAGATCGCAAAGATCGTTTGAGTTTATTTGGGACCACCTGCCTTTTACTTCGTGAGCACCGCATTTTGCACATCTGAATTGCTGAATTTTTTCTGGCATCAAGGACAGGGTCACCCTTGATCGCAAGCAGGACTCGCACATCCGATCTGACGAAAGAGGTCCTTCTGAGCCGCATACGATGCAGAAATCCCCCTTTGCCATGATGTTCCCCGATTTGCCCGCTGGGATTTCAGTTAGAAGTCTTCCGAGAGGCAATATAGTCATTCATAGCTGCGATTATTGTCATCATAACGCCCAATTTCCCTTTCCAGTGAACGAATCTCGGAGATTTGCTTAAACAGGTACGAACACAGTATCGCACCTAAAATGGAGTATGAAACCAAGGCGTAGATCAACCCGCTCACAGAACTCCCCCCTCGTCCATGAAGTGGAGTCTTGAGTCTAGTTCTTCCCTGAGCCTCTGAATCTCAAACGAGATTAACGCAAGACCGATAAATAGCAGCATGAAGGCAAATGCACCTGCCAAGAGTAATGACTTGATCTGAGGGTCAAGTCCTGTTTCATCGCTATCGATGATTACCGTTCCCGGGTGTCTATTCTGGAACCAAGTTGTTGCCATGGCAGTTATTGGAACTAATGCGAATCCGAACAAGCCAAGTGCGGCGATTGTGTCCCTATTGCCCTCTCCGTCGGGTTGGCTTCTAATTGCAAGCACTAGGAAAAGAGCGACGGCAGTTAGTAGCGCATACGTGTTTAGCCTCAAATCGGACCAGTCCCATGGAACACCCCATTCTGCAGCCCCCCAAATAGGTCCAGAAATTACTACGCCCAAACCAAACAATAATCCTAATTCTGAACCAGATACCACCATCTTCCACCCATCCTCTGAACGATTGACATACCACAAAATAGCTCCTATAAAGAGTAAACAGAATGCTAGGAATGAGGCCCAAGCAAATGGGACATGCCAGAAAAGAATCCTGTATGCCTCAGGTGAACGCCAAGATTCTGGATCAACTGCTGGTGCCCAGAAGAATGCCAATATTGCAGTAATTACAGCGCCAAAGAAACCGACATAGGTCAGATAGAAACCCCAAGTTCTGTGCCTAATCACAATGCGCCATCGACGGTAGGGTCATGAATCCTCTTCCCTAAGTATCTGGAATCATTATGGCCGCAAGCCAAACCAAGGCAGAAGTAAGACTGGCTAAAATACAGGTTGTGATCGGATCGCCCCAACCGAGTCCGAATGACATGCCATCTTCGATGATTGACCCTAATGCGTCGGTCAATTCAAGAAAAGGCCATACAAGAATGATTAGCATCAATGAGGCAGGTACCGCCCTAGATCTAGACAGATCGGAGATTAACAAATGGAGTGCAGTGGCAGCTATTGCAACGTCTATCAGTGAAAGGGCGGGCAGCCAAATCCACTTCATTACCTCAATGGAAGACTCGGAATCAATGGACCCGTCCAGCAAAATCCAAGATAGGTAGGTTACGGGAATGGGAAGAAATAGGGACGCACCCGCTATTGAAAACGCAGGCCTTGACATTGGCCCAGTAACAGCATCCCACCAAAGACCGGAGTCGTTTTCTGAAAGCCTACCAACTATTGCAGGCGTAGAGATGGCGGTTATGAAGGCCGGAGTTAATACAAGGGCGGCCAGAAGCTGCCCGCCATGAGCGGATGGGTCCAAATCTCCAACCAGTGCAAAGGCGAGAATCATTGACAGAAAAGCGATAGTGGACTTCCCTATCGTGTCTATTGGATTTCTTTTTTCCATAAGGAATGCCCACTTGACGATGGCGGAAATTGGTCTTCTGATACGGGAAATAGAGCTATATTCCGGCAGGACAGTGGGCGAACCTTCTGAATTTCCGGATTCCTCCATCACTTTTCCTTCGGAGATTCTAAGGATACGATCAGCGCATGAGATTAGGGATCTGTCATGCGTTGCAATGAAAAACCCGTTTCCTTTCTGAGAAAGCGCCTTTATCCATCCTTTCATCAACTCCTTTGAAGTGTCATCCAAGCCTTCGGAAGGCTCATCGAGGATAACAGCAATCGGATTGTTAGATAGGGCGGCTGGAGCCAATCCACATATGAGAGAAAGTCTTCTCCTGAGGCCCCCGGAAAGCTCTGAAACCCTGCTTCCTGATCTATGGGATAACCTCCACTCACTTAGAATTGAATCTAGGGTTATTTCATCTGCAAACAACCCAGCGACCTGTAACGAGAATTCTAGTCTTTCCAGCACTGTCTCATCGCCACAAATGGCATCTTTCTGCAAGGTTAGGCCCATTGAAGGGGGTGGGTTACGACGCCCTTCAGAGTCCCGAACGAGAATTTCATTTTCTGGGGCTGATTTCCAGAGTACTTGGCCATCCCTCAGTGGCGCGATACCAGTGCACGCCTCAATCAATGTTGACTTTCCAGCTCCGTTTGGACCCACGATGGCAACTACCTCAGAGGGGAATAATGAGAATGACTGATTCTGCAAAACTTTGGTCTTCCCCTTGTTGACCGTCAAGTTGCTTGCCCTGATTAGAGCTTGGCTGCCCATGCACCCGGGATAGCATAATGCCGTATCAGTGGTTCCATCGTGCGAAGAGCTCTTGTTATCCTACCATGAGGGGTTGACTGTGTCAACATACGGGGGGGATATGGATTATACTTGGGAATATATAGAGCCCTTGGACATCTTTTGGATATTTCTTATGCTTATGGCGGCGATTTGGCCCTTCATTTCAGCGGCTTTGAATAAGACCAGTGTTGCTCTAGCTATGGTCCTGTCACTACTGCTTGTACATTTTATCAAGTATGCATTATCTATTTTCAATTCGTCACTCTTCAGTTTTGAGCCTATACATCTTTTCAGTATGATTCCGGCCATATACGATATTTCGGTTTCCGATTCTATTGCTAATTCCCATCGTTTTGTAACTGCTGCTTGGTTGCATGCAGACTTCATCCATGTTCTGGGGAATGTACTGGTTATTGCCCTAGCAGGAGTTCCCCTGGAACAAAGACTAGGTGCGAAAAGATGGATTGCAGTTTACTTCTTGGGCATCTTCGGTGGCAATATTGCCTGGGTTGCGACTCATCCTGGATCAATAACACCTGCCATTGGGGCTAGCGGTGCGGCTTTTGGCTTGCTAGGAGCTTACATGGCATGTTGGCCGGATGACAAAATCGAATTCCCCCTACTATTCTTAATCAGAGCATGGCCAGTTTGGTCGATTGCCTTCGTTCGTCTTGGACTGGAAATCTTCCAGATGTACTCGATTCAGAGTGGTACAGCAGGAGAAAGTAACATTGCCCATATGGCGCATATTGGAGGATTTTTCCTTGCCTATGCACTTGCTAGGCCTATAGCAAGAGGAGCTCCTAGTTCGTTGTTTGACACGAGTGGTTCTGTGTCCAACGAATATTCATCCAGGAGTTTGAAAACTGCCCAGATGGGAAGCTTGGATACTGATCCTTGGAGTGAAGCTGGAAGAGAGCTTCAGGGGAAATCTGCAAGAATTTTAGCCAGATTGAGGGAAGAGGGGGATGAGCTAGAGACGCGTAGAGCATGGCTTGAAGAACTGTCTGAAAATGCGTTATGCCCAGTCTGCGAGAGTGAGGTTTTGGTATTGGTTGAGAATGAAAATAGTAGATTGAAATGTTCCTCTTCGGCGAGGCACATCGACTGGCCATAACCCTTCCTAGATGAGTCTTCTAGAGGTTGTAGTTATACAGAGTCATTTCTTGGCTCTCTATGAGAGCCATGTCACAAAGCGCTAGGAAATTCGTCGCAATCCTAGTAGGAATGCTAATTTTGGTTATGGACACAACTGCCGGGGCGGTTTCTAACCCTGATGCAGGGAGTCCGACTGATGAGTTTGTTTTGGAATCGGGTAATGATCTTGAGACGCCCACTTATTGTGGGGCTTCAAACTGCATTGGGAAAGACAGGCTTCCAAACCATACCCCCATTGACTCAAGGCCTCCTGTTTTGGACTTTGGTTGGTGGATGGATTACTCCTACGATGCCAACAAGGATGGGATGGATGATCGTTTGCAACTTATACAATCGAATGATAGGGAATCAATATCCAAGACTGCCATAATGGGTGATGACGGTAGGATGACAGTAGCGATTATTGTGCACTATGCATGGCATCCGGGTAATTCGGACATAGAAGCCATCAGGGGAGTCCTATTCGAAAACGGATGGTTTGAGGATGGATCTTGGTTCATGGTCATGGACCACCTAGATGCAATTGTTCTTGATCACGTTCCCGTGAATGCCCTTGACTCGATTTTGTCTCTTGACGGGGTAATCCTTGTGGAAGAGCAGAATGTGATTGTTCCACATTTGGACAAGGCAGCCAGAGGGTCGAAGGTAAGGTCTTCGGCGGTTTATGAGGATGCCATCAGGGGACTTGGCTATGACGGATCGGGGATAGTTATTGCAATCCTCGACACTGGGGTAGACAATGAACACTTCTCACTTGATGACTTTTCTGACGACAACAATGACAACTCGAAGGATCCAGATGACCTTCAGGACCCCAAATGGCTAGCTGGTTGTGATTCCACGGGAATTGGCCAGTCTGGGTGCAATGACGAAGACCCCGACGATGGTGATGGTCATGGCACCCATGTAGCAGGGATTGCCTTGGGCACAGGAGATAGGACAAGGGTGAATCAAGGATACGCGCCTGGCTCTTATTTGGTTGATGTAAAAGTGATGCAAGATTATGGGGGCGGCAATTCACAGTCAATACTAGCTGGCCTTCAATGGGTGATAAATAACAAAGACACGGATTGGGGGAATAATGCATCGAGCATTGGGATTCAAGTTGTTTCGATGTCATTTGGAAGGGCCAACAGCGGATTCACAGATAGCAATGAGAATGGCGACTCGGCAGAGGCGCAACTAGTCAATCAGGCATCGGAGGGCGGATTAGTTTGCGTTGCAGCGATAGGTAACGAT
>Ga0066836_10000463_pt1 | contig 19314 bp, 10 predicted proteins | sample ETNtaG_18_FD_71568 | JGI IMG/M metagenome (GOLD analysis project Ga0066836, IMG submission 71568) | Marine microbial and viral communities from oxygen minimum zone, Eastern Pacific Ocean - ETNP201302SV91 | ecosystem: Environmental > Aquatic > Marine > Oceanic | place: Pacific Ocean: Eastern... | reverse complement strand
CAATTCAAGGTCTCCTTCCCAAGTTACGATTCTTTCGATTGTAGATTCTGTTCCGCTTGGCAAAACTCTGATTTTATCACCTGGTGAAATGGTTCCACTTCCAATCAATCCAGCGAATCCACGAAACTCTCTATCTGGACGATTTACCCATTGAACCGGCATCCGAAATGGCCTTGATTGGGCAGCAGCAGTAACCTCCACCGATTCAAGATATTCCATTATTGAAGGACCGTCATACCAAGGTGTATTTTCACTTGAGCCCACAATGTTGTCTCCTTTCAAAGCAGAAATAGGTACTGCTGTAATCTCTTCGAGTTCAAGTGCTTCATTAGCAAATGAGCGATATTGTGTTACAATTTCTTCGAATACTTCTTGTGAATAATTAACTAAATCTAATTTATTTACAGCCAGAACGATTCTTTTTACTCCAACCATTGAGACAATAAATGAATGGCGGCGTGTCTGTGTTAAGATACCTTGACTAGCATCTACAAGGATAATCGCCACATCTGCTGTCGATGCACCTGTAGCCATATTGCGAGTATATTCTTCATGACCTGGTGTATCTGCAACAATGTATTTTCTTTTATCTGTAGAAAAGAAACGGTATGCGACATCGATAGTAATTCCTTGCTCTCTCTCCGCTGCCAATCCATCTACAAGTAAGGCGAAATCGATTTCACCTCCTTGGGTGCCATCTTTCTTAGAATCTGCTTCAAGTGCTGCTAGATGGTCGTCAAAAAGCATATGAGATTCGTAAAGCATTCTTCCAATCAGTGTTGATTTACCATCATCAACCGATCCACATGTAATGAAACGTAGTAATTCTTTTTGCTCATGGGCCGCAAGATAAGAATCGATATCGGTTGCGATCAAATCGCTGATATGCGCCATTAGAAGTACCCCTCCTGTTTCTTTTTCTCCATTGATGCGCTGCTGTCGAAATCAATGACTCGACCCTGACGTTCAGAGGTGGTGGCCAACAACATTTCTTGGATAATTTCGGGTAGAGTGTCCGCCCCTGATTCAACAGCGCCTGTTAACGGATAGCAACCTAGTGTACGGAATCTTACCATTTTCATCATAGGCTCTTCGCCTTCATGAAGAGGGATTCTTTCATCATCAACCAAAATAAGTACGCCATCACGTTCTACCACAGGTCTTTGTTTTGCAAGATACAATGGAACAATTGGAATCTTCTCAAGATGAATATACTGCCAAATATCTAGTTCAGTCCAATTGGATAGAGGGAAGACGCGGATCGATTCTCCGGGATTCTTTCGCGAATTGTAGATGTTCCAAAGTTCGGGCCGCTGCCTCTTAGGGTCCCAGTGATGACTCTCGTTCCTAAATGAGAAAATTCTCTCTTTAGCACGTGATTTTTCTTCATCGCGTCGAGCGCCTCCAAAAGCAACATCGAAACCATGCTTATCCAATGCTTGTTTCAATCCTTGAGTTTTCATCACATCGGTATGTGTCGAAGAACCATGGACAAAGGGATTCATTTCCATTTCTTGGCCTTCAGGATTGATGTGAACTATTAGTTCTAATCCTAAATCTGTAGCCATTTTTTCTCTAAACTCAATCATCTCAGAAAATTTCCACATAGTGTCGATATGCATTATTGGAAATGGTGGCTTAGCAGGATAGAAGGCCTTCATCGCAATGTGTAACATTACTGAGGAATCCTTACCAATTGAATACAACATTACTGGATTTTCAGCCTCTGCAACAACCTCACGCATGATATGTATCGCTTCTGCCTCAAGGCGTTGCAAATGCGTCATTCGGTCCTGCATATTAACCCTCAATTAGACAGTCGGGCGTCAATCTCATTCATCAAGTCTGGTATCTCTCCCTTCGGGAGAGCATCTATTCCACCTGCTGTTGCACGCCCGCCGCCTCCAAACTTAGCACAAAGTTCACCAATTCCTTGTTCACCTCTTACCGAAATCTGCAGGGTTGCGCCCTTATCGATAGCGATGACATGAGGTCCTTTAGATTGTGAATTTAATCTATGAGCAAAAACACCGACCACTCTTCTGGCCCAAGGTTCATTTGGTAACAGATATATTCCATTTTTCATTTCAATAGATTCAGTATTTGCAATATCAGAAGTAAAACCATCGCACAGCATGTTGAATGCCTCGGTTTTGATAAATCCTTGAGGAGTTTTTGATTCTAGACATAATTGCATTAATTCATCAGGATGAAAGAGTAAATCATCCAATGTTTCACCATAACCATTGTAATTCAATAATTCCCCCAATTGAGCAAGTTCGGAGTCTTGTTCTTCCAATACATGACCAAGCCCATCACCATATAACGCGGTTTTAGCCCAACTATCATCTCCCCCTAGATATTTGTTGACGATTAGTGCAGTACACACATTTTTCGATGTATCAATATGCATGTCGATCCCTGGTATTTTCTCACCAGCAAGATGATGGTCAAACCAGGAAATTGAAGCTCCAATAGATACTAATTTTCCAGCGCGGTTATGATTCCTAGCAAGGGAGATATCCATCACGATTACTTCATCACCATTTTTAGCATCAATTCTATCGAGCAATTCGATATCTCTCTTAACTCCAGTGACTCTCTTTCCTTCAATTCCATGGACCAATCCCCACTGAACCATAGAACATATACCATCAGCATCGCCATTGTAAGCGAACCAGCGCATAAACCCCCGAGATTGTGTTTGCTATTGAAACTCTTTGAGTTCTGCCGCCCTTATGTTCATGTAATCGACTAAAGCATGACGTAGTCATGCGCCGGGAGTTAGGGATGGTTTTTATCCTCGTTTTTTCGGCCCTAATCATACCACCACAAGTCAGTGCAGGTGGAATTGGAAGCGTCGACCCCGGAGTTAGTGACGTACCTACTTGGCAAATTGGAGATAAGTGGATATATGCAGGTTCATTTGACCCAACGATTCTAGTTCAAGAGGCCGGAGTATCAGCGGTTGTTGGAAAAATAAATGGTGATGCAACTACAACGGTTGAATCAATTACTGAAATGATGGTTGCTAATGTTTCTACTATGGTTTATCAAACCTCTTCGCGTGCTAATTTCGACAAAGGAGGAGTGGCCTTAGACTCCTATACTGGGAACCTATACATCGAATACCAAGTTGATGAAGTGGTTAGAGTCTCTGACTTGGCCACGATAAGTTCCGATCTATCATTAAATGTAATTTATGTTCCTTACGGCATAAGTTCTCTTACCCAAGATATTGCAGATATTACAATATCAAACAGCTATGATCCTGCAAATGAAGGTTATGACTTCCCACTTAGGAATGGAGAAACTTGGAATACCTCGTACTATTCTTCGACCTCTTGGAGTGGAGCGTCAGATTACATAACGCCATTCCCTCCACCTACTAGCGGTCACAATTTTACTAACTGGGAAGTGACAGATATTGGTAAACCAGAAAATAGATTAGGTGAACAAATAGGGTATGGTGGTTGTAATGCCTCATATGAACTCACATCGTATGATGAAAATGGCACTGAAACTGCATTTGAATGGTTTTGCCCTGAAGTTGCAAACTATGCATGGTCCCATACAGAGGAGGATATTGGACTTGTTATAGATTTTAGATTGAAACAATATTTACCAGTAGGCTCGACAGGTGTTGAAGCTACTCAAAACCCGGGATATAGAAATAACAAAATCAGTGTTGAAACCGATTCTTCAATCACCGCATTGAATACACCCCTAGGAGTTTGGGCCAATGTTACAGACTCTTCGGGCAATCCACAGTCGGGGATTGATGTTGAGATACGTTATGAAATTGAGTCGTTTTCCACGACCCTAACCACTGGTTCTAACGGTAGTGTTTGGACTACAATAAACGTCGGAGGAGAAGAAGATTCTTCAGAGACCACAGTTGATTATGCTAGCCATGGAATTATAGCAAAGACTTCTTCTTTTGGCGGCATCATTGGAGTTAGCACAATTACTCTTGATGAGAATATAGTAGGTCTGGATTTAGTCGCTGCATTAGAAAGAGCAAGTATTCTACGTAATAGGAGTGGGGAATTAGTAAACCTAAATGCAATTTCAGGATTTAATGTGCTACCAGGTGATCAATTGTATGTTGAACTTCCCGTTTACAATCGAGGAATAACTGCTACATTACCCACAGATGTACATCTGAAATATCCTGATGGGTTTGAAATTTCTAAATCCTTACCATCGCTTCAACTCTTTGAACAATACATCTTTTCTATGAATTGGACAGTGCCAGAAAATGCTTCGATTGAAAATCAGACTATCCAATGGGAAGTTGACCGAAATAATATGAATACAAATGATGCTGATTCAAGCAATAATCTTGGAATTTTACCATTATTTGTTGGCCGAGCACCCACCTTTATCGCCGAAAATCTATCCGGATTAACTTTAGACAAATTATTCCTTAACGCCTCTGCGAGCAATGATGAAGATGGAGGCATTGTATGGTGTGAATTTAATATTCCATATGATGATGGTACGAGAAAAATGGCTTATCAAAAAATTATGAAACAGAATTGTGCTGTTAATTGGACTTGGACCGATGATGGAATCTATGATGTAATGGTCACGGTATATGATGAAGAAGGAGATAGCGTAGTACAAGCCTTACAAGTTGAAATCTTAAATCGTGCTCCAATGATTGAGATTATTTCCTTTAGAGATGAGGTGAAGGTAGAGCATCCGGTTACTCTGTATGTTATGGCAAATGACTCAGATTCCGAAGATCCTTGGCCAGGCTTGGTAGATGTTCATTGGCCTCAGGCTAATTGTGATGAGGGCTACTATACACGAACATGTACCACTACAGCATGGCAAGAAGGATTGCAAACATTTGTTGCAGTAGGTACTGATGATGATGGAAATCAATCATATGCATCTATCGATATATTGTTTACAAATATTGCACCTCATGATGTTGCTGTTTCAATGTGGGATGAGCAAGGAGAGGTTATCAAAGCAGAGACCCAAATGACTTGGCAAGTGTATGAGGACCAATCTGTAGAATTATCAGCAAGAGCAGAAGATTCGATGGATGATTTAGATAATTTGCATTATGATTGGGATTTTGGTTCTAGTACAGATGGAAGAGAATCTAGAGTTCCAATCGGTTGGACACAAGCAGGAATGAGAACTGTGAAGGTCAATGCTATCGATTCAGAAGGTGCACAAAGTGGATGGGTTGAACGCTGGGTTGACGTCCAAAATGTCAACCCCGTTGTTGAGCCTCTTCCTGAAATAATGGCAGTAGCTGAAGGACAATTTGTTACCTTGACCGGTAAAGCGAGCGATACACCTTCTGATATGGCTAGTTTAGAGATTTGCTGGGATGTTGATCCTGGAGCCGATACCGATGGATTTGGTTCTGCAGATGATGATTGTGATGTAATTGGTGAGAATCTTACCTGGTCTTGGGATTTAGCAGGTGAACATACCGTCGTATTCCACGTTACTGATGATGATGGAGCCCGAAACTCCTCAACCGCAACCATTACTGTCATCAATCTTCCACCGATGGTTCGTATCGCTCAAGTAGACAATGCAGTGGCTGGAATTCCTGTTTTACTTGATGCGAGTAACACTTTAGATTCTAAAGGTGACAAAACATTCCTGACCGTTGTTTGGGATGTAGACTGTACAACTGATGGTGATGGTGATGGAATTATCGATAATGATGCCGATTTGGTTGGAATGAGGGTAAATCACACATTTAGCAAAGCAGGAGTTTGGAAAGTAAAGGCGATAGTTTGGGACGAGGATGTACAAAATCCAGCTAGCCAATCAATCGATATTGAAGTTGATTCACCAGACAGAACTGCTATCGAAGAAGTATTTTCTTCACTATCTGGCGATGAAGCAAATCCATTTTTACAATTACTTGCTTTAGCGCTAGTACTATCTTGTATAGTGCTGGTAATGAAACGAGTCCGTAAAAAGCCTGAATCGATGTGGGAAAATGAAGATGAAGGTATTATGGAACGCCCGATGGCCCCCCCATCTCTTAATTTGTTTGAGAATATTCAATCTGATGAAGATACAAAGGATGTAGTGGGACTACCACTGCCCGAATCTGGATTACCAGAGGGCTGGACTATGGAGCAATGGAAGCATTATGGCCACCAATGGGTTGCAAATGCGGGTGAATCTTCCAATGAAAGAGGTCAAATGTAAGACAGACTACGTCTGTCTATGAGCAGAGTGCTGCCATTTCTACTGATTGTTTTGATGTTGTCGGCTGGTCCGTTAACAATTATGAATCAACTCGACGAGAAAATTGTCGCTGAAAGTAGCAAAGATGCTGCCGATAATACTCGTGATGTCCCTAATTGGAGAATCGGTGATAAATGGACATATGAAACGCAATTTGACGTTGCAGGACTTATCCAATCAGCCAATGTTTCCGCATCGATTAGCACCCTTACCGGCGATACCACAATGGAAGTAATCGATATTAGATTTGAGATGATACAAGGAACTCAAACCTTGGTATATGAAATGGATATAGATGGTGATTTTACTTCTGGAAATAGTGGGGCAACTCTTGAAGGCACTAGCGGAAGACTAGATATCGAATATGATGGAATCGATATTCTAAGAGTCCGTGATTTGGCAGTATGGAATAGTGAGTTTTCGTTAATGGTTGAATTTGCACCTTTTAATTTCGGATTCTTGGCAGTAGAACTTGCAGACTTAACATTTGCAACAGTGTATGAACCTCCTCGAGAGAAATACGATTTCCCCCTTAGAACCGGAGATCAATGGGTGACTACCTATGATTCAGCAACCAATGTTACTGGAAGTTCAGATTATTTCGACCCAAATACTTTCAGCACACCGTTTATAGAGGATAATACCACTTACCAAGTTACAGCGTATGGAGCGCCTAGTGAAGATGGAAATACACCCTCATATACCGGATGTTCAAATTCACATAAAGTAAATTCTTGGAACAATACTGGAACTCCGAACGGATTTGAATGGTATTGTGATGCGGTTAGGTCGTATGCATGGCAAAGAATTGTAAACCCTGCTGGATTCCAAATTGATTGGATTCTAAAGCAATACCAACCAACTGATTCCTCTGGAGGACAGGCTGGCTCTTCTCCGGGAATAAGGAATAGTGTGATTACTGTCGTGCCTGAATTCCTTGCAATTCTACCAAATGCAACCGAAGAAATGGTAGGTCATTTCACTGTTAGTAGCAATGACCAAATCTCTAAGAATCTACAATTAAGATACGAAATTGATAATGTTATTTTGAGCCTTACTACCGATTCTAATGGAGAGGTAACGCCTGATGTAGATGTTGGATTCCAACGGGACCACTCCCCTTCTTCTGATGATTGGACTAGTAATGGTGTGATTGTATGGGACCCGGTAAACAAGATTGTTGGGGCTGCATCCATAGTGATGGACCTCTCGGTAGTAGCTGTTGATTTGGTAGCAAAACCCGATTCTATGATCGTGACCAGAACAAGAGGGAATGATTCATTGATTCTGTCACAGGCAAGTGGATATAACGCGTTACCTGGTGATATCATTCACTTCTCTGTACCTGCCCAAAACCGTGGTGTACTAACATCTCCGGTAACGGAAATGGAAATTACAACACCTGATGGAACTACTGTAAGGGGCACTCTTCCTGCTCTTTCTCCTTATTCAGAAGCGAGGGTAGACGTAAATTGGACAGTACCAATTGATACTCCGGTTGGAGTGAAAACACTCTCATTCATGGTAGACCCAGATAATACGGTTACACAAGATGCAAATCGCTCGAATAATGCTGCAAGTCTTGACATCTTTATTGGAAGACTTCCTGTAGCTAATATGACTCTTTATGATGGTGTTCTTACCAGAGTCAATGTTACAATAGATGCAACTGCATCATTTGATCAAGATGGAGGTAGCGTGATTTGTTACTTCGAGATTCAGGAACCAACTGAAACAGGTATTCGTACTGAATACAAGGATGATGGAAATTGCCTCACAAACTACAGTTGGACTGATGATGGAATGTGGGAAATCAAAGTGATTGTAATCGATGATGAATTAGATCAAGTTGAGATGATTATGTATGCAGAAGTACTCAATCGAGCACCATGGGTAAATCTAACCTCGGCTATGACTTCAGTAAATGCAGGCCAAGCTATCACTTTTGATGCAACAGATAGCGGGGATAGTGACTCAATTTCTCCGGAAGGACAGAATGTCACAATTACTTGGCCCGATAGTGCTTGTAGCGAAGGACTGTACGGCCCATTCTGTACGATTAGACCTGAAGTAGAAGGTATGCATGACATCACAGTTGTAGTGACTGATGATGATAATGCGACAACCTCAGCGACTTATAGTTACGAAGTTTTGAATGTTGCACCTACTATTGGCGAAATGTTCTTTGCGATTGATGGAATACCATATGAGCCAGCAGATGATGGTACTTGGACTATCGATGAAAGCATAATTGCGTCTCTATCAATAGATGGTGATGATACATTGTCAGATAAAGAAAGTCTACTAATCACATGGACACCATCAGACCTTGATCAAAATTGGACCGAAACAACAAGTGGTCCTTCTTCTAGTATTGATGCCTCGTGGAATACTGCGGGATTGCACACAATAACAGCATTTGTAACCGATAATGATAATGAAAGAAGCACTGTAGTTCAAGGCTATGTTCGCGTCAATAATGTCGGACCAGTGATGGATGCATTACCTGCACAATTCGCTGATTTTGAGGATGAATTTGTAGTTCTAAATGCAACTGCTTTTGACTTAGCAGACCAAGATAATCTAATGTTTTGCTGGGACCTAGTAGTATCTGTTGATAATGATGGAAATGGCGACCTTACAGATGATTGTGATGTTGAAGGGGCTGAACTGAATTACTCATGGGCGACTCCTGGGCTACGAACACTTACGGCTAATGTATGGGATAATGATGGAGCCAGAGATAGTAAAACTGTGATGTTAACTATTGTAAATAGACCTCCAGTTGCTAAAATTACTGAAGTGCAAGGTGGTTTTGAAGTAACACAAGGAGAATCTATCACCTTTAGTGGAAGCGAAAGTTCCGACTCATTAACCGATAAATTAAATCTAATTTACAGATGGGATGACCCTAATACCGCTGGTGCTACCGACGACGGATATGGTGAAAATTTCACTATTGTCTTTGACAGATCTGGAACATTTATTGTGAATTTAACGGTAATCGATGATGATGGTCTTGAAGCGACCGCGTCAGTAGAGGTGGTTGTAAATGAGAAAACTTCTGAAGGTCTACTCGGATTTTCAGCAACTGGTGCCCTTTCAATCGGTCTATTCGTTGTAATTGTGCTGTTAGTCGCAGTATTACTAATCGTCAATTTCACAAGAGGAAAGAGTGATTCAACAGAATATCAAGAAACAGGATTTGTCGAATCTTGGAATGAGCCACAGCCAATGTATGGCCAAGTTGCTCAAAATGACCCGATGGCTACTCAAACTTACCAAGAGGTTCCAACAACAGGGCCTCCAATCCCAGCAAGCGGTATTCCAGATGGTTGGACTATGGAACAATGGAATTACTACGGTGCTCAGTATCTTGCCGATAATCCTCCTGCTGCTGCTCAGCCTCCTGCTTACAATCCTGAACCAGTACAAGCATATCAGCCACAACCAGTATACGAAACGGCTCCAACTCAAACCTTCGAAAATCCTGTTCCAACTCAGGTAAATACCCCGATGGTTCAAGAACCAGCACCAACCCCTGCTTCGCAGGCTCTGGCAAATCTACTGGATGATCTGGACCTGTGAGCGGTGCAATTATGGCAAATCTGTGGCAATTTTTTGGTCTTCCAGATCCAGATGCACCCGCTGTACCAAAGAAGAGAAAGCCTGCTGCAAAAACCCTCACCGAAGGTTCAACTCAGCAAATGACTTTGGTAGATGAAGTGAAGACCACTCCTGCAAAGCTAGAACCGAAAAAAGCAGGTTCTGAAAAGGTTGTCAGAAATATCCCTCCTCCGATTAAAGCAAAACCTAGCGTTCCCGAAAACTGGACGGGGCCATTGACACCAGATGGAGAAGCATTTCACGATTTGTCTAATTACAAATCTCCAAGCGAAGGACACCCTATCCGAGCCTTACGCTATGTCTCTCCCGACCACATGAATCGACTGCCGCTAAGAGACATTGGTAGTCGAGTGAATATGGGAGATACCATAATTGTTGATTTACGTACATTGATTCATATGGATACTCAGAGTAATGCTTGTAGGAGGCAATTAAAAGCCCTGAGTGATGAACTAAGAGTTGCAATCTTTGCATTGGATTCAGAAGACAAATTACTCCTAATCCCTGGTAATGATGTCACGGTAAATGTTAGCAAGAATGAGTTAGGATTAGTTCCCCTTTTACTTTGATTAACTCTTAATTTTCAAGGACTTTGCGGCACCTAAAAGCGTAGCTGTCCCGAATATGCCTACTATGATAAATGCCTTCCATACAATATCTGCTTCAATTCCCCAACCTCTCATCATGATTGAACGGAATGCTTCAGCAGCCCAAGTTGTTGGCAAGACTTGACTGATATGAGAGAGCCCTGCAGGTAATGCTTCAACAGGCCAGAGTATTCCTGAAAGAAGAAGAACAGGAAACAGAATTGGCATGGTCAATTGCATTGCCTGAAATTCACTTTTGGCTTTGCTAGAAATTAACAATCCCAAACACATCGCAGCCCATCCTAGCAATAGTGCCAAAGCAAATAACAAAACCAATGAACCTTCAAGAGGTATCTCAAACAAACCTATTGCTATGGCGATAACCACCGATACTTGGCCAACTAGAATCAATGAAAAAGCTGACAAATGCCCAATCATGACCTCCAATGGTTGGACTCCTGCTGCAAATAGGCGGTCCAAGGTACCATCATTTCTCTCGCCAACAAAAGCCATTGCAGTTAGTATAACTGAAAACATAAAACAAACTAAAACCATTATTCCAGGCGCCAAGAAATCAATGAATTCTGGTTCAGCTTGGCCATGAACCGGGTCTGCTTGAGTGATAGGCAGCGATGGTGCAGTTGCTTCTAGGGCGGTTCTAACCTCTTGAGAGATGGTTTGCATAACCTGTTGATTGGAAGCATCAAAGTGAAGTATAATTGTACCGTTCTCAATTTCGATTACAGCCCAAGCCTCTCCTTTTTCCACCAAATCTCTAGCCTCTTCTACATTTTCCATCGAAGTTAATTCGAGATACTCTGAATCTTCTAACTCATCAATAATTGCATGTTCACCAACGGTGATTACTTCCAATCCCGTAGGAGATGCTCCAATCGCAAATCCAAATAATAGAATCTGAATTGCAGGCATCATAACAATAAATGCAAACATACGGTGGTCCCTGCGAATTGAAGAAAATTTGCGAGCAGCGATTGCTTTGATTCTATTGAAATTCATTCTGCCACCTTCACTTCTCGCCTACATAACTTGAGAAATACTTCTTCCAATGATTTGGTATCATGTTTTGACATTAGTGCAGAAGGTGAATCTTCTGCCAATAATTTACCGTTTCTCATTAAACCTACACGGTCGGCTTTTCCTGCCTCATCGATATAGTGAGTGGTAATAATTATCGTTGTACCCTGAGATGTAATCTCTTTCATATGTCCCCAAATCCTAGCCCGTAATTCCGGATCAACACCGACTGTCGGTTCATCCAAAAGCAGCAAACTAGGATTATGAAGTAATGCAATTGCCAATGATACCCTTCTTTTTTCTCCTCCAGATAATTTCCCAATTTGGCGGTTTTCATCGGGTAAATCTAGAAAATTCATCAACCATGATTTCTTATCTTTTATATCCTCAATACTCATTTCATGTAGTCTTCCATGAAATAACAATGTCTCAGAAATAGTCAGGTCAAGATATAATGCTAATTCTTGAGGGGCATAGCCTACTGTACTTCCAGGGATTCCTTTAGGAACCTTTACAGTTCCATCTTCCGGAGTAAGAAAACCTAACATTACTTTGAGCAGAGTGGTTTTACCACATCCAGAAGGTCCTAGCAGTCCATAGATTGAGCCTGAATCAACAGACATATCGAGTCCTTTTAGAACTTCGACTTTACCAAACCCTCTCTTAAGTCCGCTTATTTCCACTGCCATAAAAAATTCCTTACCGCGACAAGTCAATCAATTAATCGTAGAGCCGATGATGCGAGACCGAGTACAGTAACCTCTTCGCCATCAACCAATTTTGCGTATGAGCCCATCATTCCTGCTAAATCATATGCACCCGCTTTACCTTTCCAAGACCCGGAAGAAACCAACTCAGAAAGTGCTTCATCACTCAATTCTTCAATTTCGACTACTGCATATTCGACAAAAAAGGTCCAATCTCCACATATCTGTAAACCAGTGGCTGACCAAACTTGATGCCTTCTACCCGAAAGACGTTTTAGCATAGCAAGTGCATGCATTGAATCACTAGGTTTTCCCATAGCAGCATTAGCATCATCAGGGTCCCCAACTAAAGTGTCTGCTACCACTACAACGTCAAATCCATGCTCGTCTGGAACTACATCGGCCTTACGACGACATATTGTCATGACTTGGTGGGATACGGTGCCGATAGGAAGTGTCTCATCAACATCCAATAATGCTTCTACGTGGAGCGGTTTTACCCGCTTTTCTAGTATCTCCGCACGACGTGGAGAAGCACTCGCTAGCCATACCCCCATTGTACTGCGTTCAGTAGACATGTTGAAGAGAGCATCGCTATTACACCATCTTGTTGAGCCACTATGAGTGATATTGAACGCATTCCCACACACATCGCCGGACTTGATGAAAATATGCAAGGTGGTATACCTCAAGGTCACATTTGTATCGTTGCTGGACAATCTGGTGCAATGAAGTCTTCGGTTACTTTCTCTTTGCTTTACAATGCCGTTCTATACGGCGAAACAAGCGGTATTTATGTCACTCTAGAACAAGGCAAGGATTCTCTACGAGCACACATGTCAAACATGGGAATGAATGTTGATGATCCTCGTGTCAGAAACAGAATAGCAATTATCGACCTATCCGATTTACGTGTAAAACTAGACGAGCAGGGAATGTCCGCTCGAATAGATTGGATGGGTCAATTGATTAAGCAACTCACTTCTTACAGGCAGTCCATTGGTTTCGAACTACTCGTATTTGACTCATTAGGGGCTTTCTTTACCCTATTCAAATCAGATAATCCTCGTGATGATATATTCAGATTGTTCGAAGCTTGTAGACGCTTAGATTTGACTTCATTCTTCATCTGTGAGATGACCGGAGAAGATCACAAGCAGTTCGGTGTTTATGGTGTTGAAGATTATCTTTCAGATGGTGTAATGCACCTCACAATGGAACGTAAGGGTGATGATATCACTCGTAAACTTGGAGTTATCAAAATGCGCCACACCCATCACCAGCTAGGTTACAAGCCAATCAATTGGAATCCTGAAGATCAGAGATTTACAATTTAATGGCCGTGGATGGTTTCATGTCCTATAAGGACATGGCAAGTATATGTCCGCCCGTTACCTAAACAGAAAGATATCCTCTTCTTTGCTAATAGCACTGATGTTCGTCATTTCTATTTTATCGGCCTCAGTGTTGCCTTTAGACGCAGATATAGCATTGGAAAAAGATGATTCTTTTTCCTTTGCAACCAATAATTCTCAAAATGATGCTGGCTCTGGAGGAGATGCCGGTAATACCTCCAGCACTGGAGTCAATCTAAGTTCTGCAAACTCATCAAATATTGGTTGGATGGATGACACTACCGATCCAGATGATTTGTATTTCATCAGTATTCCATCAGGATATATTGTCAATGTAACTCTAGCATTCTCAAACACAATAGATTTTGACCTTTACCTCGCCGATACTGCTCTTACTTTTGCGTATGATTCTTCTGAGTATAATGACCCACTTGAAGAGGTATCATCTGCAAATACAAATATCTCTAATGGTGGAGTGAATGTTGCAATTTATGTGACCGCTTATTCGGGATATGGACAGTATACAATGAACATCACCTTCTGGTCTCCAAATCAAGTAGTCCAGAATGATGCTGGTTCGGGCGGAGATGCTGGAAATATGCAATCTAGTGCTCTAAATCTATCTTCAATTTCATCCACTTATAGCGGGTACGTAGATAACACCCTAGACAATGCCGACCTGTACAGTATTTTCATTCCTTCTGGATATGAATTAGATGTTGAAATGTCAATTCCTTCAAATTTGAATATTGACTTACTCCTTATTGATGGTAATTGGACTTTCTATGTAGACCAAGATATGGGAATAACTGGCGGAAACGGCTCGGTTACCACAAATGGTACAAATCAATCAGCCGGTGGAGTGATGACCTATTTTGGACTAATTACAAATTCAGGCTCGGGTAATTACAGTATGAGTATTAGTTTAGTAAATCCAAATATGGCTAATTTACCCTCTGTATCTACTATTATGGTTGGCAAAGACCTTGCAAGTATTTCACTTTCAAATCTAGTTGTAGGTTCTAATTATTCAGTGAATAATTCGGTTTATGAATACCCTATTGGGCAAAATGGCACTATTACTAACACGACTAGTTATCTAACTGCAACCTCTACGACAATGTGGAGCAATATCACACTCAACAGTAATGACATCGAAGGCATGTATGCCATAATTGCAATGCTAATGGATGGTAATGGATCTTATCTTGGATTAGATTATGACCTGATATATTTCGAGATGTTAGAATCCAATATCTCAAGTCGTACAACTGGTAATTATTATGCTTCCAATATAACCACTGGAAGTTCATATTCGATATATTGGCAAATCTATGATAATACAACTGGCACAACATTGGATGCGGGATGGGATAACTTTAGTGCAACCTCAACAACAGCATCAAGTTCGATAAATTGGAATGCACCATCATCAAGTAATGAACACTATATTGAAATGCTAATGTATGACAGTTCAGGTAATTTAATTGGATTTTCAGAAGATTCTTTCTTCCCAGCAGCGCCATCAATAATGGTTAGCAGTTGGACATTTAATGCGAATTCTACCAACAATAGCGTAGATGTCTCGATGAGCGACCTTTACAACGGAGACTCATACTCTTACCAGACAAAAATTAGTCATCAGAGTAATGGTACTGTAATCGCAACTTCGATGCTTTATTCATTTACAGCTACCAGTTCAAATCAGCAAGGACAAACCTTCTCATATGCTACACCTCAAACCAGTGGATATTATTGTGCTGAATCCACATTATATCTTGTAGTTAGCAACGGCACCAATGTAAATCTAGATAGCGATACTGTATGCTTCAACTATACATTTGATGCAGATAGTGATGGAGTTCTCAATGAAGATGACTTATGTCCAAGTACACCACTTGGTTCAACTGTAGACCAGGACGGATGTGCAGCTAGCCAAAGAGATTCGGATGGCGACGGATGGATGGACGATGTAGATTTCATGCCAAATGATTCCACTCAATGGGTCGATAGTGATGGAGATGGCTTTGGAGATAATATCAATGGAACTGATGGTGACCTATTCCCAACAGATTCAACTCAGTGGGAAGATGCTGATGGTGACGGATATGGAGATAACCCGAATGGAGTAAACGGTGATGATTTCCCAATGGATTCAACCCAATGGTCCGATGCTGACGGTGATGGATACGGAGATAATCCAAACGGAAATGGTGCTGACATGTACCCACTAGATCCTACACAATGGTATGATACCGATGGTGATGGATATGGGGACAATGATTGGGGTAATAATGGAGATCAATTCTCTGGAGATCCTACTCAATGGTCTGACCAAGATGGTGATGGCTATGGAGATAATGCAAGTGGAAATAATCCAGACGCATTCCCAGATGATTCAACACAATGGTCTGACCAAGACGGAGACGGATACGGAGACAACCAGCAAGGCGATGATGCTGATAAGTTCCCTAGTGACTCTTCCCAGTGGGCAGACCAAGATGGTGATGGATATGGCGATAATCAACAAGGTGCTAACCCTGATGCCTTCCCTAATGACCCAACACAATGGGCCGATAGCGATGGGGATGGATATGGTGATAATCAAGCCGGTAACTATGCAGACCTATATCCGCTTGATGACTCTCAATGGCAAGATTCAGATGGAGATGGATTTGGTGATAATGCAAGTGGAACAGATGGTGACCAATGCCCAAGCACGCCTCTAGGACAACCAGTGGATGAACACGGTTGTTCACAATCACAAAGAGATAGTGACAGTGATGGAGTAAAGGACTACAGCGATGATTGTCCTAATACAATGATTGGACAAAGTGTTGACAGTAATGGATGTGCAGATACTCAATTAGATGACGATATAGATGGTGTGAACAACACATGGGACCAATGTCCTAACACAGCGCCAAGTTCAATCCCTGATAGCAGTGGCTGTGGCCCTGAACAGCGTGACTCAGATGGAGACGGAATTGATGATTCCAGAGATATTTGTCCGATAACTACCGCTGGTGAATCAGTGGATGGAAATGGCTGTTCTGATTGGGAAAAGGATGACGATGATGATGGTGTTAGCAATGGAAAAGATTTGTGTGAAGGCACTCCTGCTAATTCGATTCCAGATAATAATGGATGCGCAACTAGTCAAAAGGACACCGATATGGATAGTGTAATGGATGATATGGATGAATGTACGCCAACCGACCCTGGCTCAGTTGTAGATTCGGAAGGATGCGCTGACTATCAAAAGGATACAGATCAAGACGGAGTAAATGACGAAGGAGATGATTGCCCTGCAACCATCGCAGGTAGCCAAGTCAATGTCTATGGTTGCAGTGACTACCAAAGAGATGGCGATGGAGACGGGCGAGATGATGCGAGCGACGAATGTGCTGATACTCCAGCTAATGCAATAGTCGATCTACAAGGATGTTCTAGTGAACAAAGAGACACTGATTCAGATAGAGTAAGCGATAATCTAGATGATTGTCCATTCAGTCCAAAGGAAGAAATTGCAAATGAAGAAGGATGTACTCCATCACAATTAGATTCCGATAACGATGGAGTTAGTGATGCTCATGACTTGTTCCCACTAGACCCTGATGAGACCAAGGATAGCGACGAAGATGGTGTTGGTGATAAAGAAGACTACTTCCCTAATGATTCTACAAAGTCTAGCATAAATGATGTTGAAAGCAATAGTTGGATGATATACGCTCTTATCGCTGTCGTAATCTCTGTGGGTGCAATTATTTTCTTTATGCGTTCAAAGACAAATGATGGCATAGAAGATTCATATGACCCTGAATATGATGCAGTGATGGGAGACGCAATGCCGGCAATGTCACTACAAGATATGGCGGGAATACCTCAAGAAATACCAGCAACCAATGAAACTCAACAGCAATGGGTTGACGATTCTGGAGTTAATTGGGTAAGACAACCTGATGGTTCAACAATGTATTTTGACCAGAATACTGGAGAATGGACTCCGTATAACTGATTGACTATTCTACAGTTACCGACTTCGCCAGATTACGAGGGCGGTCGATGTTGCAGTCGAGGTCTAAAGCGGTGTGATACGCGATTAATTGTGTTGGCAATACCGTCAGAAGAGGAGATAATAATGAATTGCATTTGGGGACAGCAATGGCAATATCACCTTCTTCTGCTACATCGTCTCCTTCTTCATGAATTAGGATAATTTTGGCCCCACGTGCTCTACATTCATGGATTGAAGCAACCGACTTTTCCTTGTGCTTATCGTTAGGAACGATTACTACTACAGGAGAGCCTTCTTCAAGCAAGGCGATTGGTCCATGTTTCATCTCACCTGCGGGATATGATAAACATGGAATATATGCAATTTCCATTAACTTTAGTGCACCTTCACTAGCGACTGGAGCAGATAATCCTCTACCAAGAAATAGTACACATTTTGAGCCTTTGATCAAATCTACTGCTTCTTGTATTGGTCCAGGATTGGCAAGATATTTTTGCATAAGTGTTGGTATTTTGTTGAAATCATCTATTATTTTGCGACCATTATCTCTAGAAAGCGATCTTGTTCGGCCGATACGTAAAGCAAAAATTATCAAAGATGCGACCATATTTGAAAACACTTTAGTCGATGCTACTGCTTGTTCTGGCCCACTATGAATGTAAACTCCTCGACCACAAAGTCTCGCAATTGTTGAGCCAACTACATTGACAATACCGTGAACCTTACCACCTTTGAGTTGTATTTCTTTTACCGCAGATAGAGTATCAGCAGTCTCTCCGGATTGAGAAACGGCGAAATGTATTGCATCAGTATTAATCACAGGGTCGTTATAGCGAAATTCACTAGCTACATGTGCTAAAGCAGGGATTCTAGCCAATTGCTCGATGGCTAAAGCACCTATTTGACAAGCATGAAGTGATGTGCCACACCCAATTAATCTAACATGGGGTGCCTCTCTAAGGTCGGAAGGTTCAAGTTTTAATCCACCTAATTTACCATTACCATTGGAAAAATCTAACCGCCCTGAGATACAACGACGTACTGCTTCAGGTTGTTCGAAAATCTCTTTTAGCATATAGTGGGGATAATCGCCTAATTCTGCTTCCCCCCAATCCTCTTCAATTACGGTCATTTCTGTACTCGAAGAACCGCCGTCTAGTCTCAAAATTTCAATACCTTGTGCAGAAACTTTAGCAATATCTCCATCTTCTAGTGAGAACACGTTTCGAGTATGGGTTGAAAGCGCATGCGGGTCTGAAGAAACAAAGGATTCACCATCTCCTTGTCCAAGAATTAGTGGAGACCCATTTCTAGCACAAATCAGTAAATCATGTTCTTTGAATAAAACACATAATCCCCAAGTACCATTTGCTTGCGATAGTGCATATCTTACCGAATCAATTGGATTCTTACCCATTTGGATACCTTTTGTAATCAAGTGAACCAATAGTTCAGAGTCGGTTTCTGAAATTATTTCTACACCTTGATTTGTAAGTCTATTTCGCAAAACTCTAGCGTTATCTAGTATGCCATTATGTACAATCGCAATACTTTCGTCAGAGTTTAGGTGAGGATGCGCGTTGATGTCGTTAACCTCTCCATGTGTAGCCCATCTAGTATGAGAAATACCGATTTGACCTTGTATTTGCAAAGGTAGTATCTTTTTGAGGTCAGCAACTTTTCCTGTAGTCTTATGAACCTGTAAACTACCATTACGTACTACGATTCCAGTGGAGTCATATCCCCTATAT
>Ga0066836_10000462_pt1 | contig 19336 bp, 13 predicted proteins | sample ETNtaG_18_FD_71568 | JGI IMG/M metagenome (GOLD analysis project Ga0066836, IMG submission 71568) | Marine microbial and viral communities from oxygen minimum zone, Eastern Pacific Ocean - ETNP201302SV91 | ecosystem: Environmental > Aquatic > Marine > Oceanic | place: Pacific Ocean: Eastern... | reverse complement strand
GTCACTGTAGTCTGCACAGACCCTGGACAAGCCGTGGGTGCAAAGGGTGTTACTGTGCGAAAGATTAGAGCAGAAACTGGATGGCAGGTACGCACCGAAAGAGCATCTCCAATAGAGAGTGCAACAATGCACAATATTCGGCGCTATCGTCAGGAAAATGGCGAAGATCGGAAAGCGCTGATGCGAAAGTTCGGCACCCGTATTTATCGCCCACAACGATCAGGCGTTGCATGGTGTCGTTTGACAGCACTTGGTTCATACCGAGAAGTAGGTCGAGCGATGCACCTTGTGACAACCAATGAGTCAAAAATTATCGTCGACGTCGGAGCCAAACCGACAACAAATCTCAGTGAAGTAATGCCGTTTTTCAATGCACCTGAATTACTCCCTTTCGAAAATTTAGATGCAATAGTAATTACGCATGCACATATTGATCACATTGGCCTTTTACCAGTGATGTTCAAGTATGGGTATCGTGGACCTGTATACTGCACTCCACCAACTCGCGATTTGATGGTTTTACTGCAAAGTGATTACATCAAAGTTGCAGGGGCAGAAGGAAATCCACCACCCTATAGTCTCGGCGATGTTCAAGAATTAATCAAGCACATCGTAGATGTGGACTGGGGGAAGACAATTGACATTGCCCCTGATATTAAACTTACAATGTACAACGCCGGTCATATTCTCGGCTCCTCATCACTTCACATGCATGTTGGTGATGGCAAGCATAATATCGTGTTTAGTGGTGATATAAAATACGAAAAATCATGGCTTTATGATGCAGCAGCAGTAAGATTTCCAAGGGTTGAAACTTTGATTATGGAGTCGACATATGGAGGCGCAAAAGATTTCCAACCGACCCGCCAAGAAGCCACTCAAGAGTTGCAAGACCTAGTCCAAAGGGCCCTTTCTAGGAAAGGGAAAATCTTCTGTCCAGTGTTTGCTGTAGGGCGTTCCCAAGAAGTTATGATTGCAATAGATCAATTATTCAAATCCGGCGATTGTGAACCTGTGACAGTTTGGATTGATGGTATGATTTCGGAAGCAACTGCAATTCATGCAAGCCACCCCGATGCGCTAAACAGAGATTTGCGAAAGAAGGTGTTGAAAGGTGGAGATGACAATCCATTTAATTCCCCGTGGTTCAAGCAAGTTTCTTCACGAGATCAGAGACAATCAATTCTCCTTGACCCTTCACCTTGTATTGTATTGGCAACAAGTGGGATGATGACTGGCGGCCCAATTGTTGAATATTTCAAGCACTGGGCGCCTGAACCGAATCACACACTCTGTTTCGTGGGTTACCAAGCTGATGGGACATTGGGGAGACGCTTACAGAAAGGATTCTCAGAGGTCCCAATCAATGATGATGGGCATACTCATATGGTGCCTATACAATGTGATGTAATTACAATTGATGGTTTCAGTGGACATTCGGACCGCCGACAGTTGATGGATTATGTCAAAGCAATGAACCCCAAACCTAGAACAATAATTTGCCACCATGGTGATGCACATACATGTGCTGAATTCAGGAAGGATCTCGCTAAGACTTTCAAAGTCCGAACTCACTCACCGCAAAATCTTGAAACAATACGATTGTTTTAATCATAAAATTGGGATGTCAAAACCGACATCTTCGGGATTTGGCAGATTTTGCGATTCATTGTTTGAATGTGAAATTGCGAGGTTACCGGTTTCTTTGGGGAATGAAGTTCTTTCTTCTTCAGTAAAAAATGCGATTACGGTGGCGGCGGCGAATGCGACAGTTAGCCCTAGAAGTGCCCATGCAGTTACATCGACTCCACCATCACGTGCAATTGTGAATATACTCGCCCCAAGTAACAAAGTAAATACGACACCAAGTACGGTTGCACGAGGGTTGACCATGCTCCCCCCCTCTACCCTGCCCTTGATGAACCGAACCCCCCTCGGTCCACCATGGATTTCAGTGTCGGACCCGGTTTGGGTTCAAACCGAAGTGCTCGAAGTAAACCACCGCAAGGCTTCAGTGGGGGCCTTACAGGGTGGGTGATGACAGCGGTTTCTCCATTCGGAGACAACGAAGAACATGCAATGGATCAAGCACTTGTAGAATTGGGGTTGGGAGATGCCCGTTTAATTCAGGCACAAGGTGCAATGTTGCCCATGGGTTTTCAACCGGGTTTGCCTCAAGACTTACCGATGGGTAGTTTGGTCGAATGTCACTTGTCTAAGGCCACAGTTTTTAACCAAGGAATAGCCTCTGCTGGTGTTGCTTGGGCACTTTGTACTACACCAGAGGGTGATGAATGTGCAATTGTTTCTACACTTTCACAGAATGGTAGTATGGAAGAATGTGAGGTTGATTTGAAATTAAACCTAAGAAGTAAAGCAGAGAACCGTGATTTGGAATATAGGAAGGATGAAAATGGCCGACCAATGTTCGAATGTGCTGTTGATGAAATTGAAGCACAAGAAGGGTTTCATGGAGTAGTTCTGGCAGCCTTGATTTTGCCAAACAGCCTTAGTATTGGTGATTCAAGCGGACCTACAAGATCCCGGAATTTGGGAATTTCTTCAATTGGAGGGAGTGCCGGCGGCCCCACTGGACTAGGCGGTTCAGGTAAGACTAACTTTGGATTTTGAGCAACTCCTCAATAACCTCCGCGTTCTGAATGGAATTATGGAGACCACATGGGTTGTTCGGCTGTGTACTCCTTGCGGCAGGGCATATGGTAAATCCTCGAGATCGAAAGATATCCGTTGTTTACATTGTAACCAGTCTGAAAATGAAATTATTTCACGCCACAATAAGCCAGAAGATGCTCAAAAGGCAGTCACATTGCACAACACACCTCCTGAAATCCGTGATGAATTACAGCAATGGATGGACAAAAGCGCAGAATTGGATTTCCGCCCATCGAGAACAAGAAATGTAGATGGGGAAAGAGTTCTGTCCTTGGCGGCTGATAATGAAGGAATTGTAACTTTAGAATCGGTTCAAATGGTGTTGGATCAGATGCGCTCGAAGATTACCTCTGAGAACTTTTTAGATGCGGCAAATGCGGCTGGAGAATTATTGTTCATCGAGCCTGGAGTCTGGCGGTTGTTGTAATAACCTTCATCCGTTATGGCTGCTGCGACCAGTTCACGGACCCGTGGGTTAGCTTGGCTATGCTCGATGCTTTGGGAGCATCAGACCTCAGTTCAAATCTGAGCGGGTCCACTCAATTTCGGCATTGTATAATGTCAATTCCAAAATGCATCTTCTTCCCATGGCAACCCTACTGCTATACCCAGTAGTTCTAGAATTACATAATTGAATATCAGATAAGTTGCTATGGTCGAAAAAATAGCAATCATCACAGTATTGATTATCCGCTTCCTTTGTCGCTTCACTTCATTTATATCACAAATCCCTTGGCCTTTGAAGTAGCGAATCAGACCAAAAGTGATCAAAATAGCAGCCATCCCATACAAAATCCACCGCGCTGGGCCGAAATACATGTTCTTTGAAAGGGCATCAGCTGCACCAATTGACATCAGCCCCAAACCGGCTAGTAGTACACTGGGGAAACAACACATACTCGCCAGAAACGCTCCACTTCCAACCCATTTCCAGAGCGATTTTACATCATCTATACTCAAGCAGCCCACCCTCCTGATTTTCTCCTATGTGCCTCTTTACGGTCAAGGTGTGTCAAGAGCGTAAATGTAACTGGAACTGTGACAAATAACAAGGGCCAATTTAGTGACAAGAATAAGGTTAACCATGATCCGAACCAAAGAGTGCAGGCTCTCCATCGCACAATTCGTGATGACTTTTTTCCAGTAACGTACCAGTCAAACCCTCGTCTCCAAACTCCCTTCCATAACATCCAGGAAACAGATGGAAGAAATTTGAACAGATTTATCCCTGATTTCTCATCAGCATATATTGATTTGACAGGCACTTCTTCAATTTTGAAATCCAGTCGACTGGCTTCCATAAGCCACCAATTGGGGTACCCATACCCCTTCCAAGTATCAGTCCAATTCCATGTTTCCAACATCCCCCTGGATGTTGCAGTGTAACCACACTGTGTGTCTCCGAATTTACGGCCACTTGCTAATGAAGTTAATATTGATAATAACCATGTTCCTAATCTGCGAATAAATGGCATTCCATTCGCCCCTTCAGGGTGTAGGAATCGATTACCCTTCACATGATCTGCCCGTTTTTTTTCAATGGGTTCTATAATTGTGGTTAAATCACTAGGATCCATTTGACCGTCTCCAGCCATTACAACAACAATCCACTCTCGCTGGTCTAAATTTAAAACAGCTTGACTTCCCTTTGCGATAGCCCCTCCTACCCCTAACCCTTCCGTTCGGAGAACACTACCTCGGGCCCCCAATGTAGCCCTAGCAATAGCACCTGTGTCATCAGTTGATCCATCATCTATGACATAAATCCAGTCTACAGAATCTGGGATAGAATGAATACTGGCTGCTATGTGTTTGCTTTCATTCCGTGCCGGCATAACTACGCAGACCGGATGCATGTTTCTGGCTACCCACGCTAGGTTCTTCAAGTCGCGTTTTGAACCCTATCCGACCGAATCATTGAATCGGCGCCCGGTTCAGGCGGTCGTATGAGACTGGTTATCATTGTTCGAAACCAGGCCTTGCGAATTTCTTCGGCGGTAGTCAGGGCCGGAGATTTTTGCGATAGAATCGCAGTCATAAACCTCGGTGATGATGACGAAACTCGAGTCCTTGCTGAGCAATGTGGTGCAGATGTAATTCCTCACCACGGGGAAACTGACGCTCCAACAATTGCCGGATTGCTCACGGATTCAATAATTGGTGAAGAAAGAACAGTGATTATAGCATTGGATTCTGGCTGGAGTCTTTCCGACATGGCCCGTACAGTTGGGCTTTCTCGACAAGGGCACGATGTATTCCTTGCGTTCAAACATCGAACCCAAAATAGGAGAGTTGAATCATCTAGATTGGACACCCCACTTTCATCAGATACCTACTCTTATTCCGAAGCAGATATTCAATTTGCTTGTGCATCAAAAGTAGGATTGGCTGCTATTGCCAAGCAATCTTGCGATGACGTCCCTAGTTCGTTAGGGGCTGAAATCGAGTTAAGAGTAGTCGAACTAGATCCACCAGAAGGGCCACCTGCGAGGGAATCTTTGGCAAGTGCAAGTCGATTTGCACAGTTCTTTTATTGGATGCTTGAAAGTAGACACCCATTACTTTTGTTTGGCGTACCAGGTATCATTTTCTTTATTTTAGGGTTTGAAATGGCGCAAGAATTGATTGAATTTGGAGGCCCTCATGACAGCGTATCTATAGGTGTCGCCCTAGCAGCATTTGTTGCCACATTTGTAGGTGTCTTCTCACTAACTGCAAGCATGATATTGTATGTACTTGGGAAACAAATTGATCGTATGCCAAAAACGGTTGACTAAATCATGAACCAAAGCCCTAGCATTGCGGCAGAGAGCAGTAGGATGAATGCAGTTTCAACCCCTTTCATCCGCTCACTCCAGGCTTCGGATTTCCGTTCTTGCTCACGGCACCACATGGCATACTCTTCTTCCGACAGTTCCTTTTCTTTTCGAATCCATTCAGCAGTTACTTTCCAACGCTGACGTATTAGTAAGCCAAGTAAAATGAGAATGAATGTGATGCAGAACCAGACCCACATCCTTGCACCTCAGGGCGTAACTCTTCGGCTATCCCTTGGGAATGGAATTACTTCTCGAATGTGGTCAGCACCAGATAGCCAAGAGCAAACCCGATCAACACCAAGGCCGAACCCTCCATGAGGGACCCCCCCGTACCTCCGTACATCAATATAAAATTCATAAGGTTCCCTTGGTGTATTTTCTTCATCTATGCGTTCAAGAATTTCTTTTTCCGACCATGTCCTCTCGCCGCCGCCAATAATTTCACCGTATCCTTCTGGTGCTAGCAAATCATGGCATAAGACGTATTTCGGGTCGTCTGGATCAGGTCTGTGGTAGAACGGTTTCGCGATTTTAGGATAGTGAGTGAGGAAGTGTGGGACTTCAAAATCTTGAGTTAGTACCTTTTCCTTTGAGTAATCTAAATCTTGACCCCATTCCACAGCAACACCCATTCCTTGGAGGATTTCAATTGCCTCATCATAGCGCATCCGTGGATAGGGGTTGTCGGCATACCGTGCGATAAGATCAAGGTCTCGTCCCAGATTGCTCAATTCCGATTCTCTTTCATCTATCAATGTGCGAGAAATATGTCGAACTAAGTTTTCTCCATGCTGCATTACTTCAGAGTTCCCCCCCCATGCAATTTCCATTTCAGCATGCCAAAATTCAGTAAGGTGTCTCCGTGTTCTACTTTTTTCGGCACGGAAGGATGGAGCAATAGTGTACAATCTCTCTAAAGCAGGCATTGCAGCTTCTGCATATAGTTGCCACGACTGTGTCAAATATGCCTTTCTTCCAAAATACGGCACTTCGAATAGTGTGGAACCCCCTTCTACAGCACCCGCGACAAAGCAGGGAGCCTGATATTCGGTAAAATCTCTGTCTCTGAAATATGAATGGATTGCGCCGAATACACTTGATCGTATTTTCAGCATTTGTGTCATTCTTCCAGTACGCAAGTACAAATGCCTATTGTCAAGTAAGAATTCAGTTTCCCCACCATCTGCATTTTCCATTGCACTTTCAGTTATTGGAAATGGTGATTCTGGATTCACAGGCCCAACAACCTCGGCTGATTCAATCACTAGTTCATGGCCACCTTCACTGCGTTCATCGACATTGACAATTCCTCGAATAATCAAACTCGATTCGATTAAAGCACCTCGAAGGGCATCAAAAATATCTTCACCAACCGTATCTTTTTTGGCGACACATTGAATCCTCCCAGTACTGTCTCTAAGAACGATAAACCAGATTTTCTTCGAACCGCGTGAGCGATTAACCCATCCTTTCAGTTCAATTTTCTGCCCGTCATAGTGTCCACTCTGGACTTCTCCGATGAAGATATCTTTCTGCATCTAGATGCGCTCCGGCTCTTGTGAAGTACCTCGGACATTTGAATGCGCTCTTCGATAATACAGCGAACTTTGATTTGCATAATCGATTCTGCCTCAATTATGGGGCGGCGAATATAATGAATATTATTCCCGATTCCCGTGCTGAATTAAACATCAGCCATAACCAAAAAAATCGAACTTGTCTTTATGCAGTTGGCGGAAATGCCTTGTCTAATCCAATTTCTCCTAACGAACCTAATCGTGCGCTTGATTTGGTCCTAAGCGATATTTTTGATTTACTTGAGGCCGGTTACTCTATTGTCATGACTCATGGAAATGGCCCTCAAGTTGGCCAGATGTTGTTATTGGAGGAAAGTTTTGGAGGTGAACCTGAGGGTTTAGATTACTGGGTTGCTGCAACACAAGGTACAATTGGCCATGATATTGCAACAAAGTTAGATGGGTTGTTGACGGCAAGGAAACGCCATGAACAAGTTGCAACTTTACTCACAAGAGTAGCAGTAGATACTGAAGATTCAGCATTTGCTATGCCGACCAAACCCATTGGCCCAATTATCTTAGGGCCCCCTCCTTCGCATTGGACGGTTGCTGAAACTAGCAAAGGGTTACGCCGAGTTGTACCATCACCTCGCCCAATTGAGATTTTAGATACAGACGCAATATTAGCATTATCTGGGGCTGGAGCAATTGTCCTTGCTTGCGGAGGTGGTGGGATTCCTGTACTTGTTGATGAAACAGGATTCCACGGTGTCGAAGCAGTAATTGACAAAGATCTTGTTTCTAGTCTATTGGCTCAATCTCTTGATGTTGACTTATTTATTATTAGCACAGCAGTTGATTCAATCAAGATTAATTTTGGTAAAAAGGATGAGAAAAAACTCCAAAGTGTATCAATTAAAGACCTCCGTGCATACTTCAATCAAAATCAGTTTCCAAAAGGGAGCATGGGCCCCAAAGTTTCTGCTCTTCTTGATGCCAAGGAACAGAAGCCTTTGATGGATGTAATATTATGCCAGCCAGGTGATGCCTTATCCGCCATACGCGGCGAAGCTGGCACTACTCTCTCGTGAAGCGATGCTGTACTTCATTCAGTACGGGCGCTAGGGGGTTCGAACCCCTGGCCTACGGGTTAAGAGCCCGTCGCTCTACCTAGCTAAGCTAAGCGCCCGACCTCGCGACTGGACAACCATCTATGAGTCTGACGGATACGCTTCATCTCAAATACGTGAATTTTCTTTACGAATAATTTCGCAACCATTCTGCGCAGCAAGAACAATAACATCTGCTATATCCACAAAAAGTCCTACTTCCACAACTCCTGCAATACTTCTGATTACCGCTTCCATTTCGCGAGGTTTATCGATTGTGGATCCGAAACAGGCGTCGAGAATCGGATTCCCATTGTCGGTAAGGAATGTACTTCCGTCAGCATTTTTTCGCACCAAAACTTCTCCAGGGCACAGATTTTGTAAACGACGCATTGTTTGTTCCCACCCATAGGGGTTGACCTCAACAGGTAGTGGGAAGTCACCTAGAGTTTGCACTTTCTTAGTTGCATCAGCAACTACGACCATTGAACCACTGGATTCCGCCACAATTTTTTCGCGTAGCAAAGCACCCCCTCCACCTTTGATTAAATGTAGTTCTGAATCAAATTCGTCGGCACCATCAATCACGATGTCCAACCCTGAGCAATCCGCCCAATTAACTAGTTCTATACCTTGCTCTATAGAAATAATCTCGGTCTGTTCTGATGTAGGAATACCCTGTATCTTAAGCCCCTCTTCCCTGATTCTCCTACCTAGTTCCAGAATGGTGTATTTGACAGTAGATCCAGTTCCGAGACCAACTTTCATCCCATTCTTCACAAATTCACATGCAGCAATTCCTGCGGCCTTTTTCATTGCAGCTTTTTCCTCGTCACTGAAGTCGCCCATAAATGGCCTTGAACCGAATAGGGGCATATCCTTTCGCACTCAAAAGATTTCGATATTCGCCTCGTAGAGGCGGGAAAGGTTTCAAACACTTCCATTAACGTCACAGGGGTATGCGGACAGGGGCGCCGGCGAAATCGCAGTCTCTGTTCATGGTCCTGATATTACTTTCCTCGGTGGCTATAATGGGGGCTCAGCCGCCAATTCAGGATGATTTGGAGGGCATTACCATGTCATCTGAAACTGGCATCAATCAGGATGCATCGATGCCAATCTATGGCCTCAATGGGTCCTCATCAGCATTGAAAGCAGAAGTTCCAAATGGTCACACAGTTGAATCAATCGATCTCAACCTGCAACCCGATGCACTTGCATTCAATGATGCAATTTCCCTATCGGGTGAATCTCATTGGAACGCAAGTGGCGCTCTATTGGACCGTATCGATGTCAACAAATCGGATGGTTTGCAGTTATTACCACAAGAATGGTCTTGGGGCTTTGAAAATTCAAATCATGGCTGGACCTTACAGTCGGCAGGTGGTTGGGCATGGGGATACGATTCAGGTCTGGGGCCTACAAATGGAGTTCATTCAGGTACCAAGGCCCTTTACACTTACAATGGTAATTATCCAAATGGAATGAGTACCACTTATTGGGCTACAAGCCCGGCTGTTGATTGTTCTGGCTGTAGCGGTAGTTGGACCTTAAATTTCTGGAAGCGCCTAGGTGTTGAATATCATTATTACGATCATGCATATGTGCAGATTAAAAATCCACAAGGAAATTGGATTCAATTGTATTCAAACGTCGGATCCGTTTCTGATTCATCATACCAACAAGTGACCTACAGCATCGGTCAACATGTACAAAATAACCCCTCCTTGCAAGTTAGATTTGGACTAGGTACGACTGATAGTTCAGTCACCTACACAGGCTGGAATCTTGACGACGTCAAAATATCGCCATCTCAGGGCGCAGGAGGAGGGGAGCAAGCAAACTGGACCAGTGCTCGTTTTGGCCCCGGTGTCTCAGGAAATTATCACACAGAAGGCCATCGATATGGAATTGTATCTGTTGACGCTACAATTCCAGATAGTTCGAATCTGATGCTTTCAATATTGGATGGCGTATCTAAAACTCCAATTCCAGGTTTCTCAAACCTTGATACAACTTGGGTGGATTTGGGTTCAATTGATTCTGAGCGCCACCCAAGTTTGCGGGTTAAATTGAATCTTGATATTAGGAATGGTGGAACTACTCCAATTGTTCATGCAGTCCATCTCAATCACCGCTATTCAACGTCTTTCAATTCGAATCCGGAGTCAGCAGGTGGAAGCGCAAGTGCAAATCCAACATCGTCTTGGTCGCTCAATTCGATGAGTTGGAATGGTAATTCAATTTCAGGTACAGGTTCGATTGTATCTCCTATTTTCACTTCACACAGAACCATCACCCAACTGGGTGTATCTACCTCTGGATCTGGTAATTGGGCGACGAGTGTATCTCTCGATTCGGGTTCTTGGCAACAAATCCCGAATAATGGAATACATACATTTACTGAAAGATCCAGCACAATTCAAGTTAAGTTGGCATGTAATTCGGGTTCTTGCACGTTCAATGATGTTGAATTCGACATCATAGGTGGGCATTTGCCGACTAACCCTGCTTTCGATATAGGTTTGGATGGGTGGAATGAATGGGAATCATCTCACCCTCATATTTCTGCATGGGGTTGGCAAGATAGGTTCACGAATGGTGACATTTCAGCTGATTTCAATTGGGCTGCTGCAGGAGTTAAGCAGGTAGGGGTGATGTTGCCCAAATCTGGTTTAGATAAACTTTCAGTTGTCCTTTCCCCTTACTCTTCAACTGACCCTGTAACCGTATCATTTTCTCTGAACGGGCAACCAATTATGTCCAAATCTGTTACATTTTCATCAGGATCTGAAACTGTCGAACTTTCAAACTCGGAATTACTTGATTTCAATCAGAATCTTTCCACAGCGCTTACAAATTGGGCAGCAGTTGGTGGTTTAGAGTATACAATAGCAACAGTAGATATTGATGGGACTTACGGCTCAATCCGAGTTGGGGGCCTCTCTGCAATTTACAGCCCTATTGCAGAGTTGTCATTCAACAGCGATTCTGCTTTTGTTTTATCCATGAATCAAGGTTTACTGGATGCACAAATACAATCACAAAATCGCCTCGTCCCGATTCACCTACGTTCATCCACAGCTGGAAGTGCACTTGGGACAATCACTGATTTGGTAACTGCTTCCAATGTAGCCCTTGAGAACTATGAAATTCGAAATTTCAGTTCAAATACACCCGTTACTCCCTCATGGCAATGGATGGAGATTGATGCTCACTATTCATGGGATTCAGGCGTGGCTGAATCTTTAATTGTTGATTTAGAAACAGATGAAATCCGTACAATATACCGGTTCCCAGTTGATGGTTCATCCGTGGAAATGCTGAATTCGTTGATGGGTGCCAGTAGTTCGATAGAGTCACCATTAATTTTCAAAGATGAGTCAGGAGGTGCTATTTTTGAGCATAATTCGAATGGCATAAACGTCACCCTTCCCTTTAGAACAAATGCATCATTGGAAGATTCTAGTGGTTTCAAAATCAGCGCATCTTTGTATATGGAAGATGGCGCACCCTCCCCTCCTCTCTTGGAGCGTTCAGGATTGGGACTCAATCTTGGTGTTGAGAATGATTTGGATGTGCTTGGTTGGGATGTGTACAATGGATTAGGGCTGGCAATTCCACAATCTATGTCCTATCTTAAATCAAATTCACCAATCATCATTGAAGCTCAATTAGGTTTTGAAGATCTCTCAGATTCTTCGAAAAACCCACGCAGTGGTGATGTCAAGGTGCATCTTCTTGAAAATAATGTTGAATTGATGAATACTACTACACTTGACAAAGGACGTGCATCTTTTTCAATATCCACACCATTGGGCACAGGTGATGTGAATTATTCAATTATTGTTGAACCCCTCGCAGGGCAGGATTTCACATCAGATATGGTGATGAATCGCACTTTCACTGTTGATTCTTTAAGTCCACAAGTTGTTGGTCAAAACATTGCTCGTTATGACCATAGAACTTCTTCCTTGTCACAATTCATCAGTGTCGAGGTTTATGATCGACCTGTTTTACCAACACACCTGGAATTAATGGTTTGGCGCGAATGGGTTGATGATTCCAACAATAATGGCTTAATGGAACCATCTGAGTATATCGCGATGCCGTTGAATGCTCCAAATAACCTCGAACTTGCAAGAGGGAACTATACGATGACATTGGACGACTCCGGCGCTAGTAGCGGTGACCTTGTAACGGCATATTTGGTGGGGGCTGATCCAGCTGGTAATGAAGTTACAGAAGGCGGGGCGAATACATCAGATGCTCAACTATTCACTTACCAAGTTCTTCCTGATGGCCCTCCTTCACTACCGGCTGAAGGTGGATTTGAAGGTGCACCTGACGGCCGCCTTGCCTATCTACACCCAGGCGTTGATTATTCATTTTCCCTCCATATTGTTGAACCAAATGGATGGTCTGATATTGCCGAACTTCGATTACAATTGGCAAGTAATTCACTTACAGATACGTTGGCGATAGAATGGTCTGCTTCCGATGGTCATTGCCATGTTCTATCACAACACATGGTAGTTGCGAATTGTGGGGTACAGGCATGGAGTGGCGAATTAACTCCTTTCAATTCTGAGTTGAAGTTCTTTGTGGATTTCCAATTGAATTGGACATTACCAAGTGAAGGAGATATGCGATGGGAACCCTCAGTTGAAGTCACAGATCGAAGTGGTCAAGGTGCCTGGTTGTCTTTACCTCAACTACGATGGCGATATTCTCCAGATTTGGCCATTGATACAGAATCGATTACCCTAACCATCGGTTCAGGTACTTATTCTGATGAAGGTGCGTGGGTCGCACCAAATTCTCCTGTAACACTTTCTGGGATGGTTCATTTCCCATTGACAGGAACTACTCCAAGTTCTCCTTTCAATCTGAGATTGCTACTTGACGGCCAAGAGAGCATTTTGGAAAGTGTAAACGGTGCTTGGTCAATCTCTCAACAATCTCCCATTTTAGCGGGTTCTTATCCCTTGACGATCGAACTTGCAAATATCCCTTCGGGTGCGAATGATGTAACCGATTCTAGCGAAACTCTTCGCTGGATAGTAGTAGATCCTGATGGCCCCGAACCAATTGAGGTCATATCTCCTCGCCCAAGTTCACAATTACCCATTGAGTCCTTAGGGGCTGTCGAAATTGAAGTTATAATTTCGGAATTAGAACAAATCAATAGTGAGAATTTGTTCCTACATTGGAAAGTAATTCGAGGTTCAGATGTTCGTGCCACTCCGTTGGCATTTGGTGAATCAACTATGGTTGTTTCAGGAGGTAATCTTGCTGGGCAATCGATTATTGCAACAACCTCGCTCAATTTAGTTGAATCAATACCAGAGCAATATCACTCTGATGAACTATACCTCCACATTTGGGTCACCGGTTCCGATATGGCTGGAAACAATATGCAGACTCCAAATGGAGCAAATATTGATGAAAATCCATTTGCCTCATGGCCTATTGAAAGAAGAGCACCTGTTTTCATCCTAGATGATGATGTGACTTATTCTCGTTCAGGAGATGTATCTGCCGGCGAAAATGTCATGATTACAATTTCAGTGCGAAATGAAGGGGAAGTTGACGGAACAGCGAGGGTCCGTCTTACAGAAATTCATCTCGATGAAAATCTCAATCGCGAATTAACTGCAGTCCCTATCGAAATATCTGTGAGTGCAGGAGGCCGCACCTTGCATCATATTGACTGGCAACCAGAGGATACGGGTAGGCAATGGATTGTTGTAACATTGGAGGATGGGACTGCAGTAAATGGACCAACTATCAATATTGTCGGTGCTGAGGAATCCTCATTCCTTGGCTCAATTTTCGAAGGTGTCAATATTGTTTGGACTATATTGTTTATCGGATTGATGATATTATTGGCTTCAGTGGTATTGATTGCAATTAGAAGTGGTGGTAGTGCTGAATCTGCATTGCATGGGACTGATGATATGTGGGATGAGGATAGTTCCTATGAGTACTTTGAGGAGAGTAATGTGGATACTCCTGAGCCAACACCTGCTCCCGAAATAGTCATTCCAGCCACAATCACAGCCCCTCATGAGTTCCCTCTGGATTATACTGATGATACTGTAAAGCATGTCATCAAGCAACATGGTATTCATGATGTTAACGGGTTTTTGCTATATGCAAAGGATTTCGATGCTGATAATAATGGTTACCTCAAGCAAGCAGAACTTGAGCAAGCCGCAGAATCTTTCGTTAGGGCTGGAACTCAAGCCGAGCCCACTTCAAGCGGACCTCCTGCTCCAATCGATTTGGCGAATATGACACCTGAGCAAATGGCTTGGTACGAACAGGCTAAAAAATGGGGTGGATATTATGATGAAGCTGGAAATTGGGTCCCACTTTGAGCCACAGGTTTCAAATTGAGGGCACCGATCTCAGGTTATGGGATTAGGAGGGTCGCTGACAGTGCTCGACACTGAGGAAAGTCCCCTCTCCATGATGCAAGTGGTCCGGCGCAAGTCGGAGGCCCGGGAGGGTCGGCAATGCAGTAGAAACGAACCGTGTCAGGCGCACGATGAACCCGGAAGGGGGAGATTTCCTGAACGCGGATGGAACGAGCATCCCCACTGGAGCAAGTCCAAGCAGGTCCGCAGGGCATCGACAGGACCGGGTAGGATGCTTAGTTGAATGCGACCAACCGTAAGGTGAACAGAAAGGGGCTTACTCCCTAATCCCTATTTTCAATATTGAGTGTTAACTCTATCAACTCACTCCAACAAGTCTTCCATGTTTGGCAACTCATTATTCTCTTTTTTTGGAGGTATAAAATCTACAATATCATCATCAAATTTCTTAATGTTCTTGGATGGTACAGATTCTTGGAACAATTGTTGCTCAAAACTTTGCATAGATTTCTCTCTCATATGACTTTTTATTTTTGAACGGGAACGTGCGCCCATAATAGCTGCAATCGCTCCAATGTTTAACAACAAAAGCATAGCAATCATTGCAATCGATCCAGTGTCTAATTTCAATCCATCATCATCATTCTTTGATGCAGATTGAGAATCACCCTGCTCGCCTCCACAATTCTCATCACAGGCTCCCGTCTCGCCCCACACTTCTAAATCCATTAGTGCGGCAGGGAATTCGACATATAATTCATCTACTTTCCACATGGATCCAAATCCTTCACCACCTGTAATTCGAACTTCAATATTAAAAAATAATGTTTCGTTATAGCCAGAATATTCGATGTAGTAAGTAGAGTTAGACACATTAGAAATCGGTCCATCCAGTAATTTCACTTCACTAACATCTGTTACATTCATCAGGCATGCACTTTCACACGTTATGGAAATTGAAATATTTGCGATTTGAGAATCAATTGAGGGGGCTTGTTCCAGCAAGACATCAATTGTTAAGATAGGACAACCACTAATTGATCCAGGAATTAGTGGGCAAGAATCATCCGCATCCTTTGGCCCATCACCATCTGTATCACGCTGTTTCGCCGAACACCCTTCTTCATTTACAGCATCCAACCAAGCAGTATTTGGACAAATATCATCCGCATCATTTACACCATCCTCATCAGTATCTCGTTGGTAAGGGGCACATCCATTTGAATCAATATCATCAGAATTAATTATTGTATTTGGGCATAAATCATCAGCATTAGATACATTATCCCCATCGTCATCGAGTTGGTTAGGTGCACACCCAACTTGATTTACATCTTGACCACGGTCAGTATTTGGACAAGCATCATCTGCATCATTCACGCTATCCTCATCTGAATCCAATTGGCTATTAGAACATCCCTTTTGGTCAACGATTTCATTTGTAGGAGTATTGGGGCAGTCATCGAGGGCATTTACTACACCGTCTAGATCGGAATCAAGTTGCCATTCAGAGCAACCAAATAGATTCACTATTCTCCCCTCTTCAGTGTCCGGGCATTGGTCATCTGCATCCGACACACCATCTTCATCACTATCGATTTGATTAATCGCACAACCGTATTCATCTACAGGTAGACCACTTTCTGTATTGCTACATTCATCCGAATCATCAGGAACTCCATCATTGTCTTCATCAGGTGGAGGTATATCACACCCATATTCAGTTACGGGGGTCCCAGGTAGAGTATGTGGGCAATTGTCACTATCATCTGAGATTCCATCTCCATCATAATCTGGAATTCCAATTTCGGACTGAACAAGATATGAAATAATTGAATGGGTGGTTTCAGATGGGTGTAATTTATCGAAAAAGATATACTCTTCCGCATTTGATGCAATTGGGTCACCGTTACTACAGAGCAACCCACTATGATCACATGCGGGATGCGTCATATTTGTAATCCCAAAGTGTTCACCAGACCAATACGCCATCTCAAAGGGTTCCCAAATTGGGATTACATGAATGATTACATTATGAGTAGAAGCAAGGTTGCTGGCCATGTTGTTAAGAATTGAGTTAAATTGTACAATTCGATTCGCCAAATCAATATTTTCTTGAGCCGTATTATCTTCTTGAGCACGAGGTGTTTTCTCTAATGGTGGCAACTCAAACAAAATTACTTCTTGAGCACCAGCCCCAATCAATTGCGTAGCATGCTCTTCAATATAATCTGCAACCGTTTGAGGATTTTGTTGCCCATATGTCAAGAAATCATTACCACCAGCCCACAAAGCAACAGCTTCTCCAGGACCTACATTGTGATTTGCATCCCAATCGTCAACTTGACGTCCCATATTTGGGATTATGAAGAAAGATGCACCATTCCCCGAACTTGCACCGCCATACGCCCGATTATTCCCAACACCTCCAGTACCACTTCCATGGTCAGTAGATAGAGATAACCATGTATGGACGTTGTCAACCCAGTTGGGTCCATTCGTAAATCGGTTATTCCAATAAGGGGGGCTTTCAGATCCAGCATTTCCTGTGTCGGAGAGACTATCTCCAAAAACTATCAAGTCGGTATATTGTGGAGGTATAGTATTGCGGACTACAGAAAAAGGAATGGATAGAGAGACACTGGTTGGACCAGTTTGACTTGAATTTAAGATGGCATTGAACCTATAAGGGCTGTACGGAATTGTGTTGTTGGAGAAATGAAACTGTTCAAAATTAATTTGCCTTGCAGATGAATTCGCAGTGAATTGAAGCTGACCTTGGACAATTGAAGGGCCATTTTGCACGGTACTATTCCCAACAAAAATTTCCCATTCTAGTGAGTAATTTCGGCCGACAGAAAGACCCCATAATCCAATAGTTGCCTCAAATGGTTCATCGCTCCAAAATATTTCTTTGGCCAGAATAACTGAACCACCTTCGGACATTTGTCGCCCATTTTGTTTCCCATCCACTGGGGCACTAAATCCAATGGACATTAGGAGAAGTGATGAAACGAGTAGTATCGTCGCACCTTTCCCCATGTCTCGCCGTTTTCGTGATATTCATTGAATATGTCGGCTCCAAGATTTCAATTATCAGGTATACTAATCTAAGACGGCATCCATGGCTGAGGAATTTGCGACGATGATATCAGTCTCTAAATCTTGGAAACTTCCTTTCCCTGTGATTTTGTATTTCAATGATTGCCAACCGACTAGCATTGCAGGTAGTAGAATTGAACTGGTGAACAATGCGAGTGTAATTAGGAGCATCATGAGTAAGAAGAAATTACGCAGTCCAGGGATGTTTACAAAAAGTCCCGCCGCTAATCCGGCACAGGTAGTAGCGGTAGTTTCAAAGATAGTTTGTCCAGTTCTCTGAACTGTTTTGACAATCCCTCCCGGTGTTTCTTTTTCTTCACGGATTCGGTCGACAATATGAATCGAATCATCAACTCCGATTCCAAAAACAATGGTTGAAACCATTGCAGTGAATACGTTGACATTTACATTTCCTCCACGCATTAGCAAAGGTTGCCATAGCACAACAACTCCTACAGCAACCATCGTGAAGAAAGCCATTCTGGGTGACCTGAATAAGATTGACATGACTATGAGCAACACTAGCATTGTCATCATAGTTGCATCAGATTGTGCAGAATGTATCCCTTCATTGATGTCCAAAGAAAGGGGTAAACCTCCAGTTAATTGACTGACTTGCACTTCCTCTAAATCAGGGAAACCACTGGCCAATATTCCGTCAATAGTATCTCTCAATGCACCAGCATCACGGAGATTAATGTAGGGTTGGTTGACATACACCAATGTTTGAGTTTCGCCACCCAATATGGCAGATGCCTCATTCATAAGCATCGATCTGATTTCAACTGAAAGTGTATCAAATGCAACATCTACCATTTGTTCACGACTGGTCGCTTGGAAGAAAAATGCTTCACCTGATGTCACACAATCTAGCGTCCCAGGATTTTCCCAGCATGATGAATGTAACATGCCCCACAAGCTTTTGTCATAGAGGGGTACACCACTAATATTTACTTGGATATGAATGGACTTGAGTATAGTCACTAAACTAATCGTGGTCGTTTCAGGTACATTTTGGACATCTTTCTCAATAGCATCTATCGCATCCAATATGGCTAAATCACGTATCGGAGCATCATTTGTGCCATTATCGTATTCACTAGCATCAACAATGAACATATTTGTTTGTCCGCCTTCAAACACTCTGCTATATTCAGAAAGTGTTTCATATGTTTCAAGACCAGGGGGTACTTCATCAGATGAACCTGTGATTTCTTTCCCCATTTCTTCTGTGATAATTGCCACTCCTAGTCCACTAACAATTAATGCGATAACGATGACCGCCCACCAACCTTTGACTGAGAATTCTCCTACTTGTGTCCAAAGGCGTTCTGCGGATGCATGCCCACGCTTACGATATCGTAAAATCCATCCAAGCGCAGGAACCATAATCATCGAAAAGAAGAATGTGCATGCAATGCCCAAGACTAGTGTCAATCCAACCGTACGCATTGGTTTGATTGGGACCAACCAAGGCCATGCTAGTACGCTGAATCCAATAATTGTTGTAAGTGCTGAAAGTAAGATCGCATTCCCTGTGGTCATTACCGCATCAACAGTTGCTCCGAGGTAAATTTCAGGGTCCCAAGGGTCCACATCATCACTCTTTTCACCACTTCTAACTGACTCCCATTGTTCTTCAGCCGCCCTTTCAAGACGCTCATTTCGACCTTCTTCGATTCGGTTAATTAGATGCAAGGAATAATCGACACCCAATCCAATCAAAATCGGGC
>Ga0066836_10000453_pt1 | contig 19493 bp, 23 predicted proteins | sample ETNtaG_18_FD_71568 | JGI IMG/M metagenome (GOLD analysis project Ga0066836, IMG submission 71568) | Marine microbial and viral communities from oxygen minimum zone, Eastern Pacific Ocean - ETNP201302SV91 | ecosystem: Environmental > Aquatic > Marine > Oceanic | place: Pacific Ocean: Eastern... | reverse complement strand
TTAGTAATGTTTTTTCACAGGAAAATATTGGCAAGTCATCCAGTGAAATTCATGATACAGAAACCATAGGAATTGATATTAATAGAAATGTTGTTGATTTTGATGTAGCAGATTTTATTATTGAAAAAGGTTATAATGAAATTGGTAAACTTGTTTCAGTTAAAACATTATTCCCAGAAAATGTCAAGGCTGAGGAAGAATTTGTGGAAGATGAACATCCACGAGATGAAGATGGTAAATTTACATCAAAGTGGGAAATATCAACATTTGTTGGTGGTCATGAGATACCAGTAACACAGAGAGAAAAGGACAATTGGGAAAAACACACAACTGAGGAACAGAGAAAAGATTCAAACTTTAAGACAATGTACGGTGATAAGTTAAAGGAAAAGGCAAGAGGAAAAGGTTGGGATGAATCAGAAGATGTTAAAGTTGAAAAAGAAGATGTTGAAAAAGAAATTGTGGAACCACAGCCACCAGAAGAAAGACCACAGGGAGATAATTATAGAATTAAAGCAATGAAAAATAAATTAAAAAAACATTTGGAAGTTCTGGAAGATGGAAAACAAATATTGAAGGATAAGTATGGAGATAGCCCAAATCTTAATAGTGCTTTACAAAAAATGGATATTGCAATAAAACAACTTAAAAAAGAGATTGATGATGTTGATACAAAGAAATACCGAACTGAATTACCCAACATACCAATGGGTAAAAACACACATACAAATGAAACTGATGGATTTGTCTATAATAAAACAAAAATAAAGATTGATAGAAAACTAGAAGAAAATATGGGTTTGAGGCAACAACTTGCAGTTATACAAAGTGCGTGGAATGATTTACCAGATGATGTTAGAGATGCAGTTAAAATTTTAAACTTGAAAATAAGTAGAGCAAGAGGTAGAACAATACAGGGTGGAATGTATAACGATAAAAAACAAGAAGTGGTTTTGAATATAAACGAAAGATCAACAAATACAACACATAATTTCTATCATGAGATAGGTCATGCACGTTGGCATGATATGGAACGTAAACAACCAGAAAAAATAAAAAAATTTGAAGAACAGGTAAGAAAAATAAATAAAGCACCGACAAAATATGCCGAATCATATAAAAATGCTGTAGATAGAGAAAATAAATTTCGAGAAAAGTGGTTACAGAAAATTAAACGATCAGGACAAGATAAATTAGATCCAGAAAGATATGCTAAAAATATGAAGATATTGGATGCTAGAGCAAATGCAGTGAAAAATATATTTCAGAATGAAATTCATAGTGAACTCAATGCATATGCTATGGGAGAAATAGAAGATGAAATGATAATATCTGGAAAAGATACATTGAAAAGTTTATTAAATGCATACAAAGATTTATGGGGTATAGGAAATTGATTCAAGATATTGAACCATTGGAAAGGTTAGAAATACTATACAATGAAGATAGGGAAGAAGTTGAAACTTTGGATGAGGCAACATGGAAATATGTTACATTATTTGATGAAGAAGGAGAAATAACAGAACAATATTCTGTTGATATAATTGATGGTGTGGATCAGGAATATGTTGATATGGAAGAGGCTGAAGAATTTGATGAAACAAAAATAAACCGTGAACCAGAAGGATCATCTAAAGGTGGTCAATTTGCCAAAAAAGAAGGCGGTGATGTAAGTTCATACAAGGAAGAAAAAATTATAGAAGTAGAACCAGATAAAAAAATAAAAGATAAGCAAAAAAACATAGATAAGAAAGTTACAGATAAAGTCGAGGATTCAATTAAGGAATTGGGTATTGAGGATAAAATTTATGATGTAGCCATGCAGGGTTCATATGAAAAGGGAACTGACCTACCAAGTTCTGGCAGTGATATGGATTTGTTTGTTGTATTTAATACAGATGTTTCACAGGAAGAACGTGATAAATTTGGATTGGAGATTGGTAGAAAAGTTTTGACCAAAGACTTTGTAGAATCACAGGGTTGGGATTTTGATTATAATGAAGAAGTAACAGCAACTTCAAAATATGTTCAGGCATTTTTCAAAGACGGTGAGCAAGATGTTGAAGTTCAAATAGTTCCAACAAGACATCTAACACTTGAACAAATTAAAGAGAAAAAATTAAACGGTGAAGATATTGATATAGGTATGGAACGAACACCACATCAAACCGAATACATGAAAGAAGCACTAAAAGGTAAAGAAGGTGAAGTGAGAGTGTTGAAAAAATTTATGAAAGAAGCTGGATTATACGGTTCCAGTTTAAAACAAATGGGATTTTCTGGCTACAGTGCAGAAACACTAATTGACAACTTTGGAACATTTGAAGATGTAATAGATTTCTTTTCAGAATTGAAAGAAGGCGATATGGTTGATAAACAAGGTGGCGGTAAGAGAAATAAACAAAATGCATTCTCAATAATTGATCCAATAGATCCAAACCGTGATCTAGTATCTGCATTCTCAACATTAAAGATTGGTAAGACAATTAATGTTGCTAAAAAGTTTAAGGAAACTGGTGAGATACCAGAATCAAAATATAAGGAAATGGATTCTGCAACACTATCATTTGAAACAAATGAAACCAATGAAGATACATTAATTGGTCAAGTAAGAAAACTTGCAAAAAGTTATCAAACACAATTGGATTTACTTGGATTTTCTGTAAAATCAAAAGAGGAAAATGTGAATGGAATCAAGGTTGATGTTCCTGACTTTTCATTTGATGCTGAATGGGATAATGATAAACAGAAAAACATTGTAAAGATAAACTTTGGAACTGACACAATGACAATACCAGAAACTCAGAAAGATAAGGGTATGCAATTAAAATCACCCAATCCAAATCTAACACAGGATCAATGGAATAAGAACATTCAAAAATATAAGGATACAAACAAAGGGTTGGACTTTATAGAAGAAGATGGAAAAATTAAAGCTATCAAGAAACATAAATTTACAAATATAATGGATGCAGTAAGAGATTTAGGCGTGAATTGGGAAGGAAAATTGGAGAAAACCAAGCAAAATAACTTTATAAAGGATACAGGCGTAGTATCAAGTGGCAAGGCTCATTTCGAGGAATTATCTAGTTAATAATATATTTAAATACTCTTTAATTTATAAATTCTTATGCCTAGAAAGGTTATTAGAGAAGTAGATGACCAAGTTGACTATAAAGGCGATTTACCAGCATCCAAACCTGTTAAAGGTGCAGGTGTTGCAGAATCACCAGACACAGTTTTCAACGGCACTACTCGAAAACAAGAACAACTAGACACAGGTAGTGCATCAAACTACACAGCTAGAAAAGCAACTCCACTCAAAGTTCAAACAACTGAGAATGATGAGGAAGGAGATGCAGACATTGAAGCAGGTTTAACTGCTGAAGATGAAACTGGCGTAGTTACTGATCTCGAAGATGAAGTCGAAGAAAAGCCTTCTGCTCACGCAGAAACTGGCAACGGCTCAGCAAACGCTGACTCCGCTTCTGAACACAGAAGAAACAGACTTTATCACGCAAGAGTTCATAAAGCAGAGGAATCTGCCAAAAGAGTTTTAAAAGCTCAAGAGGCAAGAATCCGTGCAAAACAACTCAAAGCACAAGAGATGAAAATAGATGCAGAAATACGTAAAGCACGAGAAAGTGCAAAACCAAGACTTGCAGTAGCTTCACCAAAAGGTGGAATTGCTAAAGGAAAGGTTTCAGCACTAGAAGCAGAAGTATCAAAACCTTCAGCTTGGTTACGTGCAGTTCAAAGACACCAAAACGTAAGTCCAGCTTATGTTTGGTCAATCAACAAAGAAAAAATATATGAGAACTATCAGAAACGTGGAATCAAATCATTTGATTCTAACGACAATGAGATCATTTCTCGTGTAAAGGGCGGAGAATCCAACATTGGTTCTGTCACAGGCCCAGCTTCAGCAGATTTCATGCGAATCATGTCAGAGCAAGTATTAGTTTTACCAAACGGTAAAGTAGTTACTCCAATCAGACAATTCTGTGAAACTAAAATCCTACCAGTAGGAACTAAAGAAGCATTCTTCTTTGACTTTGGTGATGTAACCTTCAGTGATATTACTGAAGCAGACGATGCAATTGCAACCGCAACTCCAGCATCAACTCCAATCATCAGAAGTGCAGGAACTGAAACAAACCCAAGAGGAACAAGAATTACTATCGGTTATCAACAAACCGAAGAATCTCCAATTGATATTGTAGCTTCAGCCAACAGATCTTTTGCACTCGAATCTATCAACGATGAGAGTAAACAGGTTATGGGATCTTACAACACTGATTCAGGTTCAGCAGGAAATGCAACAACCAGAAAAGCAATCGGTGGTGGAGCCAAAACCAATAGATGGGTAAACGGAAATACAGGAGCTCAAGTTACTGCTGATGGCAGTGGACTCGGTGTTCTAAAATATCAAGGTTTACTTAACGCAAAAGGTGTAATTCAGGATGAAGGTCTTGACGACAGCAACCTAATTACATATACAACTGGTAAAGGTATTCGTGACTTAACACTTGATGCCGATTTGGATTCCTATATTGGATTTTCAAAACCAGCAATCATAACAGAAGCAACCGTAGAGAGAATTGCAGGAACTAACTTAGTTAGATCATCTGCCGTATCCAGTGCATCACAATCTGGTGGAAGTAGATCTGTAATGTTCATCCCTAACGTAGCTTTCGGATTGGTTTCTGGAAGAGATTTGACAATGGAAGCTCAAAGACGTAACGAATTACAAGCCATCCATATTACTGGAACACAGAAAATAGCTGGTGTTGTAAAGAACGTAGAGGCAACCTGTAGATTATCTCACATCTAGATAAGAAATTAGTTTAACTTCCTTTTTTCTTTTTTTTATTCAACACCTAGAACTTTCTATAGATAAATATAATAAAGAATGAATCAGCTTACGATTCACACCTTTTAGCCATCTTGTGGTTAACAGTTTTACGAGATGTGTGTTCTCTACCGCCAATCCACTTGATTTCATCAAAGAGTCGCAAGTTGGGTGTCGCCACCACTTCGGCATTGGTAATGCTTACCTACTTTGAATCTCACCTTTTCCACCATTTTACTGTCTTTGTATAACCGCAGACTCGAAAGTGGATTTTTCGATGGTTAATTCATTCTTAATAGTGCTACAACATACTTCAATATAAATTGTAGGTTGATCGCTACTATTATATACTGGTATACTCTAGATAATACATGAAACTACTGGTTGTAGGTAGCAGTAAAGCTAGTGAAACATACTTCGTTCAGGCTTATAATAAAATCAAACAATATTTTGAAAATATTAATGAACCATTCACAGTTGTCAATTCCGATTGTAAGGGAATCGACAGGATTGCAATTCAAGTTGCTAATGACATGGGAATACCTACAGAACTTGTAACAATTAAAACACTCGGATTGACCGTTGAGGGTAGATCCGACTTGTTCAAAAAAATTAAAATGGCAAATGAAGAAGCATCTAAAATTTCTGATAGAGCAGTTTCATTTACACTTCCATACGGAACAACAATTGAAAAAAGAGGTAATGCAAGACCAAAATGCAGATACTGTAAACAGGCTGGATTACCAAACAACCATGAAAGATCTGACGGATGTAAATTTGCACAAAAGGTTAGAGACTTTGAAATAGTTGTTCTATAAACAAACATATTTATTATAGTATACCGTAGGTAATACGTTGGGATGTGTTGCAAACCAGCCCAAGAGAGTTGAGATAATACAACTATAAAAATTGAACAGGCTTGTATAACCAGTGAGCCAAAACAAAGCTGGTTACAGCGGTATCATGTTCGCAAAACATGGAACGTTTCAGCAACTGTGATATGGGAGGTTCCAAGACACCCATTCAGAAAACACCAGAGAGAAGCAAAACTTGACCTCATAGAGATGTGGAAAAAAAACCGTTTAGGTGAACGTTAATCACCTAGATTTATTCTTATATAGTTCATTCTATACGTAAATTCATGAGACAGGCTTTGAAACAGCAATCTCAATGGACATTTAAATGTCATCTATGTAAACACGAAAGCCACGATTGTGTTGAAATTGGATTACATCTACGTGATAAACACAATTATAACTTTATTAATGACGGATCTTTAATTTAATCAATGGCATACACAGAATATGATTCAATTAAGACTAAATTGAGGGTGGAAGATGATTCCATGCGTGATGAAATTGAATTGTATATGCAAGAAATAGACGACTTGATAGACAATAGATTGAGGGCTAAATTGGGTAGTAAGAATATATACGGTCAGGAAATAACATTACCATTAACACATACAACTATACCAGCAATACCTCTAGAATTGAAGGCAATAGCAAATAACTTAGTTGTTGCAAAAATAAGATTTCAGAATAGTGAAAAACCAATGCTGTGGGATGCTGAGGTGAATATACTTGATAATTATATGGAAAGAGTTTATGGATATACGAGAGATAAGAGATATCAACCAAGAAGAACTTTAGCACTTTCAGCTTATACTGCAACCGCAGGAACTACAATAACAGTTAGTGGAACAATGTTTGAACCAAATGCAAAACTAACATTCAAGTTCGATACTGTGGAAGTAACTACAGCACCAACTAGTGTGATAACCACATCAACAGGAACATATAGTTTTACATTCGCAATACCATCTAATCAAACACTTGGTTCTACAGAGATAAAAGTTTATGATTCAGTCGGTGGATTGGATACAAAACTTGAGGTAACTGCATAGAATGGCTACCATTTCACAGGCTGATATAATAACAATTTTAAAAACTGGATCATACCCAACAACACAAAAAGGTCTTACATATTATCAACAGAAACAAAAATATCCATTATATCCATTTGTAGAAGTTAGGAAAGTTCAATCAGATTCTAATACAACTGATGTTCAGAAAACTGCAATAGAACAAACATTTGAAATAAGATTCTATATGAAATACACTAGAAAGGAATCAGATGAGGAAGCTGATAGACTTGCAACTGAAAATGAAATACTTCGAGTTTTAGAAGTTGCAGATATAAGTCCATCAGGTAAGATATATTTTGAAAATAAAACATGGTCGACAAATCTTATAGATGATCAGGTTTATGGAAGTAGATCTGTTTTAAGATTTAGTGTAAAAGATGTAGATACAACAACTGGATCAGGACTTATAGGAAGTAATGATAAAATAGAGTTAAATTCAGATGGAACACCAACACAGATTCAAATATTGAATTTGTCAGTAAATAAGGGATTTTCCGTTGATCGTCATACCGATGATACCAGAAAAGTAGTATATGATCCAACACAGTTGGTGGAACATTGTGAATTGACAATAACATATGAAAATACCACAGCGGTTGAAAATATCATTAAAACCATATCAAATAGTGGGAATGAAAACAAGGGAAAATTCATTAGAGGTGGTGTTTCAACAAATTATAATTTCCTTGTTGGGGCAACCTCAACAAATGGCTCATATGGAGAACTTGAGAAGGCTACAACCACATTTTATGCAACCTCAGTTTGGTCATAAACATATATGTTTTTAAATGATTAATTAACACTTGAATGTATGACAGCACCGACAAACTTTAACTTACAGGCTTATCGTGGTAGAACATTTCAGGGATTTGTTCAATTTCAAATACCTGATGGATCAACATGGTATAGATTGAAAGAAAGACAGGCTTTTACATTTAGTCTGGCATTTCAAAGAGCATCTCATTATGATGATGCTGGTAAGTTGGCATTAGATCCTTCTGGAATAGGACATACGTTTAATTTATCAGTGAAATTGACAAGTGATATGTTTGATACATCATTTTCCAGTTCAGCAGATAAGAAAACTATAACATATTGGATGAAGAAAAGTCAGGATAATGAGCCAGTTGAAATCATATTTGTAACAAGTTTTCAAACACTTGATAGTTCAGATAATAAAGACTACATAAATATAAAATTCAAACTTATGCCAAATTCATTTTCCAGTGGTTTGGGTGCAAGTGGTGGATCACCAACATTGGATATATCAGGCAATATCTTAGAAATAACAGATGCAATCAGAACAACCACAAATGAACAATAATGATACCAGATAAACAATGGGTTGAACGTTATAGAAATAGACTTAGAAGATATGAACATCTTAGACTTGATTTTCTCAAAACAAAAACAACAGAGTTGGCGAATAAAATAGTGGTTGATGAGATAAGAAATGAAATGGAAAAGGCTGGTGTCCACAGAAAGATATGGGAATCGGTAGTGGTTGAAAGTGTCAATATAGATTCCAATACAGGATCAATTAAAATAAATATTCATGCAGAATACTTTGCAGAAAGTGGTTTTGATGTTGCTAGTGCAAGAGAATTTGGAACAGTAGATCATTTCATACAACCATTAAGATACACAATGTCTATTGATAGGTTGGCTCCAGATGTTGCTGATAGATATGGATTACCAAAAGCATTATCATGGATTCAGAACGGTGTAAGAAGATTCAGTAAAGGTCATTGGGTTAGTGGATTGCCAAGATTAAACATAATAGAGAAAACTATTGAAAGTAAAGAAGTAGAGCTACAAGAAAGAATTAATGAAGAATATGAAAATTGGAAAAGAGTGGTTTTACACTCTTAGTTATCTTTCCCATACACGAGTGCTGTCTTTTTGGTATGCTTGATAATAACACCACCAAAACTTTTTTGCATTGTCAGTTCCTGACATTACACTCTTAGGAATCATTGCTTTTCGTTTCACTTCAAAGTATTCAACAGCTCCCATTTCTTGCATTTCTGCAATTGGAATTTGTTTTCTAAAGTAAAGATGTCCTTTGACACATTTACCTGATTTGGTTTCACCCTCATCACCTTTGCCCTGAACAAAGTAAACTTTCCAAAACTCGTTTCCGTTTTCACCTCTCATGGTGTCCATTTCACAAAGAAATTCACCAATATGTTCACCAACACCTTGTGCAAAGAAATCCATCTTCAAAAGTGTTTGTTGCAACTCATCAAGTTTTTTCCAGTCTGCTTTATGTTTTTCACGATACTCTTCAACTTCAATTTCACCTTTTGAGTATGATTTTCTAATCAACTCATCATGAATTGTTGTTGCTAGAGCTGTCCAAGCAATTCCCTCTCTTGTTTGTGAATGTTCACCAACAAATTCGGTTTTTACTTTTGTTTCTTGTGTTTGTTTCATACTATACTATACACCCTAGAGTATATAAAAGTAGCGAATGGGTGGAGTGATAGTTTATATATTAGGAATATAAGTAATACCTATTGTCAGAAAATAAATCAGAAGTAACATTACAACAATATGTATCAACACTCAGAAATCAAATTATAATATCATATGATAATGCAAAAGAAATTGCATTAAGAAACTTTGATGATATGTCAACAAAATTGGCACAGCATCTACAAGAACACCAACATGAACAACCAAAAAAGGAAAAGAAATAGTATAAATATTGTGAATGGTGGATATTAATTATGACAGAATTACGTGACTTATGGGATGAATATGCAAAGATAGTTCAGGGTGGAGCTAGAAATGAAAGAGCTTTAGATATAGAAGCAAAGATACATGATATACAGAAAAAACTTGGAACTAGTAGATATGATTTTGATAAACGGTGGGAAAGAAATGCTGAGATGGGAAAGCCTACAATAAATACACCACCTATGGAACCAGAACCAGAAAAAATAGTTCCAACATCAAATTTTACTTTTGAACAGGCTAAAGCACGTATAGGTGAAAATGACTTTGCAATATTGGAAGATTGTGCAATGAGAGCAGAAGCAGAAATTGTTTGTCTAGCAAGAATACTCGATACACTAAATATTGAAAATCAAAGAAATGTTGCAAGAAGAGGTCAAGCTATCAATATAGCAGTAAGAAAATTTGAGGAGTTAAAGAATGCCTCCTAAAAAGAAAACAGTTTCAGAAAAACGTGAAGCTGTGAATGAAGCAGTTTCTCTAAAATTGGAAGATATGGAAGGAATAGGACCAATTAGATTAAAGAAGTTATATTCAAATGGAATTTACACCATTGATGATTTACTATCATATGGTGAAGAAGCATTATCAAGAATGTTAGATATTAGTTGGGATGAAAGTAAGAAAATGACAATGATTGCAAATGAAACAATTAATACAGAAGATGTTTTCTCAAATGTAATAGTTAGTGGTAAGGATTATTTTGACTTTAGAAAAAACAAGGTGAAATACATGACAACTGGTTTGGAAGAACTTGATGAGATAACTGGTGGATTTGAAACTGGTGTAATCACAGAATTTTTCGGAGCATTTGGAAGTGGTAAAACACAATTTATGATGGTAGCAAGTATTATGGCACAACTACCAAGAGATGAATGTTGTTTAAGTTGTGGTCAAACTGAAAAGAAACCTGAAAAGGGTGGAAAATGTGAATGTGGTGGCACATGGTGGAATGGTGGAGGATTATCAGATTATGGAAAACCTATTAGGGTTGTTTATATTGATACTGAAAACTCATATAGACCTGAAAGACTTTATGAAATAGTTTGTAATAGAGGTTTGATAAAAACCAAAGAGCAGACAAAGACACAGGAGAAACAGGGAGCAACTAAAGAACCACTCAATGATGAAGAATACGAAAAGGCTATGCAATTTGTTTATAATATAGATGTATCAAGACCAAGAACAACTGCACTTCAAATGCTTGTTGTTGCAAATCTTTCATCAATGATTGAAGGTGATTTGTGTAAGCATTGTCATAAAAGAGAAACCACAAACACTGGTGAACCAACACATAAGGATCACCCAAAGGCAAAAGATGGTATGGAGTTGGAAACACATAATTTCCAAAAAGATAAAAAGGCTGGACTTATAATACTTGATTCAATAACTGGTAAATTTAGAAAAGAGTTTGAGGGTAGAGGAACACTTTCAGATAGACAAGTCAAATTAACATCCCATGTGAGATTATTGGAATCAGTTGTAGAAGCAAAAAATGTAGTTTGTCTTGTAACAAATCAGGCACAGGAATTACTTGGTGTTATGGGTGATAATGTTAGACCTGTTGGTGGAAATGTAATTGGGCATACATTCACACATAGAATTTACCTGAAAAAACCACAAAGCATGAGTAAAGATAAGATCACTGCAATATTGGTTGATAGTCCAAACAAGGCTAAGAATGAAGTAATACTTCAACTTGGTGGTATGGGTATTCAGGAAGAAGGAACACCATAAAGTATTTATAATCAATTACCGTAGGGTATACATGAAACAGGATCTTAAAACAATGAGTCCATTATTAGATCTGATAGACTCAGAAATTCTGATAGAGTATATCATGGAAAATTTCTATGATGAAGTGAAAGAAGCTGTTCGTGTGGAGAATGATCTCTAATGGGCTGTAAAGGCTTATGTGAACGAATGAAAGCACAGAAACCACAAAGTGGTTCAAGATATGGTGCTGGACAGAAACGCTGTCAGGTATGCGGTGTTTACATCGTATGGGAAGGCGTGTGGTGTCCGTGTTGTTCGTATAGAATGAGATCAAAACCTAGAGCAAAAACTTTTAAAGAAAAACTTAGACAAGCAACCCTTGAACAGGCAAAACTAAAAGCATAGTTTATAAGTGTCTAAGTATCTTTATTTTTTTATGCCTTTAACAAATGAAAATACGTTTGTAGGACACAATTACAAGGCGGACTACAAATACAAAGTCACAACTGGTCAGAAAGCGAATGGGGAAATACAGATGAAAGAGGTAAGATGTGAGGGTGATGAATGGGAACCATTATTGGAAATAAGTTTCAGTATATTGTTAGATTCATATAAAATGGGTAAAGAAAAACATCTTAAAATGGTTACTCCATATGAGAACGGACATGAGCCAGAAGTTTAGTATATCCCTAAAGCAAAAAGTTGATGGTCAGATACAGGTTACTCGTATCAGGGTTCCAAAAGAAACTTTGATCGAAAACCCTTTTTTAAAAGATCAGATAAAAAATAATATGGAAAGGATTCTTAAAGAAAATGGCATAAAGGTTTTAAAGGACAGGGGAATAGTAGAGTATGAAGGGGATTATTCATAATGTTTGGTAACGATAAAAAGAAATTAGAAAAAAAACTGGAAGAACTAGAATCTATTTCCATATTTGAACGTGGACATAAACAAAATGAGGAAATAATGAAATTGAGAGTCCAGTTGACAAACTATAAATAACATAATATATTAACTAAATTAATGAAAAGCACAAGATATTCTATTGAAAAATACACCTGTGAAAGATGTAATTATCAATGGATGCAACGAGCTTTGGCAAGAAGAGATAAGACTGGAAGAACGATCACTGAGGTCGTTCTGACCACACCTAAAAACTGTTCCAGATGTAAGTCGCCATATTGGGATAGACCTCGCAGAGATGTGTAGGTGTGGTCAAGTCTTTTTCTGGAGGTGGAATAAATGGGAAATGATTTTGCACGTAAAAATATGTGGGATTCTGAATACAGACCAGAACAAATGTTTACCAGAGATTATATAATTGGTAAACATCCAGAACTTGATGTTAAATTAGAATATCCACAGTCAAATTTAAAACTTGATGGAAAGCCATATAGAAAATGTATACTTGACATTGCAATACCAAGTAGAAAAATAGCAATAAGACTTAACGGTGGTTATCATCACATAAGTTCAAGACAGGGATTGAAAGATGAGTTTCAGAAGGAAGCATTATCGCAATCTGGTTGGCTTATAATTGATTTTGATTCATACAAAATGCCAAACCTATTCAAGGGAAAGTATAACGACAAAACAATTAAAAGTGTGGAGGAAGAAATAGAAAGTATGTTAAATTATGAGGGGAATGATCTACTTGGCTAGATGTCCTGTTTGTAAACAAGAAGTTCAGGGATTCTTTTGGACTACTACCAAGAGTGGTAAGAAATGGTTGAAAAATTCAAATGGTGAATGGCATGATTGCCCAATGTCTACAAGTTCATTTGGTGGAAAGAAAGAAAAAGTAAGATTTCTTATTGATACTGATTATGATTTTTGTCATGATTGTGGTAGATTTTTTATTAAAGAAAATATAAGAGATGAATTAAAAATTGGTGGTGATACACTTGAAAAACATATTGAAGTGTGGCATCCAAATGGTGAGATACTCGATGATATAGATTATATGGCATTGACAGATAATGAAAAAGAAAAATTGAGGGCAGATTGGAATATGCCAAAAACAACAAAAAGATATAACCTTAAAGGCAAATTTGTTGAGAGGGTATAAGTTATATATTGCAATATATAACGTGATAATAACATGATAAAGGCACCACGAGGACATACTTCAGTTTACCTTTCAGATTATCTGAAAAGTAATATAACAATGATCCATGAAGTTATGCGTGAACGTGGGTTTACAAGTTTTAATGGTTTCATCAATTATATTTTATCAGAGGCAGTTAATAATCATCATTCATCAACAACGAAACCAATGCCAGATGTACTTAATGATAACTTGAGTGTTTTTACTGAAAAAGTATCACAATTCACAGATGGAGAACTATTTGATATTTTCAAACAAATAGATGAGAAACGAGAACTGGTATACAAACACCTCAAGAAAAGAGGTGTTGGTGTATAATGCCGAATACATTTGTAGACTTAACATTTAACCTAACAAATAATGATGGAAATCTATTACCTGAAAACGAACTATTTAATTATCTAATAAGTTTCAGGAATGATGATATTATAGATTCATTTGAATCAAACGAAATGATAGTTGATATAAATGAACACCCAATTCTTAATGTGATATTACATGAGAATTTGGATAAATTTAGACAATTACTACGTCAATCAGTTGTAAAAGCAGTTATATCATTAACCACAGATCTCACTGACCTACCTGAAATTGAAAAGAGAAAGAAACTATTCAATAATAGATTAAAACTGAGGGTGTTATTTCCAACTGATACATCAATGGCAGATTTGAACAGTCAGGAACATGAAGGCACTGTTGTTACATTTGAGGCAAAGGTATCAAATTGGTCAAAAATAAGAACGATTACAACAAAAGCAAGTTATCAGTGTATGTCATGTGGTGAATTTACAATAAAACCATACACCACAAAAATGCTTGATAAATGTAGTTGTCGTGGAAAATTAGAATTTTATAAGCCTATTGAATCAGAGGATACCAGAAGGATAATTTTGAGGGAGATAATTGATGATTTCAGTGAAAAAGAAATGCCGTTTACAATCAATGCAGATATATACAATCAAACGGTTAGAGAGGTTTCACTAAGTGATAAACTAATAGTAACTGGTATATTCAGATCAGTTCCACTTGAAAAGGAGAGTGGAAAAATCACAAAGCAATTCATACCAACAATTCAAGTTATCTGTGTAAGACACATCGCAAATATTACTGCAACACAGTTACCAGATGAAGAACTAATGGAAAAATTTAGAAAACTTGAAGCAGAAAATAGACTGGTCAATGCAGTAATAGATGGGTTTGCATATAACATCTATAAGAAAAGGGATGAGAAGAAAGCAATAATATGTTCTCTCATAGGAAGTAAATGGGTAGGTCAGGTTGGAAAAGGTAATCCACCAATGATTCATATTTTATTTGTGGGTGATCCAGATACATACAAGTCAACAATTATGAAGTATATTACAAACGTTCATGATAACTGTGTTATTGCTGATTCAACAACAGTATCAAATGCTGGAATAAAGGCAAGTGCAGTAAAAATGGATGACGGTAGATGGTCAATTAGGGCTGGTTTAATGCCAGAATTTAATAAAGGTGTGATATTTCTTGATGAGTTTGGTGATCTTAAAGAAGATATTTATGCAGATTTGAAAGCACCGATGATTGACGGTAGAGTTACAAAACACGTTGCTGGTGAAGATTTCAACGCACAATCGGAGACTGGAATACTTGCAAGTATGAACCCTGTTGAAGGAACATATAACGATAGTAAAACAATTTATGATAATCTAGTAAAATTGGGTAAACCGTTAATTACAAGATTTGATTTAATATTCAAATTTAGTAAGAAAGCAACAGAATATAATTCGGTGGATATTAGGAAACATTTCAAGAAGATGGATTTGGGAGGTAAACCAACCGAATTTTTGACAGATAATGAAATAAAATTATTCATAAACTATGCAAAGACTATTAACCCAACAATAACAGATTCTGCAATTGAAACAAGTAACCAGTTTTTTGTAAAGTTGGAAGAGAAAAACATTGAGAAAAGTGGAACAGAAACAAGAACTGAAAACGCTGTAATTAAGGTTGCAGTTGCACTTGCAAAATGGCATTTATCAGATGTGGTAAGTGATTCCCATGTTCAAGAAGCACTTGATCTTTATGCATCAAGTATGGGAACATTTGGTTTACATTTCTTTGATGGTGAGGTATTGAATGAAATAAGTTTGAAAAAGACAGTTGATGGTAAGAGAGAAGCAATAAGATTATCGTATGAGAAATTAAAAGATGAAAACGGATATGTATTCCCAGATGAGTTGGTAAGAAACTGTGGAACGTATGGTGTATTCAAAGATGAAGGTGAGATTAAACGCATACTAGAATCAATGAGATTAGAATGTAAGTTGACAGAGAAAAACAAAATGTATAAAATATCATGGAGTATATAGAATGATGTATTTTAGACATATATTTTTCAAGAAACCACCTGAACTAATAGAACATCAAATTAGTGGTAAAAGACATTACAAAACACCGTCAGGAAAATTACTTCCAAGTGTTACCACAGTGTTGAACCTAATGTCGGAAGCTGGAATAAATGCATGGCGTAAAAAAGTTGGAGAGGTTGAAGCTGACAAGGTTATGGAGTATGCAACAACTACTGGAACTGAAATGCATACAATAATAGAAGAATATCTTGATAACAAACTTGATGAAGTTGAAAGAAATCCAAGAGCATTAAAATTGTTTCATCAGATGGAACCAGAATTGAAAAAGATAAATAATATAACTGCACAGGAAGTTCCACTTTTCAGTGAGAAACTCGGTGTGGCTGGTCGTGTTGATTGTATAGCAGAGTTTGACAAAGTGTTAAGTGTTATTGATTTTAAAAGTAGTAGAAAGAAAAAACAGAAGAGTTGGATTAAGAAATATTTTCTTCAGGCAACGTGTTATGCACTTATGTTCAATGATTTAACTGATAAAAAAATTGATCAGTTGGTTATATTGATTAGTGCAGATGATGGAACTGTGGATGTCTATATTGAAAAAGTATCTGATTATGTTGAACAACTTAAAGGGGTAATCGAAGATTATCAGTTGAGGAAAGAATTTGAGGGAAGAAAGTGAAGTAACATACATCATTGACGAAAATGTGATGATGTCAGATGAAGATATAGATAATTTTTCAAATTCTAAAATAGTGAATGCACTTGATTTTTTTGGTAAGGGAACGCCTGATGAGAAGATAACATCACTTGCAAAAGAAAATGGGTGGGTTATAGTTACTAAAGATATTAGAATGGCATTAAGAAGTTTGATTGACGGTGTTCCAGTTATATTTATATCTGATCATTTTGAATCAACACATTTTCTAACTGCAATATCACATGGTAATGTAGAGTACCCAGAAATGTTTGATTATATAAGACGGAGGTTCGGATATTCATAATGTTAAACAAATATGTTGCATTCGAGAGAAGATTTAAAGAGATAGAATTGATGATAAATAAAAATAATAAGAGTGGAAAATCTACAGATAAACTACAAAAAGAGTATATAGAATTACAAAAAGAGTATGATAACTTCATACGTGGTAGATAATGCTTATAAACTACAAATTGAATAAAAATTCATGGATGAAACCACTATAAAATGTGATAATTGTGAAGAAGAGTTCACAGATGAGGAATCCTATGAAAGTCATAGAGAACTATCACATGAAAATGATTCATTTCAATTCATTGATTCAAGAGATGCAGTAGATGAACAAGAGTTTGTAAGAATCAACGGAAAGAGGGAATACAACCCAAATCCAAATGCTGGATTATATGATAATAAATTATTTAGAGAAGGAAGTGCAAAAGAAAGAACTTCAATTTTAGGTGAACACTATGACGGAACAGATCATGAACACCCACATGAAGAAGCAAACGAATTTACACAAAGTGGAGGTAAGTGGTATGGTAAGTGGAATGATCTTGATCCAGATATGAAGAATCAAGTTGCAATGCATTATAGATTAGGCGGTGGAGATTCAGGTGTCAATTTTGAAGATTTATCAGAAGAAGAAAAAGATGAATATGCCATTGGATATGTATTACAACTAAAGATGGGAAATGCTTGGGGAGTAGAATCAAAAGCAAATGAGGATGATGAATATGAATATGGTTTCATACCAAAAGTAAGTGGATTTGGAGAAGATAAAGATAAGAATTTACCAATTAAAGATCATACACATAATTTTACAAGTGGTTATCAACACAGTAATGGAATTGATTATACATGGCAATGTAGTGACTCAGGATGTGGAGCAACTAAAAACCAAGACTTGTATATGGAATCAAAAGCAACTGAAGTTGATGGTTATACTGTTCTTGATAAAGATGGAGATGAAACACCTTCATGGTATGAAAGCGATAATTTATCAGATGCAAAAAGAGAAGCAGATAGAGTTAGTGGATCTGTGATAGAAGTTCCATCATTTGGTGGAGTAATAGACAAAGAGGCAGGAAATATAGTTTATAGATCAGGAGAAGCAAAAGCAACTGAAAGACAACCAAGCGATGGAAATGATTATTGGAAAAACACTTACATTTTACCTACTGGTGATGATGCTTATGCAAGATGCACTATATGTGGGGCAGATGTTGATACTCTTACAACTGATGGAGATTGGATGAGTGATAAAGAAATGCTTGATCATTATGATGATCATGTATCACGAGGACAAATTATGTTATATGGTGAATCATTGGATGAAGAACAATCAGAAGATTACTTGGAAGCAAGAGATGAATTAATTGCTGGTGCAATTGGATCAGAAAAATTAGGTTCTAAGAATCCATTTAAAATTGGAAATGAATTTTTTGATACATATACCTGTACGAATTGTGGTAAAGTAGGAACTGACTTTGGTGAAATGGTTAAAGAAATATGTCCTGAAGGTAATGGTGGTGGTCATGTAACACCAATACTTGGAGATGAATCAATAGCAAAAGAATACAATCAAGAAATAGATCCTTCTGATGAAGAAGAAGTTTTTCAAATTCTTGAAGATGAAGGAGCAAACTATACAACTGGAATTGATCAACTTGTATATGTTATTCAGAGACATACACATTATGATAATGAAGATGCAACAAAATTAGCAGAAAAATGGCAATCTATTAGACTTGGTAGAGAATCAGTAAATGAAGTAGATTGTCCAAAATGTAGCGGTAATGGAATTATTGGAAATAAAATGTGTTCATATTGTGATGGAGAAGGACAAGTGAGTGAGATTAAAGCATTAAAATCTGAATATGGATCTGATGAATGGGTAGACCATATTTCTTCTGGTCTACCAACCAGTTCTGAATCATACGCAAAAGAAGATGATTATCAACATAACTTTGGTGAACTAACTTCACTTGCACAGGATAAGATTGAAGATGGTGGAATATCACAAGACACATGGGATGGTTCTTCCAAAGAGGAAAGAAAAGACATTGAAAGTGAATTACACGGAGAATCAGAAGATGTTGACTATGAAAAAGAAGATGAATTATCAGCAGGATTTATTGAACAACAACATACCGAACCAAAAGAAGATAAAAACAAGGACTTGGATGATGTTGATATTAGTTTAGAAAAGATAGATTATATATATCCAACCAAAGTCGGTGAGGCAAAGAAGAAATCATATATCACAGAAGCCATTGATGGTCTTGATGAAGAATATGATCATGAGAAAGAATCAGATAGTGAGGAAATTGTAGAAATGGTTACATCAAGAAAAATGTCAGGATATAGTGATGAATCAATAGCAAGAGAACTACACATAACTTATGGTGTAGATCCAGACTATGCACGTAACAGAGTTTATGGTATTGAAGTTTCAACTAATGATAAAGTAGCAAATACATTTTTCGGAAAAATGTATAAAGATTGCACTGAATCAGAAAAAGATGAACTTAAAATGTACTCTGGAAGCGACTATTAATGCCAGAAGATTCAGATGTTAACCCATTTGAAGAAGAACTTAAAGAAGATTCATACACAGGTAATTTAGAAACTAATGTAACTGAAGCACAAATAGATGCAGAACATTGGTATCATGATCCAGAAGAATGGTGGCGTGATAGTTCAAATTACCAAAGACAGGCAATGCTAGTCGGTGCTGGTATCACAGATATGAATTTAGCATCATTTGAATATTATGATTTATCTGAAGATATTCAGAGACAACTTGCAGAAGATTCAATTA
>Ga0066836_10000451_pt1 | contig 19565 bp, 9 predicted proteins | sample ETNtaG_18_FD_71568 | JGI IMG/M metagenome (GOLD analysis project Ga0066836, IMG submission 71568) | Marine microbial and viral communities from oxygen minimum zone, Eastern Pacific Ocean - ETNP201302SV91 | ecosystem: Environmental > Aquatic > Marine > Oceanic | place: Pacific Ocean: Eastern... | reverse complement strand
AAATCTGAAATAAAGCCTAAAGAATACAAAGAATTCTACAAATCTTTTTCAAATGATACTGAAGATCCATTTGACTTGGTGCATTTTAGAGCCGAAGGTAGTCTGGAATTTATCATTCTATTTTTCATCCCAAAGAATGCACCACCGGATATCTACCGAGCTGACTACAAGTCAGGAGTGAAACTGTATGTGAATCGCGTTTTCATCACAGATGATGACAAAGAACTTTTGCCATCTTGGCTGCGGTTTGTAAAAGGTGTTATAGACTCCTCGGACCTTCCTCTTAATGTCAGCCGTGAAATTTTGCAGCAAAATAGAGTTATGGCGAAAATCCGCTCAAACTCAGTAAAAAAAATCTTAGATAAATTAAAAACAATTTCTGGTAACAAAGAAAAATATAGCAAATTCTTTGAGCAATATGGCAGGTTGATCAAAGAAGGAGTATATCAAGACTTTGAACATAAAGAGGCTTTAACTGAACTATTAAGATTTAAATCAACTAAAGAAGATGGTCTTATTTCTCTTCGAGAATATGTAGAAAGAATGCGAGAAGACCAGAAAGCAATCTATTACATTACTGGACAAAATAAAATATCATTAAAAAACTCACCTCTTTTAGAGATGTATCAAAAGAAAGATATTGAAGTGCTAGTTCTTGATGATGAAATAGATGAAATAATTATATCTTCTGTCCCTAAATATGATGAAAAAGATTTAAAGTCTGTTAATCGGAGTGGTACATCAGATGATTTTTCTGAAGAATCAGATAAGGATGCTGAAAAATCTCTAAAACCTGTACTCAAGAAAATGAAAAAATTGCTTGGTGATAAAGTAAAAGACGTCAAAATATCAAATCGTCTAAGTGATTCACCCTCATGTATTGTTGCAGATGAAAATGATCCAACCGCGCAGATGCAAGAAATGATGCGTTCAATGGGGCAAATGGATATGCCTCAGATTAAACCAATTTTAGAGATAAACCCTGGACATGATATTGTTACAAAACTAAAAGGTAAAACTAAGCAAAAAGCTTTCGATGATATAGCACTTCTTCTTTATGAACAAGCTCTTATCCAAGAGGGGGTTAAATTGGAAGATCCTTCAGGTTTTGTAGAACGATTAAATAGTGTAATAATAGGAACTTTATAAGGTAAATCTATGTATACTCATTTGCTTAAATTTAGACTATGATAACCGTACTTTCTCCTGCTAAAAAATTATCTAAGGAGTGCGTGGTTCATTCAGAAAACCATGTATTACCCCAATTTTTGAATGAATCAGAGGAATTAGTAGAGCAGTTAAAAATCCTGACTCCTGGTGACTTGATTTCATTGATGGGTATAAGTGAAAATTTAGCTATTTTGAATTGGGAGCGTATGCAGGCATGGAGTACATCATTTAAAGCGAATAATTCAAGAGAATCAATATATTCATTTAAAGGAGATACATATACAGGCTTAGATGCAGAGTCTCTTACCATTGACGATCTTCATTTTGCACAAAATAATACACGAATACTTTCTGGACTGTATGGAATACTCAGGCCTCTGGATTTGATTAAACCATATCGGCTTGAGATGGGTACTAAATTGAAAAATTCCCGTGGGCATAATCTGTACGAATACTGGAGTGACAAACTTGCAGAATTAATAAATAAGGAATTACACAATCATAAAGAACATGTTGTAATTAATTGTGCATCTGTTGAATACTTTAAGGCCATTGACCGCCCTGTCCTTAACGCCAATATTATCACACCACATTTTAAAGAAAACAAAAATGGAAAACTGAGGATGGTTTCCTTCTATGCCAAGAAGGCCCGTGGAATGATGGCTCGATTTATTATACAAAATCGTATTGAAAACGAAAGAGATATTCTTGCATTTAACCTTGGGGGGTATAGTTATGATTTGTCACTATCTACTCCTAATGAACCTGTATTTATCCGTCCCCAAGCTTAGATACCTAGATATCTAAAGATTTAGCGAACCACTGCGAATTTGCCAATATGTGGTTCTGTGTTTTTTGAGCCGACCTTTTTTACATGATAGATATATAATCCAGGGCTGGCTTCTTGGTTATTAACAGTCCTCATATCCCAGAACGCATTCCCAGATAATTCGTTTTTGTGATTTAAAATAGACACAAGCTCTCCTGAAATAGTAAATATAGTAATAGTACAATCTGCAGTTAAATTTGTAAATCTTATCCTTCGAAGATGCTCGGACTCGTTAAACTTTGATCCTACGATATATGGATTTGGGACAACCGAAACATTCTTGAGATCATTTTGTGGGTGTATGCCAGGGTGAACCTGTACAAAATTTCTATCGAGTATTGTTGTTCCCTTTGAATTCTCTAGATAAGCATATCCATCTGGGTCAGCCCATTTATTTGGATTTGAATAGTTTGTATCTATTACAGTTTGATATTCTCCATCTTCGTTATGAACGTATTCTATATTATACGGTGGTTCAACACCCATGTCATATGCAACGACCGAGTATGTGTATTCAATACCATTAACTACCTTATTATCTTCGAACATGTAATTAAATGTGTCTCCATTAGCTATATATGGATCTGGAAGGCGTACAATATCGAGGCCAGTATCCATACCTAAGTTGAACCATGGAAAGTAGTGATCCTGTCCGCTAATAGAATGCCCCCTAGATAATTCAGGTAAACAATCATAGCTGTTTTCGTAAACACAATGAAGAGAATCTTCTTCAGCAGAAAGATCAAACTGCTGAAAGGGTTGCCAACCAACAAAAATTCCATTCTTATCGTAGATCATATTTTCAGGGTTACCCCAGGTTTCTCCACCATCAATACTTCTGTATATTTTATATCCTTCGAAGTCTGAATATCCTGTCACCACGTCTTTTGATGATTCTGCAAAATTATCCCAATATATTTTTACTCTGTCTAATTCTCCAACTGCATGGACATTTGGTCTGTTTGGTGGTGTAAATCCCTGATACTTAGAGTTATACATTACCTGTGCGAATCTAGCATTATTAATGAGATCTTCTTCATCTTGTCCAAAGATTATACAAAATGAAAATGGGACTTCACGACCAACGGGAAAATCGAAAGGACCACAGGTCATTAGAACAAGAGGGTCTACCCCTTCAGGCGGTCTCTGAAAAACCATCTCTTCTTCGATGCCTTCTAGAGAGTCAAAATGTGGATTAAGATCATCTGGTGAATCAGTACCTGGATCATGAGTGTGAAAATGCCAGGTATGTTCATTTTGACTTATATTGGTTGTATCTCCAACCATTAATTTATAAAAGATTTCTTCTTTATTTCGTGCCTGTGGGCAACCAGGTGTACCTGCATAACAATCTCCAGATAAACTTTCAGGGTGAGTAACACCTGGTCGCAGGTACCAATCCAGCCAGTGCCAGTCTGTCATTTTAAGAGGTTCGCCAGGGAAGATGTCGATGACACCATCGTTGTCAAGATCAACCGGTGTAGTCGCCCTTGGCGAATCAAGTAACTGTGTTGCCACGAGTCCAAATTCATTACCTGGACTGGGTATATTAGGGTTCATCGCGTATCCTGGGACATTGGAGTACCCATCATAGTCTCCAATCATAGCCATACTTATTAGCATGCGTTCGTTATTAATCTCGAAAACTTCCCAATAATATTTCATATAATCATCTGCACTTGACCAATAGCTTGTGTTACCATACTTGTCACTTGTTAGTATTACACCATCATTCCAGAACCCAAGGCTGACACCTGAATAGTTGAATCCTTTGCCACGGTTTAATTTTGTTCCGTCAGGCATAACCATGCCCTCACCACAGATTTGGTTACCGTATTTGTCCAAGACAGGTACTCCATATTCATCTTCAGCACACCAGTCGCCACTTTCGTTTCTTACTTTTACGGTAACAAATAAAATATCTTCGGCATATGAAACACCGTAAGAATGAGCTTCTGACATCACTCTTAACCCCATAGGATAGCCTGTCTGTTCATATTTATTATTTGTATTTACCTGATTGCCACGATGAGCCCATCGGTCATCAAATTCCAGATATATATCCATATCTGAAATAAATCTCCCGGGTACATCTTCCCAGCAGTCGGGATCTTTACGTGATTGTGAGCAGCCTGGAAGATTTATATTGTAGTCCTGAGCCCACCATCCAGGCCAGAAAGAATCTAACTGATTAGTAAGAGGATTAAATTTTTTTGGCCAGGTGGATCCGTATGCAGAATGGGCTAACAGTGGGTAAGTGTCTGCATCATCTGTAACATAAGTGTTACCGAATAAATCACCTGCAGAGACCTCGGTATTATGAGTGTTCACTCTTGCATTTGTAGATGCGTGCCAGTCTGTATTATAGGTTGGTGAATAATAGCTCAGACAGGATTCTGCTGTGTTTGCCCCATAATACATGTAGTGATCATCTCTTGTCCATTCTTCCTGATCATTACCATAGTCATAATAATCAAATTGTTCTTCCCGACTTATCAATTTAGGTCTGAGGGCCCAAGGGTATATCAGCCCTATTCGGGATGTCGATTTATTAGGGTCAAGGATACCTGTTGTGCTAATAATGATTTTATTTGATTCATGGTTTATTGCCCACTGATAATCTCCATTGATTTCATTAGTGGATTGTTTTTTTGATATACTGTCAGGCTCCCATCTGCCGTTATCGTCCGCGGCATCAAATATTATTCCTACAAAATTAGTGTCTCCATTTTCAAACCAGGCATCATAGGCATCCTGAGACTCCCAGATACTATAGATAGGAATGCTTTCTTCATCTGTGATTATTTCTATGTTGGACCAGACATATTTTGATGAATAGGAGTGACCGGGTATACCAGCTAAAAAAGAGACTTCATAGAGATATGCATATTCTCCCCATGCTCCATTTGGATTAACTTCAATATCAATATAATTGCCATAGTTAATAATGGCTGTTTGGGCTTTGCCCTGTAAAAGATACCCTCGGGCTCTGTCGCTCATAGGATTGGTGGGAAAGGCATTATCACCAATACGACCAGTATGTTTTATTTGGAATGGGTCTGGTGTATGTATCGGTGTAGGTCTAGTGGTATTACTTCCAATAAGTAATGACACGCTTGATATTATGATAAAAACGTTGTGGATGAACATAGATAGATTTTACAATTAAATAGATCGAAATTTGAGTTGAATTGAAAATAATTACTGATATTTTGATATTATAGTAATTGAAGTTTATCTTCTTGATCTATTTTAAGTAAACTATTGGGGGTTTTATGCTCAAAACGTTAAAATCTTTTTTTCTTGGATTAACAACATTTTCAATTTTATTTGGTCAGGATTTGTGTCCTCCCACTTTTGTGGATGCATTATTCTATGATGAAAAAATAGAACTTTCTTGGCACCAGACTTCTTCCTACGGCGATCTTTTATTTGATGAGTGTTTTTCATCTTGTTCTTTGGCAGTTGAAGCAATGACCGTAGTGCATCCAGGAGATTCTACCTGTGGCGATTGCTCTGGAGGTTGGTTTAGGTATTCGGATGGTACGTATGCTGATTGTGGGGCCGGAATGTTTCCATGTGATGATGGAGGAGAGGATGATTTTTCAGCATATGCTGGTTATTCTGGTACGGATACAACAACAGGTACGTATGCACCGGTCGATAGTAGAATGATTACTTCTGCAATTGACCTTACGAATTATACAGCAGCCTATATTGAATTCAGTGAAGCTTATAACTACCCTCAGGATGCCACAGACTCAAACATGGTAGAAGTATCTATCGATGGTGGTGCTACATGGGATGTTGTGTATTCATCAAATCCATGGGATGTAGATGAATATATTTACATTGATAATACAATCGATATATCTGAATATACTGGTAATGTTGTTTGGGTAGCGTTTCGCTATTATGATTCTGTCGGCTATGGTGAAAGTTGGTTTGTAGATGATGTACGCGTATGGGGCGGAAATAATGGAGATGGACTTGTTTGCGGGGAGTTCTTTCACTACAACGTGTACATGGATGGCGCTCAGATCGGTACGGCAGACAGTGCTTTTTATACAGTAGAAAATTTAGAGAATGAAGTTGAATATTGTTTTGAGATCACTGCAGTCTATGGAGAAGGAGAATCGACACCTACTGCAGAGGTGTGCGCTGTTCCACAGGGTCCTTTTCAAGTTAATCCTGGACAATTAAACTTTAGCCAATTAAGCGCTGGTGAATACGTAGAGCAAGTTATGGTTATTGAAAATTTTGATACTTTGGATGCGGATTTCACAATTAGCTCGGTTGAGTTAGCAAATCTGGATGCTGCTTTTGATTTAGTATTATCCCAGTTTGAAGATGGAACTTTGGGTGATTTTACAAATGTTCCAGACTTAGGTGAAGAATGGACTGTAGGTGACTCAGCTGAGAACTCATCAACATATTTACCTTTTCCTTCACCTCCAGATGGTTCGCAAAACTTTGCACTTTACAATGATGATGCGGCAGGCGATGATCCGTTTAACCCTGCGACACCCATGCTTGTTTCAAACCCTGCATTCTCTGGTACGGAGCCATCATTTTTAGTTTTTGATCTTTATTTTCCAAACCCTGCGGGTCCTTGTGAAAATGGTGAGTTGTACGCGGATGACTTCAAGGTGAAGGTCTCCATAGATGATGGAGAAAGCTGGATATTAATTGACTCTACTATGGCAACTGGTGTCTGGTACTGGGCATCATATATGTATAATCTAGAGCCATACATTAGTGAAGTTAGTTCTTTCAGGGTTGGTTTTCAGTATACTGATTGTGGTGGAGAGTGGGGCTATGGTGTTGCAATTGATAATATGGCCATTAAAATGGGTGACAGTTTTACATGGTTAACTGTTTCACCCTACAGAGGAAATATTTCTGCTCTAGATGGATATATTGATTCTATAGCAGTAAAAGTTGGAGCGTTCGGTGTGTATGATCAATTCTCGATTGAAGATGAACTTCTTGTAGAGTCAGGGGAAAATAGCATATCTATTCAGATTGGTGTGGGGGTGGAGGTATCCGTGGATGATTCACAGATTACCCCTATAGAGTATGCTCTACATCAGAATTATCCAAATCCCTTTAACCCTGAAACAAATATCCAGTTTGATGTTGCTGAAAAGTCGCATGTAAAGGTGAATGTATTTAATCTGGTTGGGCAAAAGGTTGTTACACTAGTAAATAGTACTATGGATGCGGGAGTATATACAGTCAAATGGACAGGACTTAATGAAAATGGTATGTCGCTACCATCAGGGATGTATTTTTATGAAATGAAAACAGAAAATTATCACTCCATAAAAAAACTAGTATTGGTTAAATAAACCAAATTCATTTCTGAAACTGATAATATTTTGATAGCATAAAAATGCCTATGAGGAAGAACTATACATTTGTGATTGGTCTGTTACTTATAGGACAGGTCTTGTTTGCTGGTACCACGGGAAAACTTTCGGGTAGAGTTACAAATAAAGAGACAGGTGAACCACTTATTGGTGCTAATGTGATGATAGAAGGCACAGTGTTAGGTGCTGCCACAGATACAGAAGGAAATTATTTTATACTCCAAGTTTCGCCAGGAACATATGATGTAAGATTTACAATGATAGGTCACCAGACATTAGTTGTGAATGATGTACGTATAAGAGTCGATCTTACAACAAGCCTTGATGGTAAATTGAGTGAGAGCGCTGTTGGACTGGAAGAAGTGGTGGTGCAGGCTGATAGACCAATGATCCAGACTGATGTGACCTACTCACAGGCCAACATTAGTAGTGAAGAGGTTGATATGTTACCAGTTGAAGAGTTCGAAGATGTTCTGGCTCTTCAAGCGGGAGTGGTTACTACTGGTGGTGAGATTCATGTCAGGGGAGGCAGAGGTGGTGAAATATCCTACATGGTTGATGGGATCACTGTGACAGATCCATATAACTCAGGAATCGCAGTTGAAATTGAAAACAATGCTATCCAGGAACTGCAATTCATTAGTGGAACATTTAATGCAGAATATGGACAGGCCATGTCAGGAATAGTTAACATTGTCACAAAGGATGGAGACTATGCAAAGTATTCTGGTAATTTATCAGGAAATCTGGGTGATTATGTATCAGGGGGTGAGCTAAACCCTGACTATGCATATCCACTTTTCCCTCAGGTGGAGCAGGCTAATTGGAATAATATTACTGATCTAAAAGCTAATATTGAGGGACCGATTATTCCCGGTGTTTTATCTTTTTTTGTTTCGGGGCGTAAAAAGAGAAATGATGGTTATTTGTTTGGTGAAAGAATTTTTCACCCAGGATCCTATTACTGGTCTGAGGAGCAAAATTTATTTCTTATCGATACGTTAGGTTTAGGTAATGGCTTTGTCCCAGATGACAGTGATTGGGAGGCAATGGAATATCAGAGCAATCTAAGGGACTTAGTTGACTCTCTTAGAGGATTACCTCAAGATGATAACAATGCATTTGATTGGGTATCAATGAACTGGAATGATCAAACTACCTATCAAGCAAAAATTAGTTGGAGAATAACACCAAAGATAAAGGTGGGCTACAATCGTATGTTCAGTGAAAATCAGTCTCAGTCATACACTCATGAGTACCGTTGGAACCCTGATGGAAGACCCTATTCTTTCAACACTCGAATTGGAGATATTTTGCGTGCAGATATTTCTATAAATCAATCAACTTTTGCGAATGTAATGTTCTCTCGCGCTACCAATCACTACAGGACACATTTAAACCCAGATAAGAATTTTTATAAAACATTAGATACTATGTCTTTCAATGACTACGGATTTAATCCATGGCTTTTAAGTAATATTGGAAAAGATACAACATTCATTGTTGATCCAATCAGTGGAGACAGTTCTATTGCTATAGATGATATTCCTATAGACACATACTATGATGTGGACCCTAGAATTTTTGATTATTCAACGGGCAATAATTATGAAGTTGGTGGTAACTACATGGATATTTACAACCGAAAATCAGATGCAAAGACTTTCAAGGCAGAAATTACAAGTCAGCTAAATGCAGAACATCAGGTAAAGGGTGGTCTTGAATACAGAGAGACCCACATAACATATAACAGTTTAACGGTGTTACAGTCTTCGTGGACTGATTATTTTCCGGTTATCCTCTCACCTGAGAATAATACAATCCATAATTCTTTCCAGTCTATGATTGATCCATTCCAACCTGGTGAGCATGTTACTGATACCGTTACAGTGATTGATACGTTGACATTTGGAGATTTCACTTTTTTTGATACCACTACTTTTTATAATGAAAGATGGACGGGGCACCATCTTGATGGTCGACGTCCGATTGAGTTTTCAGCATATATACAAGATAAAATAGAGCAAGATGATTTGGTAGTCAATGTTGGTTTCCGCTATGATTATTTTGATTCTAGGTTTTGGGTATTAAATGATTCTGAAGATGTTAATTATCTGTCACCTGTAAAACCACTGAATATCTGGCATGACCTTGATGAGAATGGAGAGATTTCAGAGGATGAAATGACAAATCAAAACAGAAAGAGCAAAGATGATAGACTTCAATCTAACGCACAGGGAGACCCGTGGTATAGAAAAGCAGAACCAAAAACCCAGATCAGTCCCAGATTTGCTTTGGCATTTCCAATAACGGATAAAGGGTATCTTCATTTTTCATATGGTCATTTTTTCCAAAATCCGAGCTTTAGCTATATCTATGATAATCCAGAATTCGAGGTGCCTGCTGCATCAGGGGTGAATTCAACTATGGGTAATGCAAATATGAAACCACAAAGAACAACACAATATGAAGTTGGCTTCTCACAACAAATTGGAAAAGACATTGGTATTGAGCTTACAGGATACTACAAAGATATAAGAAATCTAAATTCATCAGAAATAAAAAACTCTTTCATAGCGACAGATCGCTATGGTATGTATGTGAACAAAGACCACGCTAATTCTAAGGGAATCACTGTTGCATTATCGAAACGTTCTATCCATAATTTTTCTGGTAATTTAGACTACACATATTCAATATCAGAAGGGAATGCCTCTGACCCTACGGCCGCTTTTTACGATGAGCAGTCAGACATTGAACCAGAAAAAATGCTTGTACCATTAGACTGGGATCAGCGTCATACTTTGAATGGCACCGCAACCTATCACCCTACAAAGACATCAGGCTTTAGCTTTGTATTTAATTATGGTAGTGGGTTTCCATATACTGTCACCAACCTGTCTGGCCAGCGAACATCATTTGAAAATAATGGTCGTAAGCCTGCTACTTATAACATTGACATGCGGAGTTTCTATAATTTTACTCTATCAAAATCTACCCAGTTATCTGCACATATTAATATTTATAATATTTTTGATATTAGAAATGAACTGACAGTGTACAGTGACACAGGTCGTTCTTCTTCATCTCTTTTGCCAACATATACACCTCAATTAAGTGGTCCTATGCTTAATACGCTGGATGAATATTTGGTCAACCCGTCATACTATTCATCCCCAAGACAGATAAAAATTGGTCTGTCTATATCATTCAATTAATATAATGAGATACTATCTAATTATTTTATTATTTTTGATTATTGGTCCAGATTTATTTGCCAATAATATTCCAGATAAAACGATCAATGAGAGGACCTACTCTCCGACAGAGATAACGGGCAGAGACGATCGGAAAGATGGTGTGCATTCGGGGAATCGTGTATTAACAAAAATTTATAATCATGGTGCAATCGGAGATCAGAGCAGCAGTTTTTCAGGCGTGTATCCAATAGGATCCGGCCACGCCTATATCTATGAATTTTCTCCGGTAATTGCTGCTAGTGTCGTAGATATCCATGGAAACAGGAAGCATATAGTCTCTGATGGCACAATAGGACTAACAGATGATTCTCCAACAGGGGTGCCCTGGAGTTTTGAACCCCTAGCGGGTTTTGCTAATCCAAATCAGGAGAATCTGGCTATGAGTGATGACCTCTCATCCTGGCCGAGTTCTTGGCCAAATAGGCCAGATGATTGGGCAGGAGAGTGGAATGGACAATATGGGAAATATATTAGAGCAGACCAGGAATCATATTTTGTTATGGATGATTATTATAATAGTGAGTTTGAGTATTGGCCTGATGAAAATGATGTGCCAGAATCTTTAACAGAAGATCCGGATAATCATCGAAGAGGTTTAGGTATAGAATTGGAGGTGCGTGGTTATCAGTGGAACCACCCCGCGGCAGAAGATATTATTATTGTAACCTATTGGATAACTAATGTAGGGACCAATGTGCTGGACAGTGTTGTGTTTGGTATGTATGGTGATGCAGATGTGGGTGGTTCATCAGACTTTAATGATGATGATGCCTGGTTTGATACAGAGAACGATATGGTTTTTCAGTGGGACAACAACAACTGGAGTACATCCTATGGTGGTTTTCGACCAGCATATTTTGGTTGGAGCTTTTTAGAGTCACCTGGTAATCCACATGATGGGATTGACAATGATGAAGATGGTATGATCGATGAGAGCCAGTTTGATGGGATTGACAATGACGGTGACTGGGATCCTGAGATAGACGATATTGGTGCAGATGGATTGGCAGAATTTCATTTAAACTACACGGGACCTGACGCGGATGGTACCGAAGGTAATGGAATTCCTGATCTGGGTGAACCTAATTTTGAGATAACAGACAATGATGAGTCTGACCAGATCGGCCTCACTAGTTTTTATTCAGCTCCATATCCAAGTGTATATCCATCAAATGACGAAGTAATGTGGAGCCAAATGACACCAGGAATTTTTCAAGTACCATCACAAAATGTAGACCAGACATTTCTATATGGTTCAGGGTATATCTCGCTCCAACCAGGAGAGAAGAAAAAATTTGCAATTGCAATGGTCTATGGAGAGAATATGGCGGATATATTGCGTAATACCAACACCATGCAAAATATTTATGATAATGACTATAGTTTCGCGAAGCCTCCATTGAAACCCACTATGACAGCTGTACCAGGAGATAATAAAGTTACACTTTATTGGAATGCGCTATCGGAAAAATCGATGGACCCAATCTATGGTAGAGACTTTGAGGGTTACAGGATATATAGGAGCACTGACCCAGGTTTTATTGATTCGTACACTATAACAGACTCTTATGGAAACATTACCTTTAAAGAACCTATAGCAATTTTTGACCTTCAAAATGGTTTAATGGGACCTCATCCGATCGGTTATAACGGTATTCAGTTTGATATGGGGGAAGATACAGGGCTACAATATATCTATGTTGATTCTAACAATGTTATTAATGGGCAAACATACTACTACTCTATTACGGCATATGATAAAGGATATGACCTTGATTTTTTTGAGAGTGGTTTTACCCCCAGTGAAAACTTACAGCCGATAGCTCCGTCGGAATGCTCTGTAACATTAGACTTGGATTATAAGGGTAACGTTGTTAGCCTGAGTGAGAATGCTGCTATAGTAATTCCGAATTCAGAGGCACTAGGTTATGTTCCTCCTAATACCACAGAAGAAGGCCAAACCTTTGTGGAACATATAGCCGGATATGGTTCAGGCCTTATTACTGTGGAAGTTGTTGACCCTTTCGCGGTTCAAGATCAGAAAGAATATCATGTTGTTTTTGATACCCTAGAGACAGCCGATGAATTGGGATTTAGTGTTCGAAACCAGAAACTAATAGTTGAGACACTGATGATAAATAGTGACAGTACTGCAGTCGCTTCTTTTGATCATCTTGACGCAAAGATGATAGTTAACGCTACTATTGTGAATGATAGTACAGTTTACGACACCACCTACCCTATCACAGTTACAGATTTAGACAGTACTACAACTTATGTATATAATATTGATTACATGGTTAATCCCGAGATTGGAGTATTCTATAATTTTAGTTCTGAACTTCTTTCAGCAGGTAAATTTGCTGTAAGCTACCGTTACTTTCACTTGGATCATTTAGAGACTATCAATGGTGAAACAGATAATCCTCTATTTGATGGCATGCGTGTCATTGTAAAAGATACTGAATATGATCTTAATGAGGACTCAACCCGCTGGATAATTGGAGAATGCAATTACGGCATACTTGCCATGAATGTTTCAAGGTTTTATCCTGCAGACTTTGAGCTACAGTTTGGGGGAGGGCTAGGAGACTCTGTCACAGTTGATCCCTATGGAACGGTGGTCCCATTTATAATAAAAAACGTTACACACGATGATGAACCACCTTTCCGCATATCTGATTTTAATCAGGATGGTGACTGGGACCCAGATGAGTCCATCTCTATCAGGCCTTATGGTGATATATCAGAGGGACCCTTGATTTCCATTAGGTTTAATCCAGATTCAATACCTGTGATTGATACAATCTTTGTAAATGATACTACAGTTGAATACGATACTAGTATGCTTGCTCCTATTCCTCCAGTTGAGGGAGATGTCTTTCATATTGAAATAGACAGGCCTTTTTCAATGGTAGATGTTTATAGTTTCACAACCACAGCTTCAAGTATCAATACAGAAGCTATCGAGAATGAATTGGAGCGTATTGCGGTAGTACCTAACCCATATATTGTCGCGGCCTCATGGGAACCAAGACACCAATACGAATCAGGAAGAGGACCAAGGAAAATTGATTTTATTAATCTCCCGAGCGAGTGTACCATTAAAATATTTACTCTGTCAGGGTATCTTGTGACTACCCTATATCATAATGATGTTTATGAGAATGGCGCAGAATCATGGAACCTTCTTTCAATGGATAATCTTGAGATATCTTATGGTGTCTATCTTTACCATATTGAAACTCCTGATAACCTAGAGCATACAGGAAAATTTGCGATCATAAAATGAACAATAAAGTATTTATAGCAATAATAATTTCTGTTTCAATTCTATTGTCCCAGAATAATGTAGCAACAACCTCAGCAGCATTTCTTGAAATTGGCCCCGGAGCAAGGTCGCTTGGAATGGGTAGCGCCTACGTCTCAGTCTCTAATGATGCTAGCTCTATTTACTGGAACCCTGCTGGTATTGTAAATGTATCTACACCCGAAGTACAGTCTTTTTACGCACCCTGGCTGGTAGAGACACAATTTTATTATAATACTGCTGTTGTTCCAATGGGTGCATATGGTAGTCTGGGACTTTCATTTACTGCTGTCACAATGGATGAGATGGTAGTCAGGACTGTACAGAATCCAGAGCCGAATGAATATGGACAAAAATTTGATGCTGGAAATATTGCTATGGGTGTAGCATATGCAAAAAAATTGACAGATAGATTTTCATTTGGCTTTCAGACAAAATTTATTCAAGAGTCTATATGGCAGATGAAAGCGCAGGGAGTTGCGGTTGATATTGGTACCCTTTTTATTACTAAGCGTGATCTGAATATTGGGATGAGTGTATCTAATTTTGGTGGTAAAATTGGTATGGAAGGTGTTAATACTTTGGTAGATATAGATGTGGATGAAAATATTTATGGAAATAATGATAGGATTGATGGCAATCTCAGTACCGTAAAGTGGCCTCTTCCTTTAATTTTTAGATTTGGGCTTAGTAGGGAATTCCTTTTATCACCCACTATGAAATGCCTTCTAGCTGTTGATGCTATTCATCCTAATAATAACCCGGAATATATTAATGTAGGTTTAGAATACAGTGCTCTAGATATGTTGTTTATTCGGATGGGTAAATCTCATACTTTCTATAACTTGGATAATGGGACTGAAGATGGCTTAGCCCCCGAACACGGTCTGTCTCTTGGTGCAGGGATAAAATACCGAATACCCAGGGGCCCCTTGCTTAATATTGATTATGTGTATACGCAGTTTGGTGTTTTTAAAAATGTAGAGGGTTATTCTATAAGCCTTACCTTTTAACTTTCGATGAGGAAATTATTCCTTTTTCTTTATATATTACTCACTGGGTGTTCGATCCAGACAAAAGTAGAAATGGATATGGAACAAATATCTGAGACTGAAAAATTTCTTAATATACTAGACGAAGAGTGGAAAAAGGGAATTGTAAATAATCCCGAATGGGCCACTCGTCTGGGTGATAACAGGTTCAATGATATACTTAACGATGTTTCGTACAAAACTATTATCAATCGTCAGGGGGAGGCCCGTGATCTGCTTGCCAAAGTAAAAAAGATTGAATACTCAAAGTTATCAAAAGAGGACAGATTGAATTATGATTTATTTGTGAATAATCTTGAGCAAGATATTGAAGGATATCATTATTTATCTTTTTTAATGCCAATCGATCAAATGGGAGGTATACAGATTGGATTTGCAGGTCTACCAGATTATATGCCTTTTAAAATAGAAAATGATTATGAAAACTATATATCTAGGATGGTATCCTTCCCAGAGAAAGTAGATCAAACTATCGATCTAATGAAGCGCGGAGTTGATGCAGGATGGGTTCCACCGAAAATTGTAATGGGTTCTGTCTCAGACCAGATCCGCACTCAGTTTGAGACACCGATTAAGGAGTCTTCTTTATATAAACCTGTTCTCGAATTTCCAGAGTCAATATCAATAGAGAATCAAAAAAGACTGAAATCTAAATTAGAGAATGCTCTGAATAATTATGTATATCCTGCTTATCGTTCCCTATTGTCATATTTTAATAAATCATACTTACCAAATTGCAGAGAGTCGATTGCATGTAAATATTTTCCTGATGGGGATAGCTATTATAGATATAAAATAAGAAGCTATACAACAACAGACCTAAGTGCCGAGAAGATCCATGAGATTGGTTTAGAAGAAGTAGCACGCATTAGGAATGAGATGATCGATGTTATTAAAAAAACAGAATTTAAAGGTACTTTTGATGAGTTTCTTACTTTTCTAAGAACAAGTCCCGAGTTTTACTTTGAGACAGAAGAAGAACTCTTGGATGCATATAGAGTGATTTGTAAGAAAGCAGATGCTAAGCTACCTGAATTTTTTAGACTTTTACCTAGGCTTCCCTATGGTGTCAAACCTATCCCAAAGTATCAGGCACCTTCGTCTCCTACCGCATATTATTATCCTGGAAATGAAAGGGCAGGCCGTCCAGGTTATTTTATGGCAAATACTTATAAGCTTGAAACACGGCCCAAGTATGAGATGGAGGCCCTATCTATTCATGAAGCCGTCCCCGGTCATCATCTTCAAATAGCATTAGCACAGGAGCTGGAAGATATCCCTGAATTTAGAAAATATGGAGGCTATACCGCCTATATAGAGGGGTGGGGTTTGTATTCAGAAAAACTTGCAGAAGAGATGGGTTTTTATGATGATCCATATAATAAGTTTGGACAACTTACCTATGAAATGTGGCGCGCATGCAGGCTTGTTGTTGATACAGGTATGCATGCTCTGGGATGGACACGCCAAAATGCAATTGACTATATGTTGCAAAACACCGCTAAAACAGTTAATGATATTACCGTAGAGGTCGATCGCTATATTGCGTGGCCCGGACAGGCGCTAGCATATAAAATTGGTGAAATGAAAATCCTTAGTTTGAGGGAACAGGCAGAAAAAAATCTAGGAGATAAATTCAATATAAGAGACTTTCATGATGTGGTCCTGGGTGATGGAGCAGTGCCTCTTAATATTCTAGAAAAACATGTCAAAGATTACATACAATCACATGATTAATTATTTAATTCCATAAATAATAAAATAAATCAATGAAGATGAAAATTTTGGTAAAAATTATTATTCTGGTTCATCTAATGATGCAATCATTGACCGCCTGTAAACTTTGGGCGATCTGTGCAAAATCAAGTAACTCATTTACAACATTTTCTGAATCAGAGCTTGGTACCATCAATGACCAATTAACATCTTTTTATTATCAGTCCGAGACTATGCTGGATGGTTGGGCCTTATTAGGTTATAGTGAGATTTCTTCAGATACTGTGGAGCCTCTTTGTCGTTCTAACATTCCCGCAACTGAAGATTCAACACTTTATTGGAATACAGTGAGCTCATTGTTAGACATTGAACTAGGTAATATTGGGATAGGACACCTTAGGATGGCGACTTCTGGTACAAGCGCAATTCCAAATCCTCATCCCTGGATGTTTTATCATGATGACAAATCGTTTTCTCTGGTGCATAATGGAACCGTAAATAAGGATCTACTATATAACCTTATAACAGAAAATGGTAGTGATATGTCATGGCTAGAGTCTAATCCCCCTCAGAGTTTTGGTGGTGGTTACTGGAGAAATGATGGCTGGGGAAATGTGGTAGACTCAGAATTAATTTTACTTTTAATAATGCAAAAAATCAACGTTAGTGGTGACATTCTCTCGGGTATGCAATTAGCGATAATTAATTTATTAAATGAAGGGGTTTCTGCCAATCAACTAAACATAATTTTTTCTGATGGATCTACTATTTTTATTTTTGGTGGTACCAATGGACTATACCTTTCTGAATCATTAGAGCATTATTCTATCATGACTTACCCAGAAAATAGTGGCCAAAATAATTGGGTAGGATTACAGAATGAAGAAATGATCACAGTCAACCATGATGGTATTATCCATTACCCCGATTTTGTTTCGACCGGGTCAGGCAATGATATGTCTTTAGCTCCAGAATCATTTTCAATGCATCCTGCATACCCGAATCCCTTTAATTCAAGGGTAAACTTTGTCTTAGAGGGAAACACGTCAGAGCAGATTGAGATATCTATTTTTGCAATTAATGGTAATAAAATCGAGAATTTTCTTATACCTAACCTGGTTAACAAAAAAGAAAATATTACCTGGTCACCTTCGATAAATGTTGCATCTGGAACATATATAGTAAGGGCTAGTATTAAAAATGAGATAGAAACAGGTAAGATTTTATTTATAAAATAGATAAATATTTATAAATTAGTAGGCTTTACCCTAGCCTAATGCAACCAAGTTTATTATTTATGAGGAGTCTATAATTGGCGAAAACCAAAAAAGATCAAAGCAAAGATGATCAGAAACAGGTCCTGACCAAAGTTAATAAATCTGATCAAACTAAGAGTAAAAAACAAGAAGAGCCGAAAAAGAAAAAAGGTAGACCTAGTAAAGTTTCCAGTGGAAGTATTAGTATGTACCTCGCTGAGATTGGCAGATTTAATCCGCTACCTCCTGAGAGGGAGGTCGAACTTGCAATAGCCATACAGAATGGAGATGAACGGGCAATGAAAGAGCTTGTTGAGGCTAACCTTCGTTTTGTTGTATCTGTTGCAAAAAAATATCAGGGTAATGGTCTGTCACTAGCTGATATTATTAATGAGGGCAATATGGGCCTTATAAAAGCTGCAAAGAGGTTTGACCATACACGAGGATTTAAATTTATATCTTATGCTGTATGGTGGATTAGACAATCAATCCTTCAGGCATTGGCAGAGCAATCTAGATTGATTCGTTTACCACTCAACCGGGTAGGAACAATAACAAAAATAACGCGTGCAGCAGAAAAGCTAGAGGCAGAGGTCGAACGTCAGCCAAAGGGTGATGAAATAGGAGCGCAGCTCGAAATGAGTGGCGATGAAGTCCTGATGGCTATGCAATATTCTCGAAGACACAGTTCCCTAAACTCACCCTTTCAGGAAGGAGAAAATAGTAGTCTACTTGATATTATTGAAGACGCAGAAGCGGAAGAGCCTGAAGCTAAAATCATGATGGAATCGATGAGCGAAGAAGTTACCGGCGCCCTTGACACTTTATCCGATCGTGAGCGCATAGTACTAGAAATGTATTTTGGTATTAATCGTGATAGTGCAATGACCCTAAATGAGATAGGTGAAGAATTCGATTTAACAAGAGAAAGAGTAAGACAAATAAAAGAAAAAGCTATCCAGCGCCTACGGCATCGATCCAGAAGTAAAAATCTACGTAGGTACTTAGGTTAATTTTTATAAGATTGATAAAAAAAGGGGCACCCAGCTCCTTTTTTATATTAATGATTACGCAACGACTGCGGCCTTTCTTCCACTCTTGGCAGTCCTGGCAAAAGCAGGTGGCTTTCACCCTTTTCTTTTGATGATACCTGCCACTATTGCAGCATCATGTGCCCTCATGCTTCCATCAGGCACTGGTCCCAATGCGAGTGTACTCGCGTAGTGGCCAACTTACAATTTCTCAGATGGAAAGAGCTGGACTCGGATTAAATCTTCTAGTAATTATTGCACTAGTTAGTCTTTTATATTTATATATTATTCCAGTACTTGGGATAGATATGTCTATCCCTCCATGGGCAAGAAATTAGTTTTTATAAAATTTACATTATTTTTTGTTAGCTGCATTTACCACTTGCAAATTTTTTTCACATAATACTATATTAACCGTGCCTTGGCGATATAGTTTAGAACTCTATCCCCTATAAAGTGCACTCTACATACCTACCGTGCTAAAAATAGATTTTATAAATAAAAAACCTTGGAGGTTTACATGCGTAAAGCGATAGCAATGTTAATTGTTTTGGCTATGGGTGTATCTC